>Ga0134125_10000399_pt1 | contig 58470 bp, 43 predicted proteins | sample KB31751_FD_96464 | JGI IMG/M metagenome (GOLD analysis project Ga0134125, IMG submission 96464) | Terrestrial soil microbial communities with excess Nitrogen fertilizer from Kellogg Biological Station, Michigan, USA - KB3-175-1 | ecosystem: Environmental > Terrestrial > Soil > Unclassified ... | reverse complement strand
GGCCATTTACGGCCGAGAATCGGCTTGACTGGCGGTTCCAAGAACGATGAATTCGGCTCGATCTGCTGGGCGGATAAAACCCACCCACTTTCCAGCTGCTTACCCGCTGGTCAGTCGCTCCCAGGTCCGACGGCGGTATTCTTGTTGCCGCACGAGATCTTCCGCGCGATCACCGCCGGTCGCAACGCACGCTCGGCACGGTTGTTCGTCGGCTCCGCCGCCTCCAGGCGATCCAGGCACGTCAGCAGGTGCGGCTTCCGCTTCTCCAAACGGTTGCGGATTCGCACGTCCGCGTCTTGAGTCAGTTCCTTCGTCAGCCGGCCGCCACAGACAGAACTTCCGCCACCGGTTCGCGACGACCATTCGGGTTATTAGCCGCGACGCGGTGCGCTCGGATCCGCGGATCATACCTCGGGTGTGAACGGCGTTGACCGACTATTCGCCTTCGCCCTATTATCGCAGGCCCGGGAGCCTGCGTGTGAAGGTCGTCGCCGTTTCCATGGTCAAGAACGAAGCGGACGTCATCGAGGCGTTCGTTCGCCACACCGCGGCTTTCGTCGATCGCCATCTCATCTTCGATCATCAGAGCAGCGACGGCACCGGTTTCATTCTGAAGAAACTGCAACGCGAAGGGCTGCCGCTCGAATTCTTCCACGACGATCGCCCCGAGTTCCTGCAAACGCATCGCACGCATCTCTTGCTCGGCCGCGCCCTCGATGCACACCAGGCCGACTGGATCGTGCCGCTGGATGCCGATGAGATCCTGCAGATCGACGGCGGTCCGGCGGAGTTCCGCGCCGTGCTTCGCGGACTGCTCCCCGGCGGCCAACCGTTCCGCATGTGGATGCGCGACTTCCTGGCCACGGCCGAGGACGATCTGTCGGAAATGAACCCGCTCAAGCGGATCGTGCACCGGGCGCCGCGGCCGCACGCCGCCAAGGCCGCCTTGCCAAGGGCGTTCGCCCTGCAACCTGGCGCCGGCTGGACTCACGGCAACCACGTCGCCCGCATCGGCGGCATCGTCGTCGGCTCGCCCATTCGCAGCGACATCTGGCTTGCTCACTTGGCATGCCGATCAGCGGCGCAGGCCGTCACCAAAGTGGTGCAGTACACATTGCGGCGGCTTGCCGAGGGAAAGTGGCACACCGTCGGCGACAACTATTCCCGGCAGTTCCGCCAACTGGCCAGCTTCCCGCGGCCGTTTCTCGAAGACCCGCTCCAATACGGACACGGCGAGCAGTGCGAAATCGCCCCGGCCGAATACTACGGCGGGCCACTCCGTTATGCTTCGTTCTTGACACCGGAAGAAGCAGCGATGGTGGCGGTGCTTGGTTCGGCCCGGCAAGTGGCGGCGGATCACGGAAGGCTTCTGGAAGCGGTGGCCGACATCGCGGCGCCGGAAGGGCGGTTGGCCCGCTTCCGCGGTCGGTTGCGGCGGCTCTTCGGTTCAACCAGCGGCTTGCCCGAACCGGTCGATCGCCTGACCCCACCGCTGAAGGAAGGCCTCGTGCTGCCCGATAGCCGCGGTGGCGACGGTTATGGCTGCACGCTGGAAATCCTGCGGGCCGAACGTTCCAAGATTGGAATCGACCTTGCCGTGAAGGTGAAAAACATCGGCCTGTGTGCCTGGCTCGCTTCAACGGAGGATGGCGTCGGCATGGTGCGGCTCGGCGTGCAAACCCTCAATGCCCATGGCCGGATCGTCGATGCCAGCCATCAGCGCATTGATCTTCCCGGCGACCTCGACCCCGGCGACGAGGCAATCCTGGAGGCGACCGTGCCACTGCCCGACGATTCGCGGCTGGCCCTCGGTTTCGACATGGTCGCGGAAGGGATTCGCTGGTTTGGTTACCGCGGCTGCCGCTGGACAATCCGCACCCAAGGCCGCCTCGCTGCCTAGCACATCTTCGGCAAGCCGCAAGCTTTACGCTAATGACTTTACTCTCCCCGCAACGTGAACTAGAGTCTCCGCAACGCCCGCGCTCATCGCGCCGTCGGCAGGATGGCAACTATGGCCGTTGAGAAGATAGAAAAAGTCACCGAAACTTGGATTACGACGCCGAAGCGGCTCTTCTCGGCGGCGACGCGCGAGGCCTGCCTGGTCCATATTTACCCGACCGGGCCGTGCATGGGTCGCCGTTACCCGTTGGGAGATAAGGAAATACTGGTCGGCCGCGGCGAGGATTGCGACATCCGCATTCAGGATAACTCGGTCAGCCGCAAGCACGTCAAGATTGAGCCGACCCTCGACGGCTACAACGTCGGCGACCTCGGCAGCACCAACGGCACCTTCGTCAACGACAAGCAGCTGGAAGATGTCAGCATCCTCCACGACGGCGATTACCTCCGCGTCGGCAACTGCCTGTATCGCTATTTGACCGGCGGCAACATTGAAGCGGAGTATCACGAGGAGATTTATCGCCTGACGATTCAGGACGGCCTCACCCGCATTCACAACCAGCGAGCGTTAACCGAGTTCCTCGATCGCGAAGTGGCCCGCAGCCAGCGCCACAAGCGACCGCTCTCGGTCCTCATGTTCGACATCGACAAGTTCAAGGCGATCAACGATACGCACGGCCATCTGTGCGGCGACTTCGTGCTCCGCGAACTCGCGGCCTGCCTGCGCGACACCATTCGCAAGGAAGACATGTTCGCCCGCTACGGCGGCGAGGAATTCTGCATGGTGCTCGTGGAGACTTCGGCCGAGGAAGCGCTCGGCGCCGCGGAGCGGGTGCGCTCCAGCATCGAGAAGTATCCGTTCCACTTCGAATCGACGCCGATCAAGTTGACGGTCAGCGTCGGCGTGGCGACGACGACCGGCGAAACGATTCTGACGCCATCGGAATTGGTGCGCAGCGCGGACGAGAAGCTGTTCCTGGCGAAGCGCGGCGGCCGCAACCGCGTCGTCGCGTGATCGGTTATTGGGTGGCACCGGCGGCTTCCAGCCGGTGTCTTGTTACTCGCACCGGCTGGAAGCCGGTGCCACCCTTAAATTACACCAGGCCCGATGTCGCCACCTTGATGCCCTTGATCATCATGCGCAGCTGATCGGCGTTGGGCGAGAACTCCAGCGCCGTCGCCTTGTCCACGTCGCCGCGCTCCACGAGTTGCCGCAGGTTCTCGTTGAAGTCCACCATCCCTTCGTTGTAGAACGAGCGGATCGCGTCCAAGAGTTTCTCGTCGCGGGATTTCAGGATCAAGTCGCGGATCGTCGGATTGACGATCATGATCTCGTTGGTCGGCAACCGCGACGTACCGGGCTTGATGGACGGAATCAGCTTCTGGGCCACGACGGCCTTGAGGTTGAACACCATCGACTGGCGAACGGCGCCGTGCTGGGCCGGCGGGAACAAGCCGAGGATGCGGTCGATGGTGCTGTACGCATTCGAAGCGTGAATCGTGCCGAAGACGACGTGGCCGGTCTCGGCGGCGTGCACCGCGGCCTCGAACGTTTCGGCGTCGCGCATTTCGCCCACCAGGATCACGTCTGGGTCTTCGCGGACCGCATGCTTCAACGCCGTGTGCCAGTCGCTCACGTCGAGGAACACTTCGCGCTGATTGACGATCGACATCTTGTCGGTAAAGACGAACTCAATCGGATCTTCGATGGTGAGGATGTGCAAGGGCTCGTTGGCGTTCATGTAGTCGAGCATCGAGGCGATGGTGGTCGACTTCCCCGAACCGGTGACGCCGGAGAGCAACACCATCCCCTGTTCGAAGTGGCAGAGCGTTTCGATGGCCGCGGGCAAACCGAGTTTCTCGAACGTCGGGATGCTGGCGTTCACCAAGCGGGCAACCATGGCGAGCTTGGTCCGCTGTTTGAGGATGTTGACGCGGTAGCGGGCTTCGTCTTTGCCAATGACGTGGGCGAAGTCGGACCCGCCGGTGTCTTCGAGCACCTTGCGATCCTTCTCGCGCATGATCGGGTAGATCAGCTTTTCCATCGTCTCCTGTTCGAGAACGGGCGTGGCCATCTTCTGGATGATGCCGCGGAGGCGCATCATGCCCGGCATGCCGGCCTTCAAGTGCAGGTCGGAGCCCTTGTGGAGCATGACGGTGCGGAACAGCTGATTGATCTGCGGTTCGCCGGGAACGGCGGTGGCAACCTTTAACCCGCCGCCCTGCGCGTTGATGTAGTGCGGGCCGGAAGCTGCGTCGGACATGGAAAAACTCCCAAACAAGCCCACCCACTGCATGGGTGGGCTTTCACAGGCATCGAACCGGTACGCCGCGGCTGGCGAGGTAGGCTTTCGTATCCGGGATGCTGTACTCGTTGTAGTGAAAGATGCTGGCGGCCAGAGCGGCGTCGGCGCCGGCTTGGAACGCATCGTACAGGTGGGCCGGGCAGCCGGCGCCGCCGCTGGCAACCACCGGAATGTTCACCGACCGCGCGATCGCTTCCAGCATCGGAATGTCGTAGCCGTTCTTGGTGCCGTCCGCATCCATCGAGGTGAGCACGATCTCGCCGGCGCCGAGTTCCTCGACGCGCTTGGCCCAAGCGATTGCGTCCAACCCCGTCGGCACCCGCCCGCCATTGATGTGGACTTCGAATCTTGGCGAGCCGGGAGCGTGAGCGACCGGAGTTCCCGTCGAAGACTCCGGTCGCTCACGCTCCCGGCTCGCCAGATTTTTCGTGCGCTTCGGATCGATGTTCACGACCGTGGCGCAGCGGCCGAACCTCTCCGAGACGGCCGTGATGAGTTCCGGCATCTTCACCGCCGCCGAGTTCAAACTCACCTTCTCCGCGCCGGCCTGGATCAGTTGTGTCGCGTCCTCCAGTGTGCGAATCCCGCCCCCGACCGTGAACGGCATGAAGATCGACTCGGCGACCTTCCGCACCATGTCCAGCAAAATCGCCCGCCCCTCGTGGCTGGCCGAGATGTCCAGAAAGACCAGTTCGTCGGCGCCCTCGGCATCGTATCGGCGTGCGACTTCGACCGGGTCGCCAGCGTCGCGCAGCCCCACGAAATTCGTCCCCTTCACCACGCGGCCCCGGTCGACGTCGAGGCAAGGAATGATCCGCTTGGTCAACATGAGTAGGTCGGGCTGTGCCCGACAGTTGAAATGAATGGATTCCGCTCCAGTGATGCTAGCGGGTGGATGCTGGCCTTCCAAGTGGCATCATCCGGCCAGCGCGGGGGCCGCGAACTGCTCCAGCACCGATTCCACGACGAGGATCGTCATGACGCGGCGATCGATTCTGTAATCGGCTTCGATGCACTTGTCGATGAGTTCGAGAAGCCGCTCGGGGCCAAGGCGGTCGGCGTAGGGCCGCAACTTGGCCGCGTCTGCGGCGTCGAGGCCCGATGTCTCCGCGGCGAGTGCGAGCCGGAGGGCCTGTTGCAGCGTTTCCACAAGGAAGCGAAGGACGAGCGCGACGCGGAGCCGTTGCCCGCGCGATTCCTTCCCCGCCCCTTCGTAATAAGCCTTCCACGCCTCGGTCAGGGAATGGAAGTTCGGCCGCGGCGACGTGATGCCGTTCAAGAGCGTTTGCCGCAGGTTCCAGAATTCCTCGTCGTTGAGAGCGAGTGCCTGGCCGGCGCTGCCGCCCGCCAGCTTCACCAGCCGTTCGATCTTGGCAGCGTCGTCGATGTCGTGCTCGCGCAGGATGGCCCGCAGATCGTCCGCGGGAAGCGCTGAGAAGCGGACAACCTGCGATCGCGACAGGATCGTCGGCAACTGCTGGTCGATATTCGTGGCCCGGAGCAACAGCACGGAACCGGGCGGCGGTTCCTCCAGCGTCTTCAAGAAGGCGTTCGCCGACTCCTGGTTAAAGTCGTCGGCGTCTTCGACGATGCCGATCTTCCTCGAACCGCGGGTCGGCTTCATCGCCATTTGCGAAGAGAATGCTCGAATTTCATCGATCGGCAGTTCGTGTTTATCCTTCGGTGTGCGAACGCGGAAGAGATCGGGGTGCGTGCCGGCTTCGGCCTGGGCGCAGGCGGGGCAGGCGCCGCAGGCCGCGAGGGGGCCCGGCGACTTTTCGCAAAGCAGCGCCTTGGCCAGTTCGAGGGCGAAGATCCGCTTGCCGACGCCGGCCGGGCCGAGAAGTAAGTACGCCTGTCCGAACCTTCCGCGCGTGAATGCCGCGCGGAAGGTATCGATCACGGCATCGTGCCCGCGGACTCGTTCCCAGCCCATGCGTCAAAACCTCGCAGATGCGACGATAATGCCTTCCGCCGACAATCCTGATTTTTTGCGGCCCGGATGTTTTTCAATCGCGGCCGCAATAAGGCACAAGAGCCGCGAAAAAAAAGGAACTCTTCTGACGAGCCCTCAATTTCGCAATTCTCAGTTATTATGCAGTGGCCAACCGCGATCCAGCAGCAAGCGACTCACTTCGCGGCGAATGGCGCTTTGCACCGTTTCTACACTCGGCGTCGCATCGATAATGCGGTGCTTGTCCGGGCGGCGGCCTGCTTCAAAAAGGAAGCCCCGCTTCACCGCTTCGTGGTATTCGCGGTCGCGGGCCTCCATGCGGTCGGCGGCGCGATTGCGGCGGGCCATCGCTTCGTCCAGGGGCAAATCGAGCACGAGCGTCAAATCCGGCTCGATTCCCGATGCGGCGACGGCACCGACCTCCCACAACTCTTCCGGGTCCAAGCCTCCAGCATGTCCCTGATAAACGACGTTAGCCAGCGTGAAGCGATCGGAGACGACGCTGTGGCCGCCCTCGAGGGCCGGGCGAATCACCTCGGCAACGAGTTGTGCCCGCGACGCCATGAACAGGAACGCCTCGGCCGCCGTGGCTAACGAGTGCTCGCGGCCAAACAGCAGGATTTTGCGGAGTTCCTGGCCGAGCGGCGTGCCACCCGGATCGGTGCAACCAATCGCCGGGACGTTTTGCTCGGCGAGCCATTCGAGCAGCTTGCCGCACTGAGTGGACTTCCCGGTGCCGTCGAGGCCATCGAGCGCGATGAATGCAGACCGCGGCATGGAAGCAGTATCCTGTTCCCGAAAATCGCTCGCTCACGCTCGCGGCTCGGATCAATGCATTATCTTATCAACTCCCTTCCCCATTCACTGTGTCGCTGGCGTCCTCGGTCGGTTTCACATCGCCCGCGCGGTATTGCTCGATCTTCTTATGAAGGGTGTTGCGGTTGATGCCGAGGCGTTCGGCCGCCTTGATCTGCGTGCCGCCGAGTTGCCGCAACACCTCTTCGATCAACTCACGTTCCAGTCCATCGACCAGGAACGGATGGAAGCCCTTGATTCCTGTCGGCAGCGGCGATTGCAGCCCGGCCCGCACCAGATTGCGAATCAGCGAGCGGACATCGTTGCCACCCGCCTTGGAACCCTTGGCGGAACGCAAGGCATAGCGCGGCCGGCCAAAGCGGAGCATCTCCGGACCAATCGACCCACCGTCGGCGAGCACTACCAACCGCTCCACGGCGTTCTCCAACTCGCGGACGTTCCCCGGCCAGTCGTGGGCCATCAGGGCGTCGAGCACGGCTGGCGACAGTTCCGGCACCGGGCACTTGTGCACTTCGCCGTAGCGGTGCAGGAAGAAGTGCGCGAGAGCCGCGATGTCGTCGCGGCGTTCCCGCAACGGCGGCAACACAAATGGTATCACGTTGAGGCGGAAGTACAGGTCTTCGCGGAACTGGCCTTCTTCAACCAGTTCCTCAAGAGAAGCGTTGGTCGCGGCGATGACGCGGACATCGACGCGGACGGTTCGAGTGTCGCCGACGCGTTCGAGTTCGCGCTCCTGGAGAACGCGAAGGAGTTTCAGTTGCAGTTGCGGCGAGGTGCTGTTGATTTCGTCCAGGAAGATCGTGCCGCCATGGGCCGCTTCGAAGCGGCCCACCTTGTCGGCCACCGCCCCGGTGAACGATCCCTTGATGTGTCCGAACAGTTCGCTTTCAAGCAAGTTCTCGTGGAGCGCCCCGCAGTTGACGCGTACGAACGGCCCGCTGGCTCGACGGCTCAGCTTGTGAATCGCCTTGGCGATGATTTCCTTGCCGGTGCCCGTTTCGCCAATGAGCAGCACCGTCGTGGGGCGCGGCGCAGCGAGGCGCACGAGGCGATAGACCTCCTGCATGGCGGCCGCCGCCCCGACGATTTCAGGCAACGGTGGTTCCAAATGCTCGCTTTTGGGCATTCGCCCATCGCTTCCTGGGAGAGGAAACATGAAGGGAGCAAAAACCGGTAATCGTGAAGCGTATCTTATGCACGCGTGCCGATAAAAGCGACATAATTCGCATAAAAAAGTCGCATGATAGTCCGCACAGGCAAGAATGCCTGTACCACCAAGATCCGTGCCCCTGCCACCAAGATCCAAGAGCAAGCCCTGCTGTTCGCTTTTGCTATTCCGTTGCGGCCGCAGTCGGTACAACATCCGCAAGCGCATCTCCGAGGTCATCATGGTGGAACGGTCCATTTTCGTGGGGCTGGATGTTGGCGGCACGACGATGAAGGCGGCGGCCGTGGGCGACAATGGTGCCCCGCTGTCCGAACCGGCCGTGATGGAGACTTGCCCCGAGCGCGGCCAAGAAGCAGGCCTCGAAACGATGTGCGAGACGATTCGCCGCGCCGTCGCCGCCGCAAAGCTCTCCCTCAACGACATCACGGCCATCGGCGTCGCCACCCCCGGCCTCATGGACATCAAGGCCGGCCTCATTCTCGATCCGCCGAATTTGAAGCCGTGGAAGAACGTGCCGGTCCGCGAGCACATTCGCCAGGCATTCGGCAAACCGACCGTTTATCAAAACGATGCGAATGCCGCGGCCTATGGCGAATTCTGGATCGGCTCCGGCCAGGAAGCGAAGAGCATGGTGCTGTTCACGCTCGGCACCGGCGTGGGCGGCGGCATCATTCTCGGCGACGTGATCGTCGAAGGCGAACACAGCCACGGCGGCGAGCTCGGGCACTTGCGGATCGACCGCCCCGAGTGCGGCCGGTTGTGCGGCTGCGGGGCCCGTGGCTGCCTCGAGGCATATGCCAGCGCCACGCAAGTGGTGAAGCGAGCCCGCGAAGCGCTGGCCGCCTGGCGCGGCCCAACGACCCTGCGTAAGTTTTACACGGCCAACGACGACGACTTCACGGCCAAGGATGTCTTCGACCTCGCCCAGGCTGGCGACGAACTCGCCCTCCGCGTCGTCGATGAAACGGCCTATTTCCTGGCCCTCGGTGCCTGTGCCGTCATTGCGACGGTCGATCCCGAGATGATCGTGTTCGGCGGCGGCATGGTCGCGGCCGGCGAATGGTTCCGTTCGCAAATCGACGCCTACGTTCGCCGCTTCGGCCTGCCGTTCCCCACCAAGACGGTGAAGGTGAAGTTCGCCATGCTCGGTTCGGACGCGGGCTTCATCGGCGCCGCCGGCTGTGCTCGACTCGCCATGAAAGCGAAATGAGACTTGCCGGAAGGGACTATGGCTCTTTGGAAGCCGCCAAGCTAGGATCGATAATTGAGTCGATCCTTCTCGGAGTGCGGCCCATGCTGAAACTTCGCCACGGCATCGTTGCTGGCCTCTTCGTGCTAGGAATCGTGCTGCTCGATCCGGTGATGTCTACGGGGCAACCGGGTCAAGGGGGCGGCTTCGGAGGCTTCGGCGGGAAGGGCGGAGGCAAGCGCGGCAAGGGCGGCTTCGGCGGCGGCCAAGGCTTTGGCCCGAGCGCAGGAGGCTTTGGTGGTCAAGGCGGCGGAGGGTTCGGCAAGGGAGGCCGGGGCGGAGGCCGCGGAGGTTTCGATCCCGAATCGATGTTCACTCAAATGGCTGGCCCCACCGGCGGACAATCCATCGACATGTCGCGCCTCACGCCGGAGAGTAGAAAATACCTCCAAGATCGATTCCAAAAGATGGGCATGACCCCGCCCAGCGATAATGCCGTCATCACCAAGGCTCAGTTCTTGGCAAGCTACGGCCAGGCGCAACAGGCTCGCTTCAGCTGCGGCCCAGGCGGACCGCCTCAGGCAATGGCCTTCAACATGCAAGGGAACAACGGCATCAAGATGTACTCCGCGGGCGCTGAAGTGACCATGTCGCCCGGCGATGGCAACTATCAGTTCCAGATGGGCCGCGGCATGAACGGCATGGACCGCGGCAACCGCGGACGCGATAACTTCAACGGACCGCGCGGCTTCAACGGCCAGGACCAGAACACTTCCTTCAGCCGCGGCGGACCGCAAGGTGGCATGGGCCGGTTCGGCGACAAGAGTCTCGGCGATCGCGGCAACGGCTTCGGCGACAAGGGCGACCGCAGCTTCCGCTTCACCGACCAGAACATCGAAAAGAAATTCGCCTCGCTCGACTTTAATCACGACGATCGGCTCTCCCAGGACGAAATCCCCGAGAACAGCAAGCTGTTCGAAGGCTTCAAAGGCTTCGACAAAGACGGCGACGGCTACATCGACCTCACCGAATACAAGGCCTACGTCGCGGCCCAGCTCGACAGCGACCCGGAGGCCGGCAGCTACGGCAGTTTCGCGGGCGGCAGCTACGGAAAGGAGAAGAAGCAGGAGCTCTCCGTCGCCATCCGCTACGGCAAACTCCCCGCCGGCCTCCCGTCGTGGTGGACCGAACTCGACACGGACAAGGACGGCAATATCGGGCTCTACGAATGGAGAGTGGATGGCCGCGACATGAAGGAATTCACACGCATGGATCTGGATGGCGATAGCATGCTCGCCCCGCAGGAATGGCAGCGGTTCAACGTGCTGAGTGCCCAGCAGGCCAAGGCCTTCGCCGCCCAGGAAGAGATCGATGGCGTCAGCGAAGGTCCGGGCCAGGGCCGGGGCGCCGGCTTCGCTCCGGGCGCGGGCCGCACCACTGGCGGTCGCGGATTCGGGCCTCCCGGAGGAGGCAACAACAATCGCGGCTTCCCGATGATGGGCAATCCGAACGGTCGCGGCAAGGGATTGGAGAAGGGCTCGAAAGGCTCGAAGGACAAGGTCCCTGATCGATCCGACAGCAAGGGCGTCAATAGCCGCGATTCGGAAAGCGACCCGGGCGATCGCTCCGGCAATCCGTTCCGGGGCGGCAGCCGCAAAAGGAACTGATTGATCTTGGCAAATCGTTAGCCGCACGCTATCGGCCCGGAATGCGCCGGCTTCTCGCGGCAATCCCGATGCTTTTCGCCCTGGGGTGCAGCAATGCCCCCATTGCCGGCACGTTGGATTGCTTCAACCACACGAGCGACGACAAGCGTCCCAATCCGCCGCGCGTCGCGGCGCCGATCTCTCCGCCGCCCGCCGGACCGGTCGATGCCCTTCCGCCGCCCTCCGGCGTCCCGCCGCTGACGCCGCCCACTTAATGCACGAGCAGGAAGTCCTTGCTCTTCCCACGAAGGAATCGGCGAGCCTCGGGCTCGCCATACCACGGGCCGCCCGCGGCGGTCTAATACAAGGTGATTCACCACGAGCCGACGTCGCCGGCCCAAATCCGCGGGTCGCCCCTGCCGCGCGATAGTCCTGAGCAGAATCTTTTCTCGGTAAAGGGTCTGATCGAGACCGGGCGGATAAACGCGATGCCGTTGAGTGCAGCAGAATCGAATGCGGTCGAACCAGCTGAGGCTGCCGTGGATGAGAGATCTAAAAGCGAGTAGAAAGGTTTTCATGGCGGCACGTTCGGTTGCGGTGCGGCGTGTGAACCATCGCTGTAACCATCGAGCCGTCTATTATCGCCCTACGGTTCACCGCGCTGTGCTATGGGATTCCAGCCTTTCGGGCTGAAGAGAGCAAAGCGGACCTGCTCCCTGACTGCCATTCGCCGCGAACGGGCCGCATCCCACTCGTGACAAATGCCCTCTCTCACCGCCTTCCTGATCACGCGCAACCACGAAACATCGCTGCCGCGCGCGATCCGTTCGGTTCAACCTGCGGTCGGCGAAGTCGTTGTCGCCGATACCGGTTCCACGGACCGCACCGTTCCACTAGCCGCCGAACTTGGCACCCGCGTGATACCGATTGCCTGGGCGGATGACTTCGCCGCGGCCTGCAACGACGCCGTGGCCGCCGCCACCGGCGACTGGCTCTTGTGGATGAACCCGGACGAGGAACTGGAAGCGGGCGGTCAAAATGCCATCGCTGCCGCGATCGCTAACACAGAGTCGTTCGCCTGGCAACTGCGCGTCCGGCAGCAACTTCATCCGGACCGCCCGGCCGAGGGAACCACGGGCAGGCAATATCGGCTGTTCCGACGTGTTCCCGAACTTCGCTTCCAGGGGCGGCTGCATCCCACCCTGGAACCATCGATCGAGGCGCTGGCCGCCGCCCGGCGGCAATCGATCGGCCTCGCCGACGCAACCATTCGACGCCACGCTTATCTGTCCGCCCCCACGCCGGATCGTATTCGCTGGGTGGTGCGGTTGTTGGAAGCGGAACTCCGCGATCGCCCCGGCCAACTCGGCTTCATGATCGAACTCGGCCGCAATCTGCTCTGGCTCAACGACCCGCGCGGCCATGATGTTCTCGCCGAGGCCGCGGAAGAAATTCGCGCGAAGTCCGCCGAGCCCGTGCCGCCGTCGCCGTGGGTCGGTTCCTTGATCGAGTATTTGCTATCCGTTTCGCCGGAGCAGAACCGAAGTGCCGTGGGGCGGGCCGAAGCACGCGACCTGGCGCTGCGCTGGTTCCCCGCGACACCGCCGGTACTCTGGGCCGTGGCCGCGGAGCGATTCGCGGCGGCGGATTACCTCACGGCCGCCACCTATCTGGAACGCTTGATCCAACTCGGCCGCACTGGGCAGTTCGACGATGGCGGCGGTTTTTCGCCGGACCTTGTCGGCCCGGCGGCGATCCTCAACCTCGGCATTTGCTGCTTGCACTTGGCTCGGTGGGACGATGCCCGGAAGTGGTTTAGTGAAGTGATGACCGACCCCGCGCGCCGCGCCGCTGCCTTGCAGGGCTACGACTTGGCCGAGCGCCAACAAAAACCGACCGCATAAGATCGTTCGTCACTTGCTCTGAAACAGTTTGCTCTGGACGATCTCGTGCACGAGGCTGCGGAAGCCGTAATCCTTCGCGCGGACTCTCCCGACAATGGCCTCGACTTCCGCCGCATCCGCCTTGGTCGGGGCGGCGCCGGTCGCGTAACTCAAGAGTTTCTCAGCCAGGGCGCGAGCCAGTTGATCCTTGTCCTTCAACAAGAGTTGCTTGTACTCGTCGATGTTCTGGAAGCGGCGGCCATCGGGAAGCACGTCGGCCGCTTCGACATCTGGGCCCTTCTTGTAACGCATGGTGCGGCCATTGACCACCGCGGGGCCGCCTTTACCCACGCTGCGGTAATAGTCGCGCCAGCCGCCGACCACATCGAAGCTTTCCAAGGCGAACCCCGGCGGATCGATCTTCACATGGCAACTGGCGCACTCCGGCCGCTGGCGATGCTTCGCCAGTTGTTCGCGGATCGTCGTCGCCCCGCGGATGTCCGGTTCGATCGGTTCGACATCCACCGTGGGCTTCGGCGGCGGCGTTCCGAGAATGCGGTCGAGCACCCAGGCGCCGCGGAGGATCGGCGACGTCGTGGTGCCGTTGGCAGTGACTTTGAGGACGCTGGCCATGGTGAGCACGCCGCCGCGATGGCTGCCCGGCGGCAATGCCACATTCTTAAACTCTTGGCCGGTGATCCCCGGGATGCCGTAGTGACGAGCCAGGCGGCCATTGAGCATGGTGAAATCGGAGGCGACGAAGTTCGTCAAACTCAGATCGTTCTTGAGTACCTCGCCGAAGAACAGCAGCGTTTCCTTGACCATCGCGGTTTTGAGAACGTCGTCGTATTCGGGGTAAAGCGACGGGTCCGGAGCGGTATCGTCGATCTTGCGAAGGCCCAGCCATTGCCCGGCGAAGTTGTCCGCGAAGGCCGCGGCCTTGGGATGCTTGAGCATCCGCTCCACTTGTTCGCGGAGTGTCGCGGGATGGCGCAGTTTCTTCTCTTCCGCCAACTTCAAGAGTTCCTCGTCGGGCATCGAACTCCACAGGAAGTACGAGAGGCGGCTGGCCAGTGCGAAGTCGTCGAGCTTTCCGGGCTTCTCTTCCAGGAACAAGAATCGCGGCGAAACCAGCACGGCCTTAAGGCCGACCCGCATTGCCTGTTCGAACGAGAACTTGGCGTTCAGCTTGGCCTTCACGCGGGCGACGAACGGCTTGATTTCGTCCGCGGAAACATTCCGCCGAAAGGCGCGGCGCGCGAATTCGCGAAGGAGGCGCTCGGCGTCGACTAGCGACTGTTTCGAAACCACCTCGACGCGCTGCTTATCAGCGGCGGTCGGCGCCGGGGCCTGGCGCAGGTTGCCGAAGATGCTCCGATGGCTCGGCGGAGGCCAGCTTTCGTGCAGCGGCCCCTCGATTTCCACCCACTGAATCGCCAGTCCCGCTCCCTTGTACTTGTCCGCGCCGACCTTCTCGACCACCGTCGGAATCACGCCGAGGTTGTCCACCACGAAGCGAACGGTGTTCCGCGGCTCGAGTTTCTCGACGAACTCAATCACAGTCGGTTTGCCGGGCGGCACGTCGTGGTAGCCGACGATGCGTTCCTCGGTGACCGCGGTCATGGTGCCGGCCGTCATGTGAAACGTTACCGGCTTGTCGGTTTGGTAGGCGTACGCCGAGATGCGGAAGCGATAGTTGCCGCGGAAGTGCGAGAAGAAGTTCCAGAGCGTGACCTGGATGTTCGCCGACACCCAGGAACTGAAAATGGCGACGGAATCCTCGAGGTGGCGATAAACGCTGCCGGTCGCTTTGACCGATTTCTCGTCCTTGATGTTGAAGCGTTTCTTGATCATCCACGGTTTGGGGCCGTTGACGATAGCCGCGTCGAGCACTTTATCCGCGGCTTCCAGATACTGCTCCATCAGGAACGACGATGTATGTAAAGCCTCGGCATTGTTGTCGAAGCCGTTGGAGGCGGCGTCCGGGGGAAGAAGATCTTTCAAATCGATGTCGACGCCGAGCAAGTCGCGGATGGTGTTCTGATATTCGGCGCGGTTGAGGCGGCGGAGGGCGACGCGGCCCTGCGATGCATTGCGGGCCGCCTCGGCGGCCGCCACACGGCCATTGATCCACTCCGCGAACGCCTGGACTTCCTTCGCTTGTGGCCGCGGTTTTTTTTTGGGGGGCATGGTGCCGCTCTTGACCTGCTCGAGGGCGGCGAGCCAGCGCTGGCGATTGGCCTTGTCCGCGAAATCCGTCGTCAGGCTGTCGAGGCGGAAGTCGCCTTTCGCTTTGGCGCCGCCGTGGCAGGCCTGGCAATGCTGCGCGAGAAAAGCGGGCCGCGCCGCCTCGGCAGGCTTTTCCGCCGCCGGGTCGGTGCGCCAGAATAAAAGCAGCCAGGCGAGCGCGAATAGAGCGATACGGCAGTGGGGCATGATGGGTTTAGTCTAGCCGGAGCTTCCTGCGACTGAAACGGGTATGCGCGAAAAGAATCTCCGCGGCACAGTCCTTACAACCCGACCACTTGGCGCAGTTTCTTATCCCGATCTCATTTTCGGTCACATCCCATTGGATGGTCTTTGCCGAGTCTGCCGATCTTTCCCAGGCCCATGCTGCCTGAATTGCCGAGGTTGCCGCCTTTGCGGCCCTCGGTCTCGCCTCCGAGGGGATCGGAATGGTTCGCAAAACGCTCCTGGCGGCTGCCGCAGCCGCGTTGGTCGCCCCTTCGCTCCGCGCCGGCGATCCCACCAGCACCGTATTCGCCACGCCGCTGCCGCCAGGACCGGGAAACGCGACTGTGCCCGGAAGCACTCTGAACGCCCCCGTTATCAACTATGCTGGAACCAAGCACGGCAGAAGCATCTTCGACTTCACACCGGCGGGCACGGACTCCGAGACGATCACCACGAAGGATCCCGCTCGGTATCTGTCGGGACAAGGCTCGTGCATTTATCCGCCGGAACAGATCGGTTGGTTCTCGGCGGAGTATCTCTACTGGGCGACGCAAGGGCCTGCGATTCCGCCATTAGTAACGTCGGGCCCGGCGAGTTTGGGGGCAGGTCTGGCGGGCATCGTGGGCCAGCCGAACACGCAGGACCTGCTCGGCGGGCAGCGCGGCCTCAACGGCCTTCGCCCCGGCGTCCGCCTGACTCTCGGCGCCTTCATCGACGACAATCACGACTGGGCCCTGTCGCACCAGATTATTAGCCTCGGGTCGCGCAGTGAACGACTCGTCGGCGGCAGCGACGGCACGAACGTCGTCAACTTGCCGCAGTTCGCCGCAGTCGGCGGGCAGCCGGTGCAGACGCCGCTTTATGTTGGCTTCCCCGGTCTAAGCAGCGGCACGGTGACGGCATCGGCACAAACCAGTTTCTTCAGCGGCGACACCCACTTGCGCCGCGTCTTCCAGGCCAACGGCATTCGGTTGGACCTGCTTGCCGGTTATCGCTTCCTCACTGTTGGCGACTCCATTGCGGACTCCTTCGACATCGTTTCGAACGCCCCGACTTCGCCGCGACTCATGGGCAACGACAGCGTGCGGACGCGCAATTACTTCCACGGCGGCGAGGTCGGCTTCAATGCCCAGGGCCGCACCGGGCAGTTCACGTATGAAATGCAAGCCACGATCGCACTTGGCGTGACCGCCAGCGATCTCGATCAGCAGCAAACGCGGTCGACGTTTGTCGGCGGCGCCGGCGGCCCGGTGATCCAGACCGCGGGCCACAACCAGACCGATTACTTCTCGGTGGTGCCGCAAGTCGGGTTCAAGCTGGGATGGCAACCGTGGCAGCACGTCCGCTTCACGGCGGGTTACGACTTCCTCTATTGGAGCAAGGTCCGCCGGGCGGAAGAGTTGTACGGCCCCGGCCCGGTCCTCCGCGATACCACGACGGACTTCTGGGCGCAAGGATTTAGTATCGGCGCCGAAGTTCGCTATTGATTGATCTCGGATTAGCCGCGACCCAACGGGGAGCGCGGAGATCGCGCTCCTTACAACACCTTCCATTCCTCTTCAAGGCGCCAACGACTGGCCTTCCGGTCCGTTACATATCCGGTACACTTTGGCTTGAAAGATTCCAAGCTTTTTCATGACATGATTGGTAGACTCAATCGTCATTAACGGGGAATGTTCCGTTTCTCAGGCGATTGTCCGCCGCGTTGGTCCCGTTCCTTTCCGCGGAATATCTTGCCGCACGGGGCGAACAGTGGTGTGGGGAAATGCAATCACCGCGTTTGCGCGCCGACTGAGCGATCCTGGATTCCTCATGAGGTGGCTCCATGTTGCGAATGGCTCTCGCCTGGGCAGCAGTCTTGGTTTGGATGCCACGGATGGAAGCTGCGGCACCCGCTCGTTCGGGGCCGAACCCGGACGCCGTCGCCCTCGCCGCCCGCATCGATAAGGCACTCGATGCCGCCTGGAAGGCCCGCAAGATAACCCCGGCCGAACCCGCGACCGATGGCGAATTCCTTCGCCGCGTTTACCTCGATCTGGCTGGCCGCATTCCCACGGTGGCCGAAGCCCGCACCTTCCTTGCCGATACTCGGCCGGACCGCCGTCAGCGCCTCATCGCCGACCTCCTGAGCCGCGCGAGTTATGCCCGCCACATGACCACCGTCTGGCGGCGGCTGCTCATGCCCGAGGCCGATTCCAATATCCAGTTCGCGTTTCTCACCGTCGGCTTCGATTCATGGCTGCGCAAGCAGTTCGCCGAGAATATCGGCTACGACAAGATGGCCCGCGAAATTCTCACCGTGGCCATCGATCAGCGCGCCCAACAGCAGATCTTCGGCAACGACATCACCAAGCCGACGCCGATCGGCTACTACTTCGCGAAGGAAGTGAAGCCGGAGAACCTGGCGGCCGGCTCGGCGCGCGTCTTCCTCGGTCTTCGCCTCGAATGCGCCCAGTGCCACGACCACCCGTTCGCTTCGTGGACGCGCGATCAGTTCTGGGGGTTGGCCGCCTTCTATGCCGGGCTCAGCGGTCGCGATAACGGCGGCGGATTCGTCACTCCGGAGCGAGAAGTCGGCGATCGCCGCGAGATCTCCATTCCCGGCACCGAACGCGTGGTCCAGGCTTCCTTCCCGGATGGCGGCGAGCCGGTGTGGAAGTTCAAGGCCGGGTCGCGGCAAACGCTCGCCGACTGGATGACCGACAAGAAGAACCCCTATTTCGCCAGGGCCGCCGTGAACCGCGTCTGGGCGCATCTGTTCGGCATCGGCCTCGTCGAACCGGTCGATGAAATGGCCGGCGGCCAAGATACGAAGGTTTATCACGCCGAGTTGCTCGACGAACTGGCCAAGGCCTTCGCCGATCACAATTTCGACCTGCGTTTCATCTTCGAGGCGATCGCCGGTTCGAAGGCATACCAGCTAACGAGTCGCGGCGCGGGCCCGGCGCCGCTCTATTCGCGGCAACTCCTCCGCGGCCTCACCGGCGAACAACTCTTCGACAGCCTCGCCGTCGCCACCGGCCAGCCCAACGTGCTCGGCGACGACCCCTTCGCCATCTACTTCGGCAACCAGGACGCCCGCGGCCAGTTCCTCACCAAGTACGGCCGCCAGTCCGGAAAACCGTCCGACCACGAAACGTCCATCATTCAGGCCCTTTTATTGATGAACGGCGAGTTCGTGGATGGGGCAACGCATCCGTCCAAGAGCGAACTGCTCGGGGCCTTGCTCGAAGCGCCGTTCCTGGCCGAGAAGAGCCGCATCGAAGCCATCTATCTGGCAACCTTGTCTCGAATGCCGACCGAGCGGGAACTGGAAAAAGCGGATTCGTTCATCGGCCGGGCCGCGGCGGCAACGGACGCCCAACAAACCCGTACGGAGGCCATCGCCGACGTGTTCTGGGCGCTCATCAACAGTACCGAATTCGCGTTTAACCATTAAGAACACCGTTTAGCCGCGACCCAACGGGGAGCGCGAAAGTCACGCGCTCCCCGTTGGGTCGCGGCTAAACAAACCCGGAGCCCACCATGTCATTCGAACCGTCGCGTCGCGCATTCCTTCGCACCGGCGCCGCGAGCGCCGCCGTCACTATGTCCGGGTGGTTCGGCAACCTCGCTCGCGCCGCCACGCAGGGATCGGCCAAGCCGCCCCGCGCCTGCATCCTGCTCTGGATGAACGGCGGCCCCAGCCAGATGGATACCTTCGACCCCAAGCCCGGCACCGATAACGGCGGCCCCATCAAGGGCATCGATACCAGGACGCCCGGCATTCGCATCGCCGAGCACTTCCCGAAACTCGCCCATTTTTCCGATCGCCTGGCCATCATTCGCAGCATGTCCACCAAGGAAGCGGATCATAGCCGCGGCGCCTATCTGCTACGCACCGGCCGCGTTCCCGGCGGCCCCGTTCGCTATCCCGGCGTCGGTTCTTTCGTCGGCAAGGAACTCGACCAGCCGGATGCCGAACTTCCCTGCGTCGTCAGTGTCGCGCCGTTCCGCTTGCTCAATCCCGATGCTTACGGCCCCGGCTTCCTCGGGCCGCGCTTCGCCCCGCTCGTCGTCGCCGAGAACAACATCTACGCCAACGGCAATCCGAACGCCCAGGACATCGACAAGATGCTTAAGGTGCAAGACCTCGATTTGCCGGCCGGCGTGTCGGCGAATCGCGGCGTGGAACGGGCCGCTTTCCGCGACGAGGCCGATTCCGAGTTCCTCGCGGATCATCCCGGTCGCGCCGGCGACAGCCATCGCACGGCCTATCGCCGCGCCGAGGTTCTGATGCGGTCCAAGGCCGTCAAGGCGTTCGATCTCAACGAAGAAACGGACGCCCTGCGCGACAAGTACGGCCGCAACCTATTCGGCCAAGGGTGTTTGCTCGCCCGCCGCCTCGTCGAACGCGGCGTCCCCTTCGTCGAGGTCACGCTCTCTTCGGCGCCCGGCGTCTTCGGCGGCATCGGCTGGGACACGCACGGCGAGAACTTCGAACAGGTCAAGAAACTCTGCGCCGTCCTCGATCCGGCTTGGTCCACGCTCATGGACGACCTGTCCGCGCGCGGCCTGCTCGACACCACCACCATCATCTGGATGGGCGAATTCGGTCGCACCCCCCGGATCAATCAATCCAAAGGGCGCGATCACTGGGCCAATTCGTGGTCGACGGTGCTGGCCGGCGGCGGCATCAAGGGCGGCCAGGTCGTCGGCGCCACCACGGCGGACGGCATGCAAGTGAAGGACCGTCCGGTGGCCGTGCCGGACCTGCTCGCGACCTTGGTGAAGGCCGTCGGCCTCGATCCGATGAAACAGAACGATTCGCTGATCGGCCGCCCCATTCGCCTGGTCGAGCCGACCGCCGCGCCCATCAAGGAGGTGCTGGCGTGAGGAGCGTTAACCTGGTCGCACTCTTTGCCTTGGTGGCCGTGCCGCGCACGGAAGCCGCGGCGCCCGCCGCCGAACCGTTCGACATCGTTTACCTCTCCCAGTCGCGGCCGGTCATCGTGCGCTTGAAGATCGATTCGAGCGGCCAGCCCTTGCGCGAAGCGTGGCACGCTTTCGTCGACGCGCTCTTCGACCGGCTCGACGCCGACAAGAACGGCATCGTCGACGAGAAGGAAGCGAAGAAACTTAAGACGCTGTTGAGCTTGCTGGGCGGGCAGAATAACCCGCAACAGGGCCGCCAACCGCAGCGGATGGGCAACGGGCAGCCGATGCCACGCCCCCCGGAGATTACATCGCTGACGCGCGGCGAACTCGCCGATTACCTGCTCAAGCACGACCTCGGCCCGCTCCGCTTGCCGCCGCCCTACAACCCGCAACCGCAGATGAATGGCTTCTTCAGTCGCGGCCGCCAGCCTTCCGCCGAAGACCTGGACAAGGCCTTCCTCGATCTGCTCGATGCGAACAAGGACGGCAAATTCTCCGCGGCCGAACTGGAAGCCGGCATCGCCATTCTCGCGAAACTCGACGCCGACGAGAACGACCTGCTGAGCATGGACGAGATCACGCGGCAGCCGCGCTCGCCGTTCTTCTTCGACCAGGTGATGCAACAGCGGGGCAGCCCGGTCGCGGAGTTGTTGCCGCTTTCTCGCAAGGGCGCGGATAGCGTACTCGCGAAGCGGTTGCTCGCCCGTTACGGCCCCAAGCCGCGGGGTGGCAATCAGCAGCCCACTTTGTACTCCGCTAGCCCGTTCGGCGGCAGCGCTGTGCCGGTTCCCCCGTCTAACGCCGTACGAGAATCGACGGCCCGAAAGATCACGAAAAAGGAAATCAATCTGACCGGTGCCCTGTTCGCCGGCTTCGATCAAGACGGCGATGGCGAACTCGATGCCGAGGAACTGGCCCGGGTCGGCCAAACTGCCGTGCCCGAGGTGGAAATTGCTGTGCGATTGGGTCTGCGGCCGCGCGGGACGAACCCGGCCGAGGTGCGCCGCGGCGGCGCCGCCCCCGTCAAAACCGCCCTCGACGCCGCCGGCGATGCCTCCATCGAAGTTCCCGGCTTCTGCCTCGACTTCAAGACGCCGCCCGCCATGAACCCCCGCGACGCGAAGGCATCTATTCGCGCCCGCTACCTCGAACGATTCAAGACCATCGATCGCGACATGAACGGCTACCTGACTCGCGATGAAGCTCAGAGCGACGCGCTGTTCAACGGCGATGCCTTCGCCTTCTTCGACAAGAACAACGACGGCCTGCTTTACGAGAGCGAGATCGGCGCCGGATTGGATGAGGTCGGCGACCTGTTGGCCGCGGCGGTCAGCGGGTTGTGGCTCATCGAACTCAACGAAACGAGCCTCGGTCTGTTCAGCTTCATCGATACCGACCGCGATAGCCGGCTGTCGGTGCGGGAGCTGCGGGCGATGCCGCAACTGGTGGCTCGCTTCGGCAATAAGGAAGGGCTTCTCGATCCGACCAAGTTGCCGCGCCGCTTCGAGGCGCGGCTGGCGCCGACGGCCGATCCGGGCCGCGGCACGCAGGTTCAGGCGCGTTTCGGGATGCCGGAATCGCCGACGCCCTCGCCGGTTGGGCCGCGCTGGTTCCAGAAGATGGACCGCAACCGCGACGGCGACCTGAGCCGCCGCGAGTTCCTCGGCTCCGACGCCGACTTCCGCAAGCTGGATAGCAACGGCGACGGCCTCATCAGTGTGGAAGAAGCCGAAGGGAAGTGAGCAAGCCCACCCGTCGCCACGGGTGGGCTTTCATTTGCATCTCTTGAGGGATTCTCAATGCCCGCGATGGTCGTGCAGCGCGCGAGTCGATTGGCGGCGGCGGCCGTGCTTTTCATTAGCCTGGCGGCCGTGGCCGAGGAAACAAAGCCCACCGCACCCGCACCGGCGCCGCGGCCCGTGCGGCCCGCGGCGCCGCCCATCAATCCGCGCGGCGAAGCCCTCCTCTTCGAAAACAATTCCATCGAAATTCGCCCCACGTCCCCGAACTGGTGGTCGGTATCCGTCTCCCCGGACGGCAAGCGGCTCGCCACGACCGAGGGCGATTCCCAGGGAAAGAAGGGCGCCGTCCGCATCTGGGATCGCGGCACCGGCAAAGTGATCAAGTTATTCGAAGAGCCGAACGGCACGCGGGCCGTCGCCTTTTCCCCGGACGGCAAACTGCTGGCCACGGGCAACTACGATTCCACGCTCCGCGTTTACGATGCGAACACGTTCCAAGTGCTCGCGGCCTCCGACGAGAAACTGGGCGGCCACAAGAATGGCATCAACGGCATCTGCTTCTTCAAGGACAGCAAGCGGATCGCCACGGCCGGGCTGGATAACACATCGCGGGTCTGGGATCTCGCCGCAATTTCGATCAAGAGCAAGGCGCCGCTCGTCCTTTCGCCGATCGCGATCTTCGAAGGGCACACGCAGGGACTCCTTTCCGTGGCGATCTCGGAAGACGGCCGCACGCTGCTCTCCGGCAGCTTCGACCGCACCGCCCGCTGCTACGACATTCCCGAAAAGCTCCCGGCGATGGGGCAACCGCCGCTCGCCGTCAAGAAGGAACGCGTCGTGTTGAAGGGCCATAGCAACACGATTGAAACCGTGGCCATCAGCCCGGATGGCAAACTGCTGGCCACGGGCGGCTGGGATTCGCAACTGCTCATCCGCGACCGCGAGGGCAAGAAGACAGAAGCGACCGTTCGCTTCCAGGCCGGCGTGATGTGCTGCGAGTTCAGCAAGGACGGCAAGTACATTGTCGCCGGCTCCGGTAACATGACTTCTCCGAGCCAGAACGGCGAGATTCGCGTCTGGGACATCGCCAAGAATCAGCAGGTGGGTTACCGCGGCGACGGCGGCCCCGCCGTACTCGGCGCGACATTCCTCGACAGCAAGACCGTCGTTTCCGTCGGCCACGAAGAGGCCGTGCATCTGTGGGAATTCAAGGACAACAATCGCAAGACGTTCACCGCGGGCGGCCTGGCCTTTTCGCCGCAACCATATGCCGCGGCGGCCCTCTCGCCTTCCGGCACGTTCCTCGCCGTCTCCGGCGAGAACAAATCCGTGATGGTTCTCGATCGCTTGCAAAACAAGCTGATCGCGGAACTGACTGGCCATGATGATGTGGTAGCCGGGCTGGCGTTCTCGCCGGATGGGCAAACGCTCGCGACGGCCAGTTTAGACAAGACCGTCAAGCTGTGGGACACCGCGACGTGGAAAGCGCGGCGCACGCTGAAGGGTCATGCCGGCTGGGTGCTCGGCGTCGCCTATTCCCCGGATAGCCGGACGCTCGCCACCGCCAGCTACGACAAGACCGTTCGTTTGTGGAACGCCGCGACGGGCGAGCAGAAAGCGTCGTGGAGCGAGCACAAGGCCGGCGTTCGCACCGTGGCCTTCTCACCCGATGGAACGAAACTGGCCTCGGGCGGTTCGGATCGCGCCGTCCGCATCTGGAACGTCGCCGAGGGGCGCGTGCTCTTCACCTGCAAGGGGCACAAGAACGCGTTGCGCTCGGTGGTCTTCTCACCCAACGGCCAGTTCGTCGCCAGTGGTTCCGAAGACCGCCACGTGAAACTATGGAATGCGGCGACCGGCCAGGAAGCTCAGACCTTCGGCGTGCTTCCCGATATGGCCGTGGCCGTCCGCTTTTCGCCGAAAGGACAAACGCTCGTCGCGGCAACGTTCCAGGGCCCGATCGTCGTTCTCGACCCGCTCACCGGCCGCACCCGGCAGACGCTCCGCGCCCACAATGAACCGACCACCGACATCGCCTTCACGCGCGACGGCGACAAGCTGATCTCCGTTTCGCAAGACCGCACGATCCGCCAGTGGAGCCCGATGAAGGCGGCCGATGGCCCTTCCTTGCAAACATTCCGCGGCCAGTCACGGATCGCCACGGCCATTGCAGTCGCTCCGGATGGCCGCCGCGCCATCACCGGCGACGAAGCCGGCACGCTCAGTTTCTGGAATGCGCTCAGCGGCGGTCGGGCCGCGGCCCTCGAGAAAGCCCATGCCGGCGCGATCGAGCATATCGCCTGGTCGCCCGATCAAGCCGTCGTCGTCTCGGTTGGCAAGGACAACACGGTGCAGACCTGGGGTAAGCAGCGACAGCGCCTCTGGTCCACGTCCGGGCGGTTCGCGGCCGTTTCGCCGGATAGCAAGCTGTTGGCCGTGGCCGACGGCAAGGACATCGTGCTTCGCGAAGCCGCCACCGGAAAGGAAACCAAGCGGTTGTTTGCCGGGCATCAAGGGAATGTGATCCGCGTGGCCTTCGGGCCGAAGAACCTGCTGCTCTCCGCGGGGAATGATACCAAGGTGCGCATCTGGAACGCGGCGACCGGCGAAAAACTCCAGGAAACCCCGGCCTTCGGCAACTACTCCGCCATCACGCAGATGGCGATCGCACCCGATGGCTCGCGCTTCGCCGTGGCGGCTTACGGCCCCGATCAGGCGCCGCCCGAAGACATGGACGGCCAGTTCCGCGTCACTCGCGAGGTCCGCGTTTATGCCGTTCCCACGGCAAAGGCCGAGATCGGATCGCCCATCGCCTTTTCGCCGCAGCCGTCGGATCAGCCGATCACCGGCCTCGACTGGCTGGCGAATGGGAAGACGCTGGTGACGCCGGCGTCGGACGGCACCGTGCGGCTCACGGAAATCGGCGCGAACCCGCCGACGCCAATGCAACGGCAGCCGCAGAACTTCAACCAGCAGCCGGCGCAACCGCCGAACAACGCCGCCGCCCGCGAAGTGAAGCGCTACCGCGCCCACGATTCCGCCGTCCTCGCCGCGGCAGTCCTTCCCGACTCGCGCTTGCTCCTGACGACCGGCGAAGACATGACCATCAAGCGCTGGGCCCTTCCCGGTGTCGATGCGGCTCCCGGCTTGGTTCGCCTGACTTCGCCCGGACTGACGCGCGTGTGGGAAATGCTGCCGAGCCCGGCCGGCAACTACGTCATCGCGGCCGGCGAAGGCGACAAGACCTTCCGCGTCTATTCGCAGCTCCCCTCGACGCTCACCGTGGAACCGGACAAGCACGGACCGGTGTTCGCGCTCGCCTACTCACCGGACAACCGCTACCTCGTCACGGCCCACGACAAGGGCGTGCTGGTGGTGCGCGATGCCGGCAACGGCCGCGTGTTGCGCTTCTTGCCTGGCTTGGTGAATCGAGCGGCGTCGATCGCCTTTGGCGAAAAGGGAGCGGCACTCGTGGCCGTCGGCGGCAACAGCGCCAAGGGCAGCGACGGAGGCGAAGCGGTCGTCTGGGACTTCGTGAGCGGCACCATCCGCTTCCACCTGCAAGCCGCGGCCAACCAGAACATGGTGGCCGTGCACGCGGATGGAACGATGGCGGCCGGGGCCGGCGCGGATGGCAAACTCCGCCTCTGGATCCTCGCCACCGGCCATCTCGTGAAGGAACTGAATGCCGACTCGGCCGTCGAGTCCGTCGCTTTCGATCACACCGGCCAGCGCGTCGCGATCGCCACCGCGAACCACCTGATCCGCGTTTACGAGGTCGCCTCGGATGTCGCACCCGTGGAGTTCAGCGCCAACAAGAAGCTCAAGCAAAGCCACGCGATCTTCAGCCCGGACGGCTCGGAGATCGTGGTCGCGAGTTGGCGTGGCACCGGCCCTCTGGAGTTGAAGGCCGAACTGGCTGCTTATTCGCTGAAGAAAACCTCAGCCCCGCCGCGTCTCTTCACCATTCCCACCGCGGCCCTCTTGTCCCTGGGCTTCCTCGCGGACGGCAAAACGCTCGTCGCCGCCGGCGGCGAGGAGAACAACGCCGGCTTCATTCGCTTCTTCGATTTCGGCTCGGCCAAGCCGACCGGCTCGTTCACCGGGCATCGCCAGGTCGTGCGCGCCCTGGCCATTAGCCCCGATGGAGCACGGATGGCATCCACGGGCGTCGGAGAAATGCGATTCTGGACGACCCGCGGCCTCCGCCCCATCGCCGAGATCAAGGTGCCCGACGAAAACGAATACCTGTCTTGCGCCGCGATCAGCACGGACGGCAAGCGGTTGGTGCTCGGCGGCTGGGGCAAGACGCTCTCAGCATGGGACATGGCCGACCCCGCCCATCCCAAGCTCTTAAAGCAATTCGCCGATCACAAGGCGGGCCTGCGAAGCATTGGGTTCGATGCGGCCGGTCGGCGTTTCGCCTCCACGGATGAGAGCGGCAAAGTCATCGTCTGGGATGCAATGAAACTCGCCCCGATCGTTTCCATCCAGGCGTCGGCGAATGCGATCTACCGCGCCAAGTTCACGCTGGACGGCACGGCCCTCGTCACGGCCAGCGGCAACTGGAAGGCCAAGGCCAAGGGCGAACTCCGCGTCTGGGATCCCGCGACCGGCAAGGAAACTGGCCGCTTCCCCGATCAGTCGCTCGAAGTCTGGGACATCGGCTTCCTTGACGGGGGCAAGCGGATGATCACGATCGGAGCGATCGGCGGCAGCCAGGACGATGCCCACGTGAAGGTATGGGACTTCGCGACCAAGCAAGTCGTAAACCGGCCGGTCGGCAACGGCGCGTTCAAGTCGGCCCGCTGCCTGGCAGTTTCGCCAGACGGCAAACGCCTGGCCATTGGCTCCGGTACCGGCCCGGTGAAAGTGTTCGATACCGGATCGTGGCAGGAGGTACTGGACTTGCCCGGTTTGGCGAACTGCACGTTCCGGGTCGATTTCGCGCGCGACGGCTGCCTTCTGGTCGCCAGCGGCGACGGCGCCGGTATCGCCGTGAGAGTGCCGTAACGGGTTAGCCGCGAGGCGGAGTCCGCGGAGCCGAGCGCGACTGCGCCGGAACCCGCGCGCTAATATGATGGCTCAATGACACCCGAATTGCCGAGCGTGCCGGAGAGGTTGCGCCGCTGGCTGGAATTGGCCGTGCAAGGCGGCGCCTCGGACCTGCACCTGATCGCCGGCTACCCGCCCGTGTTGCGCCGGCACGGCGACTTGATTGAACTTGCCGAACCGGCGCTGGCCGCCGACGAAGCCGAGCCGCTATTCGCTGCCATCTGCCCGCCGGGCGCCTTCGAACGCCTCGAAACGCACAAGAACGTCGACTTCTCGTTCGCAGCGGTCCTTGGTAAAGCGACCGTTCGCTTCCGGGCCAATCTCTTCCACGCCGGGCGGCAACTCGGCGCCTGCTTCCGCATTATTCCGTCCGCCATCCCCGATTTCGACTGGGCCGGCTTCCCGCGCGAGCTCGCCGACCGCATCGCCAAACTTCGCGACGGGCTCGTAATTCTCACCGGGCCCACCGGCAGCGGCAAGACCACCACCCTCGCCATGATCGTGCATTGCCTCAATCGCGCCGGCGGCTACCGCATCATCACGGTGGAGGAACCCGTGGAATACGTCTTCCCTCGCTCCGAGAATTCCGTCGTTACGCAGCGCGAAGTCGGCGTCGACGTGCTGACATTCGCCGACGGCTTGAAGTTCGGCTTGCGGCAGGATCCGGACGCCATCCTGGTGGGGGAAATCCGCGATCGCGAGACCGCTCAAATGGCGCTCTCCGCTGCCGAGACCGGCCACCTCGTTTTCACGACGCTGCATACGCGCGACGCCAAGGGGGCGATCACCCGCTTCGCCGACCTCTTCCCGCAAGACGTGCAGCAGCAAGTGCGAGCGCAGCTGGCGCTCGGGCTGCGGGTGGTGGTCAGCCAGCGGTTGTTGCCCGGCGTCGATCGCACCGAGAAGCGGCAACTGGCCATCGAGGTGCTGTGGAACACGCACCCCGTGGCCAGCGCCATTCGTCAGGCCAAGATCGAGAGCATCGACAATTGCATTTTGACGGGCCGGGCGGACGGCATGACGACGTTCGACGAATCGGTGCGGCAACTGTGGAAGGGCGGCCGCATCAGCAAAGCCATCGCGGAAGAGAACGTCAGCGACACGGGGTTGCTGTTCCGGTGATGCGTAGCCGCGACCCATCGGGGAGTGTGCACGGTTCGCGCTCCCCGTTGGTCGCGGCTAAGCGGGGCTCTTGTCCTGCCTACGAAGCGCGGCTAAACTGAGTTTTACGAAGTTATCCCGCTTTTCCGCCAGGTGGCGCCATGTCGGCTAAATCCCTCCGCTGGCTCCTTGTCCTTGCCATCACATTACCGTTTCTCGGCATCGGTTGCGGCGGAGGATCGCCCGTTTGGGATGCCAGTCGATCCGGGCCGAAGGTGGTGGTTTCCTTCGCGCCCATTTACTGCTTCGCGGCCAACGTCGCCGGCGACGATGCCCAGGTCAAGGATGTCATGACCACGACTGGCCCGCACGAGTTTAACCCCTCGGATACCGAAGCGCGATTGCTGGCAAGTGCCGACCTCTTCTTCATCAACGGTCTGCAACTGGATAACGGCCTGGCGGATACCATGCAACGCGGCAGCGGCAACAAGCGGCTCAAGATCGTCGATCTCGGCGGCCGCATTCCATCGGATCGGTTGCTCAAAGGCGAAGCCCACGAACACGGCCACGAACATTCCCACGGCCCGCACGACCCCCACATCTGGCTGAGCCCGGAGCTGGCCATCGCAATGACCGAGGGAATCCGCGACGAACTGAAAGCAGCGGATGCGGCGCACGCCGCCGACTACGATCGCCGTGCGGCCGACTACATCGCGAAACTCCAGGCCATCAAGAGCGACGGCACCGCAATGCTCCGCGATAAGAAAGATCGCAAGATCGTGACCTTCCACGAATCGCTGAGTTACTTCGCCCGGTCGTTCGATCTGACGATTGCCGGCGTGGTCGAGAAGAGTCCCGGCGTGGAGCCGAACATCGACGAGATGAATGAAATCGTTGCCCTCTGCGCGAAGGAAGGCGTCCGCTTGATCGCGGTGGAACCGCAGTATGGTTCGAACACGTCGGCGGCGGCGATCGTGAAGGAACTGCAGCGGCGCGGGATCGCCGATGCGGCGCTGGTGGAAATCGACCCGCTGGAGACGGTGACGCCGAACGCGTTGACGCCGGGATGGTATGAAGCGAAGATGCGCTCGAACCTCGCCGCCCTCCGCGATGCCATGAAATAGATTTGGAACCACAGAGGCACAGAGAACACAGAGCAGAAAAAAGAGAATCGAATGAATATCGACGATTTCTTCATTCTTTCTCTGCGTCTCTGTGCCTCTGTGGTAAGAAATGAAGCCGTTGACCGTTCTCGATGACGCTTCGCCGCTGGTCACGATTCGCGATTTGCAGGTCGTGCTCGGCGGGCGAGCAATTCTCAACGGCGTCACGACATCGATTGCCCGCGGCGCCATCACCGCCCTGATCGGCCTGAACGGTTCCGGTAAAACGACGCTGCTGCGAACGCTCGTGCGCGAGCATCCGTACCGCGGCGAAGTGCGCTTCCATTGCGGCCACGACCACACCAAGCCGACGCCCGAACATATCGGTTACGTGCCGCAAAAGCTCACGCTCGACGCTCGGCTGCCGCTCACAGTGAAGGACTTGCTCGCCTTGACGCTGTCGCGGCGGCCGCTCTTCCTTGGCATCCCCAAAAAAACAATCGACACTATCCACCGACTGCTGGCCCGCGTCGACATGCTCGAGCACATCGATAAGGCGGTCGAGGTGCTCTCCGGCGGGCAGTTGCAGCGCGTGCTGTTGGCCCTCGCGCTTGAGCCGCATCCCGAGTTGCTATTGCTGGACGAACCGGCTGCCGGCATCGACTTCAAAAGCCAGCAAAAGTTCTACGACCTGATTGCGGACCTGAATCGCACGAGCGGCGTCACGGTGCTCCTGGTGTCCCACGAACTGAGTATGGTGAACCGGCACGCGCATCATGTACTCTGCTTGACGGATGGGAGAATTCAGTGCGAGGGGCCGCCGCAAGCGATCCTGACGCCGGGGAATCTGGCCAAGACATTCGGCGCCGATATGCAGGCCTTCCTGCACGATCACACGCATTGAACTGGATTCAATCGCCCGCGCGGTGGAACGCGCGCAGCACGGCTTTTTCTCGATTGGCGAGGAGCCATTGCCGCAGCCACTTCAGCGGCGGCAACAATCCCCAGACGAGGTAGTAGGCGCCAATAAAAGTCAGCCGGTAAGAGTCGTCCCTGGAACTGTAGCGCAGCAAGCCGCGCGCGACCTGGGTGTCGTACATTTTGACGAACGCGTATTCGGCGAGGTATTCGAGTGCCTTGTCGGCGTCGTAGAGAACCTTCGGCCCCTCGGCCTCGTGGCGATCCATGACGAACCGGTGGAGGCGATAAAGCTCCTCGAGGTCGCGGACCGATGGCGTCTGCGTTCGCGTCGCCTGCGGCGCCGGGGCGAAGGCCGGGATCGTCGCGGAGTTGAGCGTGTTGAAGACCCGGCCCGATTCGAACCGCGTGCTGTATTCGACGTAAGACGTTTGAATCGGTTTTTGCCCCTGGCCGACAATGAACGTGACCATTGCGCGATCGCCGCTGTCGCGGTTAATTAGCATCACCAGGTAGCTGATGACATTGGGGGCGGCGTTCGGGATTCGCAAAAGGATCGGCTCGGTAAAGCCAAGTTCGAGAACCGCATCCGATTGGCTCGTCAGGAAGCGCGCGACCTGGCGGTCCAGCGTTGCGAACGAGAGCGGCAGGAGATCGGGGCGAGCCGGAAAGCGCTGCTGAAACAGCAGTACGAGCGGCATTCCGAAGTAAAAGAGACCGACCGCCCCCAGGGCGTACCAGAGGAAGTTCAGTTCCGCGGAGAACATTGGGCGCTCCGTTGGTGGGGCGGGCGAATCCTCAGATTGTCACCCCTCGCCGCGGCGCACGCAACAGTGTTCTGGCGGGTCTCCGTAGTTCCCCTTTCCATTTCGGCGTTCGGTTGCTATCCAGAACAAATCGTGAATCCACATGCCCCGGACGACCGTCGAATTCCATGAGGAAGGGTCGAATCGCGAACCTTCCTGGAAAAAGTGCGCCGGATCGGCACCCTGCCGAGCCGAGGCGCTCCTAGAATAGAAAAGAGAAGGGACGGCCGACCTTCTCCCACCGCCTGGAGCCCCCCATGAATAACACCCCCAATCGCGCGGGGAATACTGCGGGAAAATCGCGACGGAAGGAAGCAGTTCTCGATCTTCCCACGGCTCGGGAAATGCTTCCCCTCGTGAAAAGCATCGTGTCGGATATCGTTTTAATGCGGATCGCCCTGAACAAGCTGGCCCCGGAACAAGAGCGACTGGAACGCCACCGCCGCGATTTGGCCTGGCAGGAACGGCAGCGCCGCTACCAGGTCGGCGAGGAAATTCAGACCGCGGAGAAAAGTTTGATTACCGCCGTAACGGAACTGAAGTCGCTCGGCGTGAACCTGGTCAACGACGAATCCGGGGAAGTCGAGTTCCCAACCAAGATCAACGGCCGGTCAGCGGCCTTTAGCTGGTGCCTGGGCGAGGACCGCCTTGGCCACTGGCATTATACCGGCGAGGACATGCGGCGGCCGATCCCGGCCGACTGGCAATTGACGTCCGCTGCCCCCAGCCGCTACCGCAGCCAGCCATGAATGGCGGCCTGACTTCGAACGACATCGAACCCACCCGGCCGCGGGTGGGTTTTTCGTTTAATCCTGGAACCGTATTGGAACTTGAAGAATTCCGGTCGGGTTTTCAAATCGTTCCGCGTTTAGCGAATGTATATTCGGGCCATCCCTGAAACGCCGGTTTTTCGGTTTTTTTCTCCCGCTCCGGTTTGCACGCCTGGCAACCGTGCTCTAAGGTCCAAGTGTTCGAGGCGGTACGCCACCGCGGACCGCCGCCGAACACCGCTCGCAGTCTTTGTGCGATGCGGAACTTACGTTGGGCTTGACCCGTTCCGAGGGGGGAACGGTTTAGGCTGCCAGGCTACCGAAGGGATGGACGGGACCCGTAAGTCAGCTTGGTACCCGGGGGGCCGCAAGGCCCCCCGGTGTTTTTTTGTACCTGGGGTCATGCGGCCCGGGGATTGCGTGCCAAATCACCGGATTGCTCGGCGAGCCAGGCGGCACAGCGGGCCCAGTGCCGCGCGTCGCCGGGAACGATGCTGCCGAGCAAGCGGCCGGCCGTGGCCCCCGTGAGCGGCGCCAGGTTCCCAGCCACCCCATCGCACGTCAGGGATGCAAGGACCGCTGCTGCGGCCGCCTTCCGCGCCGACGCCGGAACGCCCAATTCCTCGATCTGGCCAATCGCCAGACCTTCCAATTGCTGACCCAGCAGTTGCCTCAAGAAGCCGTTGCGAACCCCGCCGCCCGTCAGGAGAACCCGTACCGGTCCGGTCGTGGGCGGCAGCAATGTTCGCCAGGCGTCGCCGATCGATCGTGCGATCAAGTGGTTGGCCGTGCAAAGCACATCGACAAGGCTCGCATTAATCGTCCGGGCGAATTCGAACGATGCCTGAAGGAATGCGGGCCCGAATGCGTCTGGGCCGACCGCCTTGGGCGGCTTTCGCGCGAAGTGCGGATGCTCCAACCATCGCGCCAGCAAACCATCGAGGCAACGTCCTTGCACCGCCTTTTTGCCGCTGAAATCGGCTTGTTCCTTCCCCCGCGATCCGTGGAACAGAATGGCGTCGAGCCACTGGCCGCCCGGACCGCTTTCGAACCCATGAATCTTGGCGATCTTCGTTCCACCGGCGATGAAGAGCACGCTCGACACGGCGCCGAGGTTGACCAGCAACCGGTCCTCGCGGTCGTGCTGGAAGATGAGGAAATCGGCGACGGCCGTGATGGGGTGGCCGGACCCGTCGGCGGCGCGGTCGCGATCGCGGAAGCCATGGATCACGGTTAAATCAGTGGCCTCGGCGATGCGGGCGGCCACCTCGGGCCAACTGACGGGCAGTTCTCCCGCGGGATGAGCCGGTTCCAGGAAGCCCGCGGCGAACACATCGCGCGAGGACAATCCCGCTTGCACCGCCAGGCTGCGAACGGCATGGACCGCGGCTTCGGCGATTCCCCGGGCCAAGTCCGAGCGGTGCAACTTGCGGTTGGCGCCCGGCCGCAAGGAATCGAGCACGGCAGGCGCGAATGGAATCCGGACGGAGCGTTCGCAGCGCGGCGCGAGCGCCAGACCGACCCCGCCGCCGCGAACCAACGCGGCGTCGAGGCCTTCCAGCCCCGACCCCACCGACAGGCCTAAGAACGCGCGAGGCATCGATCCGCCCACCGATTAGCCGCGACCCAACGGGGAGCCCGCCGATTAAGCCGCCATGAGTTCCATTCCCACGGAAGCCCGCGTCGCTGCCTGGATGAAACACTCGAAAATCTGACCGTCGAGGGCGCTGGCCGTATCGGCCTCCGGATGCCACTGCACGCCGACGCAGAACCAGTTCGGGTCGGTCGCTTCAATCGCCTCGATCACGCCGTCCGGCGACTTGGCCGCCACTCGCATCTTCTTGCCCATCTGGTTCACGGCCTGATGATGCTGGCTGTTCACCCGCAGCTCCTGCGAACCGTAAATTTCGTCCAGCCGCGTGTTCGGCTCGATGAGCACCATGTGCCGATGCGGGGCGCCGGTCTGATCGAAGTGCGGCATCGCCTTTGGATTGTCGACGGGAAGGTGCAAATGCAGCGTGCCGCCGGCGAAGACGTTCAACTGCTGCATGCCGAGGCCGATGCCGAGCACGGGGATGCGGCGTTCGAAGATGCGGGCGAGCAAATAGCGGTCGGCATCCTCGCGGCGAACGGCCATCGGGTTAACCGCGGCGGTCATGGCCTGGCCGTTGCGGCGCGGATCCATGTCCGCCCCGCCGGTCAAAACGATTCCGGAAACAGCCCGGAGCAGCGCCTCGATTTCCTGCTGGTTGTCCTTACGCAGCGGGGGAAGCAGGACCGGCAGGCCGCCGCCGGCAATGATGGCATCGATGTAGCCCCCGTTGAGCCGCAGGTACGGTGTGGTATTCTTCGCCGCCAGGTATTCGGTGTTGATGCCGATGAGGGGGCGCGGGGGCGGGGTCGGTTCTTTCCGTGCGGCCATGGTTCCTCCGTGAACCCTCGCGCCCGAAGCCTCGTGCTCGGGAACTCCAGATGAGCTGGAGTGAGGGGTTCGAGAGTTTAGCGAACCGGCCGAACCAATAGCAATAGCGATTTTTTTTTCCGATGCAGTGAGCAGTTCCTTACACCTCAGGCCTTCGGTGCTACCTCCTTGACGGTCAGTAGTTCCGTCTTGCCGGACTTGCCCACGGCGTATTTGAAGTTGGTGCGGGTGGTGCAGGCGGCGCCGATATTCCCTTTTGGATCCAGCGCGAGAAACGCCACGGAGGCCGGATGCATGCCGCGGCGAACGGCTGTCGCGTTGACGCGCTGACATGCCAACTCGCAGGCTTCTTGCGGCGACTTGCCGCCGCGCATCTGCTCCACGATGAAAGAACTGCCGCAGATGCGGATCACTTCCTCGCCGACGCCCGTGGCCCCGGCCGCCCCGGCAAGGTCATCGACATAAAGGCTCGCCCCGATGATCGGCGAATCGCCCACGCGGCCCGGCAGCTTGTACGCCAGCCCGCTCGTCGTGCAGACACCGCCCATGTTCCCCTTGCGGTCGAGCGTCAACACCGTCACGGTATCGTGATTGCCTTCGGAACCCTTCGTCGGCGATTCGTAGCGCACCGGTTGCTTGTCGTCCTTCTTGCGCTTGTCCGGGTGCTTGTCGATCCATTCCTTGATCGATTCGGCGGTATACGGGAATTCGAGCGGGAAGCCGTTCTGCAGGGCGAACCACTTGGCCCCGTCGCCGACGAGGAGGATGTGCGGCGTCTTTTCCATGACCTTGCGGGCCACGGCGGCGGGGTGGCGGATGTGCTCCAGGGCGGCGACCGCCCCGCACGACAGCGTCTTGCCGTCCATGACGCAGGCATCGAGCGTGAGGCGGCCAATGCGATCGGGAATGCTACCGAAGCCGACGGACGTGCGAATGCTCAAGTCCGATTCGACGGCTTCGGCCCCGGCCATTGCGGCGTCGAGGGCGGCGTCGCCGACGGCCAACCGCTTGAGCGCGGCCTCGACCGCCGTGCGACCGAATGGCCAGGTCGCGATCGCAACGGGTTCCGCCATGGCTTGGGCTCCGTTCGCTGGGCGAGCCGCGAGCGAACGGAGGGGAAAAGGACTCCGCGCGCTGACGGTCCCGTCCGGCACTTAGTAACTGATGACTTCGAATCGGCCGCCATATCTGACCCTCTCCCCGCCGGGGGGGAGGGTGGTTTGCGAGCGTAGCGAGCAAACCGGGTGAGGGGCTGAATCCTCCCAACAAGACCCCTCACCCGACATCTCGCTCGCGCGAGATGTCGGCCTCTCCCCAACGGGGAGAGGCGTGGGGCTGGTTGAGTCTATGTCTTTGCTTTCCTGACAGTCAGCCGAAGTTACTTCCCGGACTTGGCGGCGGTGAGCTTCGCCTCCACGGCCTTCCAGTTCACCACGCTCCACCATGCATCCAGGTAGCTCGCCCGCAGGTTCTGATACTTCAAGTAGTACGCGTGTTCCCACACGTCGACGCCGAGAATCGGCACCAGCCCTTCCATCAACGGGCTATCCTGGTTGGCCCGCTTGATGGCTTCGAGCTTGGATGCTGTCGGGTTCCAGACGACCCAGGACCAGCCGCTGCCAAATTGCGTGAGCCCGTTCTGCTTGACGGTTTCCTTGAACTTGGCGAAGTCGCCGAAGCCCGAGGTGATGGCGCTGGCGACGGCGCCCGTCGGTTCGCCACCGGCCCCGGGGCCCATGATCTCCCAGAACAGGGCGTGGTTGGCGTGGCCGCCGCCGTTGTTGATGATCGCCTGCTTCACCGAATCCGGGGCGGAGGTTTTCACCTTGCGGAGCAGTTCCTCGATGGGCAGCTTGGCCAGGTCCGGCGCCGATTCCAGGGCCTTGTTCAAGTTGTCCACGTACGCCTTGTGGTGCTTCTGCGAGTGGATTTCCATCGTCTTGGCGTCGATGTGCGGTTCGAGGGCGTCGAACGCGTAGGGCAACTGCGGCAAGGTGAACGCCATCGGAGTCTCCTCGGGGAATTAGGCGACCAGTCGAACGCGAGTATTGTAGTCGCGAAGGCGCAAGCGGCTTTCCCTGAAAGAAGGTTATTCGAAGCTCCCGTTGTCCCGGAAGCCGAACTGCACTGGTGGCACAGGCATTCTTGCCTGTGCGCCGTTGCCTGCACAGGCAAGAATGCCTGTGCCACCAATCCTGGCTGTTTGCGGCTTGGCAACTGCCCCCATTACCGCGACGCCAGCCAGACCAAGATCAGCGCCCCGAACAATAAGCGATAGACGATGAAGACCGCCGTCGAATAGCGCTGCAAGAAGCGGAGTAACCAGGCGATCGCCAGGTAGCCGACGATGGCCGAGACGAGCGTTCCCACAACGAGTGCCGCCACGTCGTCCTGCGAGGCAAACAAGCTCGGCGTCTCGCTCGACTCGGGGTGTTTCCACTTCTTGTATTCGTCGTACAGGTCCTTGGCGCCGGCGCCGAGGATCACGGGAATCGACAGCAAGAAGGAGAATCGGGCGGCGGCGGGGCGGGCCAAACCGGCGAACAGCCCGCCGGTGATCGTCGTGCCGGAGCGCGATCCGCCGGGCATCAAGGCGCACGCTTGCCAGAGGCCGACCCACAGGGCGTCGAGCGGGCCAATCGCCGATTCGCCGCGGAGCATCTGCCGCCGGGCGCGGCGATGCGACCACCATTCCGCCATCGCCAGCAGTAGCGCGAACACTATCGACGCGATCGCCATCGAAGGCAAGTTAAAGAAGTGCTCCTTCAACTGCTTCTTGAACAGGAAGCCGACGACGACCGCGGGAATGGTGCCGAGCACGATGAGCCAGGCCAACCGACCGCCGCGGGCCAGGCGAAGAATATCTTTCCAGAAATAGGCGACCACGGCGACCAGCGTGCCCAACTGGATGACGACCGTGAAGGCGTCGTCGATATGAGGATGGCCCATCAGCGAACGCACGAGGAGCAAGTGGGCCGTGCTGCTGATCGGCAGGAATTCGGTGAGCCCTTGCACGAGCCCGAGAATGGCCGCGTCCCAGATCGACATGCTGCCCAGGCCCTTCGCGATAGAATGAACGGATGGTTCGCGCGAGTTCGCAATTGTGGTGTGTCGTCGTTTTAGCGGCGGCAGCCGCGCCGCAAAGTGCCGCCGCCCACGATCTCAAAGCCGACGTGAATCCGGCGGTGGAACCGATCCGGGTGGAAGCGGGCTACGACGACGGCATGCCGGCCGATGGAGCACGGGTATCGGTGCTCGATGCGCAAGGGAGCACGATCGCGGCCGGATCGTGCGATGCGCGCGGCATCTGGCAATTCGGCAAGCCCGGGCCCGGCCGCTACCGGATCGTCGTGGAACAGGCCGGCCACCGCGATGAAGTGATTCTCGACGTTCCGGAAGCCGCTCCGTCGATGGCGATGGGCCGCGGGCGGCTCGACAAGAATCTCGGCCTGGCCATCGGGCTGGCGATTCTACTTGGTGGCACCGGGACCTTTGTTATCTTTCGTCGTCGGGTCGCCGCCGGGAGCCCGACGCCATGACCGCTCCCTTTTTCGACGTTCGCAACAAGGGGTTCGGCCCGCGCACCCCCGTTGCCGATGTTTTCAAGCTGCTCGATGCGCGGGTCGCTTCCTTACCGGCGGAAGCGGTGTCGCTGGGCGAGGCGGCGGGGCGCGTCCTGGCCGGAAGCGTCACGGCCGCGGTGAACATTCCTGGCTTCGCCCGGGCGGCGATGGACGGGTTCGCCGTTCGCGCCGCCGATGCCCGCATCGACAATCCACTGTCACTCGTCGGGGAATCGCTGCCGGGGCGGCCGTTCGCCGGAACCGTGGCAACCGGTCAGGCGGTGCGCATTATGACCGGTGCGCCGCTCCCAAACGGCGCCGACGCCGTCCTCCGCGTCGAGGCGGCCGAGGAAGCCGAGGGCCGAGTGCGGGCGCAAGCGGCCATCGCGCCTGGCCGCGATCTCGGCCGCATCGGCGAAGATGTTCTCGCGGGAAGCGAGGTTCTGGCGGCGGGCCGCCGGCTCCGCCCCCAGGACGTCGGCATGCTGGCCGCACTGGGAATCGGCACAATTGCCGCGATTCGCCGGCCGCGCGTCGCCATCCTCGCCACCGGCGACGAACTTCTTCCCCCCGGCTCGAAGCCCGAAGGATGCCGGATTGTCGATAGCAATTCGCCAATGCTGGCGGCCTTGATTCATCGCGATGGCGGAGTCCCGCTTCCGGTGCGGTACGTTCCGGATCGCCTTGAAGCGGTTCGCACAGCACTCGCTGAAGCGGATGCCGATGCGATTGTCGTCTCCGGCGGATCGAGCGTGGGTAAGGAGGATCACGCGCCGCGGTCGCTTGCGGAGCTCGGCGAACTGGCCGTCCACGGCATCGCCATCCGCCCCGCCGGCCCGACAGGAATCGGCTTCTTACAATGCGGAATGCCGGTCTTCCTGCTTCCCGGCAACCCGGTGGCTTGCTTGTGCGGATACGACCTGTTCGCGGGGCGAGCCATTCGCCGGATGGGCGGCCGCGATTCGGATGTCCCGTATCGGAAGGACGCGGCGCCGTTGAGGACCGCGATTGGCTCGGCGAAAGGGCGACTCGACTACGTCCGCGTGAGATTGATCGACGGCGAAGTGGAACCGATTCCCGGCCGCGGCGGCTCGTTGCTGAGCACCGCCGTGGCAGCCGACGGCTTTATCCTCGTCGATGCGGAGCGAGAGAGCTTACCGAGCGGCGAACTGGTCGATGTTTGGCTCTTCGACGGGTGAATGCAAAGGTTTCTTGGTGGCACAGGCATTCTTGCCTGTGCCGGTTGTTCTCAGGCACAGGCAGGAATGCCTGTGCCACCCGATCATGGCTTATTGCGGCTCTTACCGAACAGCGATTCCTTTTCTTCGGTCACCTTGGCGCGGCCGCTGGTTTCCGCGGACGGCGGCAGATTGTAGCGCGCCTCGTCCGGCACCTCCACGATCTTTTCCTTCAGCTTGGGAATCCTCGGCGGCTTGGGAAGTTGCTTGGCCGTGCTGTCCTTGTGGCAGCCGGCCAGCACCGTCGCGGCCAAGATCAAGACGACCAGGGAAACCCACCTCCCGCGCATGACGGACTCCGACCGATTGCGACTCTGCCGCCGAACTCGCTCGTCTATAACGGCGAATCCAGGGGATGCAAGCGCAATCGGCTCCGACCGACCACTACGCTTTCGAATCGAGGCCTTCCGTTTCGAATCCCTTGCGCGGCGTCCGCCGCACGAAGGCGTTTGCTTCGGCCACATTCGTCACTTTCAGTTCCTTGGTGTCCCACTTCAGAGCGGTCTTGGGGAAGCGGGTCGCCAGGCAGCCGAGCAGCACCATTTCCGTGAGCGGCCCCGAATAGCTGAACGGCGCCGAGGTCGTGCCGTTGCCGTGCACCGCCTCGACGAATTCGCCGTAGTGGTTGGTGTCGCGCAGCGCGGGCATCTTGAATTCCTTGAACTTCTCGGTCGGCAAGAGGACCGTTCGGCCGGCGTTGTACAACGTGTACAGCACCCCTTCAGTGCCGATCAGAATCGAGCCCTGGCCGTCGAGCTTGTGAGGAGCGATCTGTTTAAGAACATCCGCCGGCGGCTGGGCATTGCCGTTGTACCAGGTGAGATCGACCGTATCGGTGGTGTACTGGGTGCCGGGGAAGGTGTACTTCACCTGCACGTCGAGCGACCAGTTATAGTCGTTGGGGCCAGGAAGTTCAGAGCGAATGGAGAGCGGATTGCCGACGCCAAGGGCGCCGAAGACGGGGTCGAGAATGTGGCAGCCCATGTCGCCGAAGGTGCCGGTGCCGAAGTCGAGGCGTTTGCGCCAGTTGCCGGGATGGTAGTAGCCGCCGCCGATGAAGGGGCGCTCCGCCGCGACGCCGAGCCACAAATCCCAGTTCAAATTCGGGGGAACCGGGTCGGCCTTGGCCGGCTTCGGCTTGGTGTCGCCCCACGACTTGTTGCTCCACGAATGTACTTCCTTGACCCTGCCGATGGCGCCGTCGTGGATCAGTTTCACGACCAGCTTGTGCCGGGCAGACGAGTGAATCTGAATGCCCATCTGGGTGACGAGTTTCTTTTCAGCGGCGACTTCGGCGAGCCGCCGGGCTTCGTACAGCGTCTGGGTCATCGGCTTCTGGCCGTACACGGCTAAGCCACGCTGCAGCGCTCGCATGCCGATCGAACCGTGCATGTGGTCCGGCGTCGAAACGTTCACCGAGTTCAAGTCCTTTTCCTTGTCGAGCAGCACGCGGTAATCTTCGTAAACGCGCAGTTGCGGGTACTTCTTCTTGAGTTCGGCAAGGTTCTTCTGGCTGGAATCGACCTCGGCGACGGCGGCCAGGACGAGATGCTTGTTCCCGGTCAAGGAGCCGATGTCCGACCCGGCCATGCCGGAGGAGCCGAAACTGGCGTGGATCACGGATTCGCTCGGGGCGGCATGGGCGTGCATCCGCCAGACGAACGGCGCGGCCCCGGCGGCGAGCATCGATTGCAGGGCGGTGCGGCGAGAGAGGTGCGGCATGACGAGATCCTTTCGGGCATCGGGAAGATGGTGGAGATAGTGAGAGACTACGCGGCCGATAGGCTGGGTGCAAGGAGGCGGGCAGTCACGCTGCGCGGCGGAGCGGCGCCGGGGCCGCGTCCAGGTTGAGCCGTTCGCGCACTTCATAGGGCCGCTTCCCCTGGCTCTCGAAGTAGACACGCGTCAGCACTTCGCCCATCAATCCGAGCGAGAGGAACTGCACGCCGGTGAGCCCGGCCACGGCCCCGAAGAGAAAGAGCGGATTGGCGGTCATGCCGGGACCGCCACCGTACTTCATTACGATCGACGCCAGCACGCTCACGAAGCCGAGCCCGAGACAGCCGAGACCCAACGAGCCAAAGACGTGCATCGGCCGCGTCTGATAGCTGCCGAGGAATTTCACCGTCATCAAGTCGAGCATCACGCGAACGGAACGCGTGAGATTGTACTTGGATGCTCCGGCGGTGCGCGGATGGTGGCGCACGGGAACCTGCGTCACGCGCGCCCCCTGTTGCATCACCAGGGCCGTGATGTAGCGGTGCATTTCGCCATAAAGCTCGAGGCCATCTGCAACGTCGCGGCGCATGACGCGGAGAGTGCAGCCGAAATCCTTGAACGAGATGCCGAGCACTTTGCGGATCAGCCAGTTGGCGACGAAGCTCGGCAACTTCCGCAACAGGAACTTGTCTTGCCGCTTTTCCCGCTGGCCGAGTACGGCATCGTAACCTTCGGCAAGCTTAGCGAGCATCATCGGCAAATCGGCGGGATCGTTCTGGAGGTCGCCGTCCAGCGTAGCGATCACGTCGCCGTTGGCCGCATCGAGCCCGGCCTGCGTGGCGGCACTCTGGCCGCGATTCCGCCGCAACCGCACCACTTTCACGCGCGGATCAATTCGCGCTGCTTCCTCGAGTGCCGCGAAGGTCCCATCGGTGCTGCCGTCGTCCACGAACAGGAGTTCCCAAGCCGGAATGTCGACAAGCGACTCGCGGACGCGCGCCACCATAGGCCGCACGTTGTCGCGCTCGTCCTTGAGTGGAATCACGATGGAAAGCAAGTTCATGGCACGCTCGTGCTGGTAAAGCCCACCCATGGCCACGGGTGGGCTTAGTCGATGACTGACACCTCCACGATCAACGGTTCGGAGCCGTATTGCACGAAGTCGGAATCGAGCAAATCGATCGGTTGGGTGTCGAGTAAATCCGCATGAATGAGGTAGTGGCCGGGTTCCCTGATGGGTGGGAAGCCGATGGTTAAGTCGATCGTTTCACCGGCGGGGACCGTTTTTTCGAAGAGGCCGGCGCGGGCGGTGTAAAGCTTCTGGCCGGATGTCGTGAAGAGGTGGCCGCGCAGTTGAATCCCGCCGGAGCCGCCGGGGTGAAACTGCCACGGGGCGATCGAGGTGTTCCTTGCCCGAATGGTGAACGAGAGTCCACGGCCGATCGGGACAACTGGTTTCGCCGGACCGAGCAGCGTCAATTCGGCCCGATACGGCCCGGGGCAATAATGGTGCAAAGCCCAATCGCGGAAACGCTCGGGCGAATGCAACTGGCCGTTCGCCTTCAGCCACGTTTCGTAGAAGTCGAAGAATTCGTCGATAATTGTGGTGCGGCCGCCATTGATGTGGCCGTAGCGGGGCCAGAGTTGCCGACGGGCCTCGGCCAGCGTCGCCTTCGTGAACAGCAGGAGCGAAACCGTTGCGACCAGCCCGGTGCGGTCGGCGCCGCGCTGACAGTGGAAGATCACTGGCTTCTCGCAATGATCGAGCACATCCAGCAATCGACGCACTTCGCTCGGGGCGGGCAATCGCTTCGCCGAGAACGAAATGTCTTCCTGCGATACGTTGGCGGCGTGGGTGGTGCGAACCTCGCCCAGGTACCAGCCGGTGTCCGGGCAGGTGCCGCGCAGATTGAGCACGGTGCGGATGCCGCGCTCGTCGATGACATGTTGCAGTTGCGCGGGGGAAAGTTGTGCCGAACGGTAGACCAAACCCGGAATGACGGTGTGTTGGTTGGAGAAGGCGTAGACGCGCAAGCCTTCGGCGAGGATCCCGGCGAGGGCGCCGGCGCCGGCGAGGCGGAACAAGCCGCGCCGCGTGAACCGCCGCGTTGCCCTGGTTGATGAAGCATCCATGCGCTGGAAGTGTGCCAGATTCGTGCGAATCGCGGAAGGCCAGTGTTATCCGGATAGCCGCAGGGTGCAGCAAGATTCGCTAGGGGGGTGGGGGATGCTTCTGGGTGGCACCGGCTTCCAGCCGGTGTGTCTTTACTTGCACCGGCTGGAAGCCGGTGCCACCTAAGAATCGTCGATGATTATTGCACTCCCCCAGAGATTATTGCTGCACCCTAGCCGCGACCCAACGGGGAGCGCGGAGCGACCGCGCTCCCCGTTGGGTCGCGGTTAATCGCGGCCACTGACGGTCGGGTAAGTAATGACAGTCGCGGAAGCCTGTCTTCCGCCTCCCCCTTGCAAGGCAAACTTTCTCGACCCGGAACCTTCCCATTCCGGCCTGCGAACAACTCGACGGCATCGTAGCGATGAACTGGCCTCGCCATCAACTCTCCGGGGCGAAGCCGCGGCGCATCTGGTTTTCCGTAATCGTGCGCGGCAGCACGAACTGCAAGAGGTAATCCGGGCCGCCGGCCTTCGAACCGATGCCGCTCAGTTTGAAGCCGCCGAATGGCTGGCGATCCACGAGCGCACCGGTACAGCGGCGATTGACGTACAGGTTGCCGACGCGGAAGCGGCGCTTCACTGCGGCGATGTGCTCCGGGCTGCGGCTGAACACCCCGCCGGTGAGCGCGTAGCGCGTGCCGTTGGCAATGCGGATGGCGTCGTCCAGGTCTTTAGCGCGGAGCACGCACAGCACCGGGCCGAAGATTTCCTCTTGGGCAATCGCGGCATTTTCCGGCACATCGGCAAAGATCGTCGGCCCCACGAAGAAGCCCTGATCCGCCAAGGCGCCGATGTCGGCTTCATATGCCAGCCGGGCCTCGGTCTTTCCCAGTTCGATGTAGCGGCGGATGCGATCGCGGGACTCGCCGTCGATCACGGGGCCGAGCGAGGCCCCGGGATGATCCGCCGGCGCCACGGTCAGGCTCCGCGTCGCTTCCACCAACCGGTTGAGGAACTGCTTGTAAATGCCGTCGAGGACGATGACGCGCGAGCCGGCGGAGCACTTTTGCCCGGCGTAGCCGAACGCCGAATCGACGGTGCCCTTCACGGCTTCATCCAAATCGGCGTCGGTATCGACGATGATGGCGTTCTTGCCGCCCATCTCGGCGATCACCCGTTTCACGAGGTTCGCCCCGCCCGGCGTGTGGCTGGCCTGCTCGTTAATCAGAAGGCCGACCTTGAGCGAACCGGTGAAGGCGATGACGGCGACATCGAGATGGTTGACGAGCGCCGGGCCGACCGTTTCCCCTTCGCCCGGCAGGAAGTTGACGACGCCGGGTGGAGCGCCGGCGGCATGGAAACATTCCATCAGCTTCGCGGCCACGATTGTCGATTGCTCGGCGGGCTTCATGATCGCCGTGTTCCCGGTGACGAGGGCGGCGGCGGTCATGCCGGTCAGGATGGCGAGCGGGAAGTTCCACGGGGCGATGATGACGGCGACGCCGCGCGGCTCGTAAAAGTACTGGTTGTCTTCGCCGGGAACGTTGCGGGCGATCGCCTCGCCTTGCAGCTTCTCACCTTCGATGGCGTAGTATTCGCAGAAGTCGATGGCTTCGGCGACGTCGGCGTCGGCCTCGCGCCACGGCTTGCCCGTTTCGAGCACGATCCAGGCGGCGAGTTCGAAGCGGCGGCGGCGAAACTCGGCGGCGGTCCGGCGAAGCAAGTCGGCGCGGGCCTCCACGGGGCTATCACGCCAGGCGGGGAAGGCGGCCAGCGCCGCGGCCACGGCGGCATTCGCATCCGCGACGGATGAAGCAGCGACCTTACCGAGGATTTCGAGCGTATTGGACGGGTTGACACTGTCGAAGGAGTTCGCGAAGGGCAACGTCCGGCCATTCAAAAAGGCAGGATAATCGCGGCCCAATTGTGTGCGAACGAACGACAGGGCATCGTGCATCGCAGCGCGGCTCGATTCCCGCGAGAAATCAGTCGGCGGCTCGTTGCGAAATGGCGAGCCGGGAGCGTGAGCGACCGGTTCGCGCTGACTCCGGTCGCTCACGCTCCCGGCTCGCCCGTGTTCGATGGGGTTCATCAATAGCACCTCTTCGGACAGGTGTTCGGCGAAGCCCTGCCGCAAGAACGAATCGTTGGAGGAATTCTCGAGCAGTCGCCGCACGAGGTACGCCATGCCGGGGAGCAACTGGCCGTAGGGCGTGTATATCCGCAGGCGGTAGCCGAACGACTGAATGGCGTCCTTGATGGCGTCGGCCATGCCGTAGAGCATCTGGAATTCGAAGCGGCGGCGGGGCACACGGAGCGATTCGGCCGCCGCCATCGCATGGGCAATGCTCCGCAGGTTGTGGCTGCCGAACGCCGGGATCAGCCAATCGACGTTGCCAAGCAAGAACTCGGATAGGCTCTCGTAATTCGCATCCGATTGCCACTTGTGCAGAAACACGGGCGGCTCCCAGCCGTTCTGAGCCGCAATCACCGTCTCGTAGTCCCAGTAGGCTCCTTTAACGAGCCGCACCCAAACCGGGCAGCGGCGCTCGTCGCGGGCCCAATCGCGGAGTTGCTCCAGATCGCGCCCAGTATCGCGGAGATAGGCCTGCATGGCGATGCCAACGTGCGGCCAGTCGCGGAACTCGGGCTCGGTCAGTATCTCGCGGAAGATGCGCAGCGTCTCGTCCTTGAAGCTGTATTGCTCCATGTCGAAGTTGACGAAAGCCCCTGTGTTCTTGGCCAGTTGCAAGATCGGCCGCAGCCGCGCGCGAACCGCCCGGCTCGTTCCCATCGGGTCGATCGGATCGAACTGGCTATAGAGCGCCGACAGCTTCACCGAGACGTTCACGCGTGGGATCGGTCCGCGGTCGTCGCGGTCGATGGCCGGCTCTTCCGGCCACTGGTTCACGTCCCGCGTCAGGCCGTGGAGCAAGGCGAGGTACTGCTGCTGCACGCGATCGGCTTCGTTTTCGGCAATGGTCGCTTCGCCGAGCAGGTCGATGGTGAAGCCGAACCGCCGCGTGCGAAGTTTGTGAATGGCTTGTAAGGCCTCGGCGACGTTGGAGCCGGCGATGAACTTGCGGGCCATTCGCGTGGCACCGGTGCGGGCCGCGAACGCCAGCAGGTTGCTCAGGAGGCCGTCGCGCGGCAACAGCCGCATCCCGCGCCGCACCCAGCCTGGAAGGTCGCCTTCCGCCTCGGCCAGATATTCCCGCAAATGCCGGCTAACGTCGCGATTCTCTTTCAAATAGGGCAGCGTATCGACAAAGCGGAACAGTTGCACCTTGAGGGCCGGGTCGTGCATCCCGAGGCCCATCAGCTTGTCTTCGAACCACGACTTGGTGAAGACGACCGGCCCCTGGCGATCGATGCGCGCGAATAGCTCCCGCCCGAAATGCTGCGTTCGTGCCTCGAGATTGTCATTCATAATCGATGGTTGCGACGAGCCTTGGCCGGGTCACGAGCGGTTCTTGTCCCAGTAGTGGATCAAGTCGATGCGCGTGACGATGTCCGCGACCTGGCCGTCCTGCGTGGCCAGCACGCCAGTGTAGCCGGCCAATAACAAGCGATACGCTTCGTCCAGGTGCACGTGCACATCGAGAACGGGGAGCGGCCGGGCCATCACTTCGCCGACGCCGACCTGGCTCGGATCCTTGCCGTCGTGGAGCACGCGGGCCAGCGTCACTTCGTGCACACTGCCCACTGGACGGCCTCCGTCGATCACGGGAAGTTGCGAGATGCCGGTCGCTTCCATGAGGCCGATCGCCTGTTCGATGGTGGCATCCGGTCCGACGGTGACGAGTTTGCGTTCACCGCGCTTCTTGAGAAGGTCGCCAATCGAATGCACCGGAGGTTCGGCGAAGCTGAGTTGGTTGGCCTTGAGCCAGCCGTCGTCGAAGAACTTGCTGAGGTAATTGCGGCCGGTGTCGCAGCCGAGGGCGACGACGAGATGCCCTGGCCCGAGGCGGCGTGCGTAACGAAGCGCCGCCGCGACGTTCGTTCCGGTGCTGCCGCCCAATAGCATGCCTTCGCGCCGCGCCAGTTCCCGTGCGACGTGGAACGATTCTGCATCGCTGACTCGTTCCCAGTCGTCCACGTATTGACTGGTGAAAGTCTTCGGCACGAAGTCTTCGCCAATGCCTTCGACTTTCCACGGCTTGGGCGAGCCGCCGGAGAGTACGGATCCTTCGGGGTCGGCGCCGACGACCTTGATGGCGGGATTGCGTTCCTTCAAGTAGCGGCCGACGCCGGAGATGGTGCCGCCGGTGCCGACGCCGGCGACGAACGCCGTCACTTTGCCGCGCGTGTCTTCCCAGATTTCCGGCCCGGTAGTGCGGTAGTGAATTTCAGGGTTGGCGAGATTAGTGAACTGGTTGGGCCGCCAGGCGCCGGGAATCTCGCGGGATAGGCGATCGGCCACGCCGTTGTAGCTCTCGGGCGAATCCGGCGGCACGCTCGTCGGCGTGATGACGACTTCCGCTCCGTAAGCCTTCAAGAGGGCGATCTTCTCGTTCGACATCTTGTCCGGCAAGACGAAGATGCAGCGGTAATTGCGAACGGCGGCGACCATGGCTAGCCCGACGCCAGTGTTCCCCGCCGTCGCCTCGATGATGGTGCCGCCGGCTCGGAGCAATCCCCGCGCTTCGGCTTCGGCGATCATCGCCAGGGCGACGCGATCCTTGACGCTGCCGCCGGGGTTCATCATCTCGACCTTGACCGCGACCTTCGCTTGCAACCCCGCGATGAGCCGGTTCAGTAGCACGAGCGGCGTCCGCCCCACCGCATCCAGGATTGTGTCGAGCATGAAAAGCCTCCGCACAGGCAAGAATGCCTGTGCTACCTACAGAATCACCGCGTCCGCGTCAGCACGAAGCGGCCTCCATCCTTCCGCGAAGTGAAGGTGGCGTTGAAGTCAGTCGCGGTGGCGGTTGCCTCAGTGCGGTACTCGCCCATGAGCGGCAAGCGCTGGCTGGCGCCGAGCAGCACGACGCCGTCGCCGGTCCCCTCGACGTGCATCTTCGTGGCATAACGGAACGGAATCACGCGGGCGAACCGGCCGCGGAACACCACGCGATACGTATTGGCATCGAGTTGCCGGAAGCGGCCGTGCAGCGGGCCAGTGTGGCCGTTCTTGTCGCTGACCCAGTAACCGGACCACTTGCCGTTGAGGGCCGGCGGTTGGGCCGACGCGATTCCTGCGAACGCAAACAGAACGACCGCGGCGAACGAAAGGCGAAGCATGAAGGCGACTCCCGGTGTGCGATGCGCCGAAATTGGCCACCGAAGTTCATCTTATCAAGGCAGCGTCACCTTGATCTGGGCTTCCTTCCGCAACTTCGCCACCAATTCGGCGCGATAATCGTCCGCGAACGTCTCGCGAACCTCGTCCTTGCACTTTTCGTATTGCGACGGCTGGCCCGGCTTGCGCTCGGCGACCAGAATCAGATGCAAGCCAAACTCGGTCTCGACGATGTCGCTCAATTCGCCAGGTTTCAGGGCGAATGCGACCTTCGTGAAGGCCTCGTCCATGAAGCTTCCCTTCCGCGGCAAGAAGCCGAGATCGCCGCCCGTCGCGGCCGTCGGGTCCTGGGAATGCTTCCGCGCCGCGGCCGCGAAGTCGATCTTCTTGGCGAGTATGTCGGCGCGGATGGCCGCGAGCTTGGCCCGCGCCGCTGCCTTCTCGCCCGGCGTGGCCCGCGGACTGACGGCGAGTATGATGTGAGTCGCCTTCACCTCGACGCGGTCGAAGTACTCCTTGTTCGCCGCGTAGTATTGCTTCAAGCGTTCTTCGGGGACGTTCTTTTTGACGTAGCCATCGAGTTGCTGCATCGCCGCCCACGATTCGCGGAGTGACGCCTCTGTCTGCTGCGATTGCTTGAGGAACTCGGCGAGCGTCTTGCCTTGCCGCTCGAGGGCATGCGTGAATGCTCGCAGTTGCTTGTCGATCTCCGCGGCATCGACCGGAGGGGCATTCTTCGCCAAGAACTGCTTGAGCAATAGTTCATCGATGAGTGCCGGAAGCACTTCCTTGCGCATCTGTTGCCGCTGTTCCTCGGTGAGGAGAAGGAAATTGAACTTCGCTCGCAGCACGGCGTCGAGTTGCGCGACGCGAATGGTCGCGCCATTCACCGTGGCGGCCGCGGGATCGGCCTCCGGCTTGGGTGGCTCGGCCGCGGCGATTCCAGCGCAAACGAGCAGAGCGGCCAGGCGAATTCCGATTGGCGGCATGGCATCGTCCCCGCGGGAAAAGCGTAAACGCCGCCGCATAGCCGATGACACGCACCGGAACAAGCCGGATTAGCCGCGACGCGGAGTCCGGAGCGGAGCGCTCGGCTGTGCCTCGCGGCTAACCACGGTAGTTTGAACTCCCTAGATTGAGTAGATGCTGCGCATCACCGGTGGGAAAGTTTACGATCCCACCAATAACATCGACGGCGTCGTTCAAGACATCTGCATCGACGATGGCCGCATCGTCGAGACCGTCCCGTCGGGTCATGGCCGCACCATCGACGCCTCGGGGATGATCGTCTTCCCGGGCGGCGTGGACGTGCATACGCACGTGGCCGGAGCGGCGTTGAACTTCGCCCGCGGCCTAATTCCCGAGCAGCACCGCAAGGCCGCCCCGTTCATGCGCCGACCCGGCCGCCGCGCCGGCATGGGCGGCGTCACACCCTCCACCTTCGCCACCGGCTACCTCTACGCCGGCATGGGCTGGACCACCGTCAACGAGGCTGCGGTTCCAGTCCTTTCCGCCAAGCACACGCACGAGGAACTCCGCGACACGCCCATCGTGGACAAAACCTGCTGCGTGCTCATGGCCAACAACGAGATCGTGCTCGACTTACTCGAAGCCGGCGAAGTGGAGCGGGCCAAGCACATCGTGGCCTGGTTGATCTGGGCCGCGAAGGCGTACGGCGTCAAGGCGGTCAATCCCGGCGGCGTCGAAGCCTGGAAGTACGGCAAGAACGCCAGCACGCTCTTCGATCCCGTGCCGGGCTATAATAAAGTCACCCCGGCGATGATTATTTCCAAGCTAGCTGGCATCATCGACGATCTCAAACTTCCGCATCCCATCCATCTCCATTGCAATAATCTCGGCACGCCGGGAAATGTCAGTACGACATTGGAAACCATGAAGGTGTTGGAAGGGAATCGGGCTCACCTGGCTCACCTCCAATATCATGCCTATTCCGGCGACGGCTGGGAAACCATCGGCTCGGCATCCGTCCAAGTCGCCGAGTATTTCAATGCCCACAAGAATCTCACTACCGACGCCGGGGCCGTGCTATTCGGCAACACGGTTACCATCACCGCCGACGGGCCCTGGCAGCACCTGCTGCACCAACTTACCGGGAAGAAATGGTCCAATCTCGACGTCGAGAATGAAACCGGCTGCGGGGTGGTGCCCTACGCCTACAAGCCCGGCAGCCCGGCCAATGCCGTGCAATGGGCGGTCGGCCTCGAACTGCTCTTGCTCATCGACGACCCCTGGCGAATCTACCTCACGACGGACCATCCCAATGGCGCCGCCTTCTGGCGCTATCCCGAGATTATTCGCTTGCTGATGGATGCCGAGTTCCGCAAAGAACAGATCAAGACCATTACGCCGAAAGTGATAAAGCGGATCGTGCTGCCGGAGTTGACGCGCGAATATACATTATATGAGATTGCGATTATCACATCGGCTGGGCCGGCGCGAGCGCTCGGCTTGCCCCAGAAGGGCCATCTGGGCATTGGCGCCGATGCCGATATCGCCATTTACAACGAGAATAAAAACATCGCTGACATGTTCGCCTATCCACGCTATGTCATCAAGGGCGGTACGATCGTCGTGGAGGAAGGCGAACCCCGCAATACCGTGGATGGGCACTCGTACGTCTTCAAACCGCAATACGACGAGTCGATCGAAGATTACTTGCGGCCGGTGTTCCAACAGTTCTACACCATGTCGTTCGACAATTATCCGGTGGAAGAGAGCCGCGTGCACGGGATGAAACGCGTGGAGAGTCCGTCATGATTTCGCTTTCGCTCAAAGAGCACCCGACGGTGCCGCTGGAGGCGGAATGCATTTCGCCCGATGTGATGGCGAACTTGTTTGAAGCGGAGTTGGCGGCGTTGCCGGTGTTCCTGGGGAAGCGGCGGCACAATCTCGCCGATTTCTTCACCATCTCAGGCAGCGGCAGCGACGAGATCGAACTGAACGGCGACGCCGGCCGCGTCAAATGGGTCGGCAAAGGCATGACGCGCGGCCGCATCGCCGTTCGCGGCAACGTCGGCATGCATCTCGGCGCCTACATGTCCGGCGGACGCATCGATGTCAGCGGCGATGCCGGCGACTGGGTTGGCGGCGAAATGAAGGGCGGCCTGATCCACATTCGCGGCAGCGCCGGTGGGCAGCTGGGGGCTGCTTATCGAGGCAGCATCACCGGCCTCGATGGCGGCGCGATTCTCGTCGACGGGACCGCCGGCATCGAACTCGGCATGCGCATGAAGCGCGGGCTCATCGCCGTCAAAGGGCAAGTCCGCGACTTCGCCGGCTTGCAAATGAAAGGCGGGACAATCGCGTTGATGAACGGCGCCGAACTTCGCCCCGGCGCCTGGATGCTCCGCGGCACCATCATTACATTAAAACCGGTGCGATTGCTTCCCACGTTCGCACCTTCAGGAATGTACAATCCGACATTCCTGAGTATTTATGCAAAGCATCTGCATCAATTCGGTTTCGAATTGCCGTTCGATGTGAGATCAGGTTCGTATCAACGCTATGCCGGAGATGCGGCCGTACCCGGCAAAGGCGAGATACTCGAATGGGTCGGCGCTTGAGCCCACCGCGACGGCATCACGCGCCAGAGATAGGCCTCAATTCCCACGGCGGCCGCGAAGATTGCCACGCTTCCCCACTGCGATAATGTCAGTCCGAGGCCGACCGTCGGTTCGATGCGGATCGATTCGTTGACGAACCGGTGAATCGCATATCCGATCATACATAGCACCATCAATTCACCATCGTGATGCCGGAACGGATAGTACGCCAATAACAAGAAGATCAGCAGCACCATGCTGAGGGTTTCGTACAGTTGGGTGGGATAGAGGCCGATGGTGCGCGGCGCGAATGGCGCGAGCGCAAGCTCTTCGCCGCTGCGGAGGACGGTGAGTTGCAGTTCGTGTTGGCCGCGCGGCCAGTCGCGAACTCGTTCGGAGAGTGCGTCGGAATCGATGATCTGCACGCCGGCCAGCGGCCGATCGACGACGCGGATGGCGTCGCCATAAGCCTTGGGATCGTCGAAGGCGACGGAGCGGTCTGGGGCGTCGGTTTCCTTGGCGCCGGGCTGACGGCGCAGTTCGGCGAGGGCCGCGGCGACCTTGTCCGCCGAACCGATCGCCTCCACGACGATGGCATTCGGTTGGCCGTTCATCTGGACGATGCGGTCGCCGGGCTTCAATCCCGCTTGGGCCGCGGCCGAACCGCGTTCGACCGCCGCGACGACGGAACGCGGATCGGCCGCATTGACGGCTCGATCTCGAGGGAGCAGCGTGAACCCAGTCGAAGATTGTAACCCATACTCGCGGACGAGTTGATCGCGGGCATGGGCGGGGAGCAACGGGAAGTGGGCGCTGCCGAGCGGCACCGGCACGGATTGTTCAAGGGCGACCTGGCCCCAGCAGCAGCCGTTCAGGTAGCAGCCGATGCGGCCGATGGCGAGCCCCATGGCCAGCACGGGGGCCATCGCGTCGGCGAGTTGCCAGCCGGAGATTTTCAGCCGCCGCATCACGAACCAATAGAAGAGGCCGTAACCGATGACGCCGCCGAGCGCCGAGCCGTAGAAAATGATGCCGCCCTTCCAGATCTGCAAAAAAGCGATGGCCAGCGAACCGAGGTCCTTGTTCGGAAACTGGTTGGCATACTGGATCATGTAGAGGACGCGGGCGCCGATCAACCCGGCGACGAATAGCCAGATCACCATGTCTTGCACTTTTTCGCGAGGCAAAGGCGTGCCGGGAACGCGCTGACTCCGCCGCGTCGCCCAGATGGTCGCGGTAATGAACGTAATGAACAGCATCGCCCCGAACCCGGAGACGGCGATGCCTTCCGGCGGGATTGCATCCCACCAGCCCTGGAAAATCGGCATATTGAAAAGAACCTGTTGCATGCGGAATCCTTCGCGCTTCCCATCGGGTCGCGGCTAATCTCCTCACGGGACCGGCAAGCGCTCGAGTACCTGTTTCACCAAATGGTCGGGGCGCATCTCCTCGGCCTCGGCCTCGAACGAAATCACGAGGCGATGCCGCAGGACATCCGGAGCCATCATTTTGACATCCTCGGGCGTCACGTAGCCGCGGCCGGCGAGGAACGCATGTCCCTTGGCGGCCCGGTGCAGCGCGATCGTCGCCCGCGTGCTCGCTCCTAACTGAATGAGACCCCCCAGGTCCAGCCCATATTCCCCGGGATGGCGCGTCGCCCGGACCACATCGACCAGGTAGCCTTTGACCTTTGCATCGACATAAACCGAATCGACGGCTTGCCGAAGTTGTTCGAGTTCGCCCGCTTCGAGAACTGGTGGGATTTCCGTGGTGGAATTCAAGCCGCCCATGCGGTCGAGCACCGCCAGTTCATCCGTCCGGCTCGGGTAATCGATCAGCACCTTCAGCATGAAGCGATCGACCTGGGCTTCGGGCAGCGGATACGTGCCTTCCTGCTCGATGGGATTCTGCGTGGCGAGGACGAAGAAGGGCCGCGGCACGGGATACGTCCCTTCGCCGATGGTCGCTTGCCGCTCGGCCATCGCTTCGAGCAAGGCGCTCTGCACCTTGGCCGGAGCGCGATTGATCTCATCGGCGAGCACGACGTTGGCGAACACCGGGCCGTGCTTAATGGTGAATTCGCCCGAGCGCGGATGGTAAATCTGCGTGCCGATGACATCCGCCGGCAGCAGGTCCGGCGTGAATTGGATACGTTGGAACTTCAAATGCAAGGCCCGGGCGACGGTCCGGACGGCGAGCGTTTTCGCCAACCCCGGCACCCCTTCGAGCAGGATGTGTCCGTCGGTGAACAGGCCGATGAGCAGCCGGTCGAGCAGTTTCCGCTGGCCGATCAGCACGCTTTCGACGGCGGCGTAGAACGGTTCGAGCCGCGCCCGGAAGTGGTCGATCTTGTGCGCGGCGCCATTGTCGCTCATCCGGCCCTCAACCGCCCGAAGCAGGGAATCTCCGCCGTATTATACCAACCCGGCCGCGATTATCGCGCGGGGCTCAAGTCCGCTTGTTGCGCCGCGTTCCACTGCTCGATGGTGCCGATCGGCAGCCAGTAATTCGCTTCCACGACTTCGAACCGGCCGGCGGATGCCAGCTGCGACACGGCGTCGGTAATCTCGTATTCGCCGCGCGGCGACAGCGGCAGCCTGAGATCGAAGACCTGCCGCGGGAACAGATACGCCCCGATGTTCGCCAGTTGCGGCGACGGCAATCCTTTCGGCTTCTCCACGACTTTATCCAGCGGGCCGTTCGCGCCTTTGCGAAACAGGATGCCGAAGCTTTCCGGGGCATCGACGGGGTGGGCAAGAATTCCCCGGGGCACGGCGGCGAGGCGAACGAGATCGGCCCGGCCGATCAGGTCGTCGCCGTTGAGGACCATGACGCGGTCGGAGCGAATGGCCTCTCGGCAACTCATGAGGGCGTCGCCGGTGCCGCGCGGTTCCGCTTGCCGCACCGCTGCCCAGTCGCGGACGTGCGGCTGTTTCGCCAAATAGGCTTCAATCTGGTCGGCGAGATAATTCACGACGACGATGAGCCGATCGACGGGCGGCAGCGCCCCGATGATCCAATCGAGGATCGGCCGGCCTTGCACGGCCAAGAGCGGCTTCGGTGTCGTTTCGGTGAACGGGCGGAGGCGAGTGCCTTTCCCCGCGGCAAGAACGATGGCATCCATGGGGTTAGCTTACGGGCCAGGAGTGCATCAAGCGACGGCTTCGCCGCCGCGACGCTTCCCATCATTTCTTTCCCGGCAGGCGACCCGGTTGCCGCACGCCTTTGCCGACGCGCTTGGTCAGCGAATCGCCCAGTTCCTCGCGGGCCGCTTCGGCGTACACGAGGAGCTTCGCCACGACATCCGGATTGGCCGCGGCCACGTCCTTCGATTCGCTCACATCGGCGTCCAGGTCGTACAGTTCCGGGGCGATGATCTTCACTTGCCGATAGCGGCCCGGCTTGCCGTCCTTGCCCGCCGCCTGACCCTGCATCGTCCGATAGGTGTGCGGCAGCATCAGCTTCCACTTGCCGCTGCGGATCGCTTGCAGTTCGCCCGTGTTGTAGTAGTGGTAGAAGGCCTCGTGCGGCGACTTGGCGTTCGGTTCATTGCGAAGCAAGGCTCCGATGTCCTTGCCGTCGATCGCGTGCTTCGGCAACTCCGCGCCGACGATTTTGGCCAGCGTGGGGAACAAGTCGATGGTCATGGCCGGGATGCGGCACTCGCTGCCCGCGGGAATCGTGCCCGGCCACTTGGCGATGAACGGCACTCGCACGCCCCCTTCCCACACGGTGCCCTTGCCTTCGCGCAGCTTGCCGGCCGTGCCGCCGTGGTTGCCGTAACTGAGCCACGGGCCGTTGTCGGTCGCGAACATCACCAGCGTGTTGTCGGTCAGCTTGCACTCGTCCAGCTTCTTGACGATCTCGCCGACCGACCAGTCGATCTCCTCGATCACGTCGCCGTAGCGGCCCTGCTGCGATTTGCCTTTGAACTTGTCGCTGACGTGGAGCGGCACGTGCGGCATCGAATGCGCGACATATAAGAAGAATGGCTTCGACTTGTTGGCGTCGATGAACTTCTCGGTCCGTTCGGTGTACTGCGTGGTGAGGCGCGTTTGATCCTCGGCCTGAACGTCCTTGATAATGGCGGTTTCGTTGTCGAAGAGCGGCAAGGGCGGGTATCCAGCCTTGGCTTCCGGATGGTGCGGCCACATGTCGTTCGAGTAGGGCAGGCCGAAGTAGGAATCGAAGCCGTGCCGCGTGGGGAGGAACTGAGGATGGTGGCCGAGGTGCCATTTCCCGACCATGCCTGTGGAATAACCCTTGGTTTTAAGCATCTCGGCAATCGTGGTTTCGTTGGCGTTGATGCCGTGGCGGGCATTCGGGCCGAGGGCGCCGTGGATGCCGATGCGGTTCGAGTAGCAGCCGGTGAGCAGGGCGGCCCGGCTCGCGGAGCAAACCGGTTGAGTGACGTGGAAGTCGGTGAAGCGAATGCCGCCGCGAGCCAATTTATCGATGTTCGGCGTGGTGAAGCCGGTGGCGCCGTAGCAGCCGAGGTCGCCGTACCCCTGGTCGTCCGTGAAGATCAGGACGATATTCGGGGCGGCGAACGCCGGTATGGGAATCAACAGGAAAGCGACGACGGCGAGTAAGCGCGTCATGGGGTGCTCCAAACATCAGCCGCGACCCGAAGGGGAGCGGGCTACTTTTCGCGGAAGGCCTTGCTCTGGACGATGGCGTGCACCAGCGACCGGAGGCCGTAATCCTTGTCCTGGATATTGGCGACGATGGCGTCGATGGCCGTTCGATCGGCGGCGGTGCTGGGGGCGCCGGTCGCATAGGTCAGCAGATGCTTCGTGAAGCCGCGGGCCAGCTTCGCCTTGTCCTTCAAGAGTATCTGCTTGAATTCGTCGATGTTTTGGAACGTTTCGCCGTTACTCAGCACGTCGGCGGGATCGACCTTCGGCCCGTTGGCATACATCATGCGGCGGCCATTGATCAGCACCGGCGTGCCGCGGCCGACGCTGCGATAATTGTCCCGCCAGCCGCCGACCACGTCGAAGCTTTCCAGCGCGAACCCGGGCGGATCGATCTTCTTGTGGCAGCCGGCGCAACTGCCGATGGAGCGGTGCTTGGCCAGTTGTTCGCGCATGGTGGTGGCGCCGCGGATGTCCGGCTCAACGGCCGGCACGCCATCGGGGGGCGGCGACGGCGGCGTTCCCAGAATCCGATCCAGCACCCACGCCCCGCGCACCACCGGCGACGTGTTCGTTCCGTTCGCCGTCACTTTCAGCACGCTGGCCATGGTGAGCACGCCGCCGCGATGGCTGTTCGCAGGCAGTTTCACCTTCCGCATGTGCAGCCCCTCCACGCCGGGGATCGCGTAGTGCTTCGCCAGCCGTTCGTTGAGAAACGTGAAATCGGACGCGACGAAGTTGGAAAGGCTCAGGTCGTTCCTCAGAAGTTCCTCGAAGAACAAGTGCGTTTCCTTGACCATCGATTCGCGGAGCATCTCGTCGAATTCGGGATAGAGGCGGAAATCCGGCGAGGTGAAGTCGATGTCGCGAAGGCTGAGCCACTGGCCGAGGAAGTTTTCGGTGAGCAGGCGGCTCTTCGGACTCTTGAGCATCCGCTCGACCTGGCTGCGAAGCACGGCCGGTTGGCCGAGTTTGTTCGCTTCGGCAAGGCGGAAGAGTTCCTCGTCGGGCATTGAACTCCAGAGGAAGTACGAGAGGCGCGAGGCGAGTGCGAAATCGTTCAGCTTGCCGGGCTTCTCGCGAAGGAACAGGAAGTCCGGCGACACCAGAATTCCTTTGAGCCCGACGCGCACGGCTTGTTCGAACGTCTGCTTTTCGTCGAGCTTCTTCTTCACCAGGGCCACATAGGGTTGCACCTCGGCATCGATGACGGGGCGGCGGAAGGCTCGCCGGGCGAGGTTGCGGAGGATGCGCTCGGCATCGACCAGCGGTTCCTTGGACATCACTTCGAGGTGGCGGTTGCCGTTGGGCAGGCGGACCGTTTCCTGCGGCAAGTTACCGAACAGGCGGGTGTGGCATTCCGGCGGCCAACTGTCGTGCAGCGGCCCTTCAACCTCGACCCATTCCACGGCCAACCCCGGTCCCTTGTACGCTTCGGCCCCGACCTTGGTCACGGTCTGCGCCGTCGCCAGGCCGTAAGGGAAGATGCGGAAGTGATCGCGCGCTTCGAAGTGGTCGATGAACTCAAGAACGGTCGGCTTGTCCGGGGCGGCATCGAAGTAGCCGATGTGGTGGTTCTTCGTGCCCATGAGCATGGGGCCGACATCGATGCGATAGGTGGCGGGTTTGCCGGGGTTCTGGACGCCGTATGCCGAGATGCGGATGCGGTAGTTGCCGCGATCGGTCGGGTAGAACGGGCTGACGACGATGGAATTCCAGGCCGAGGAACTGAAGCAAATGACCGTGTCGCCGCGCTTGCGGTAGACGCTCTCGGTGCTGACTTTGACCTGGTGCGTGTCCTTGAGGCTGTAGCGTTTCTTGTGGAGCGGCGGCTGCTTGCCGTTGGCGATGGCGAGCCCGAGGGCGCGATCGGCCGCTTCGAGATAGCGGTCCATCAGGAACGACGAGATGTGCAGGGCGTCGCCGACGTTGTCGAAGCCGTTGGCAGAGGTATCGAGTGGCAGGGTCTCGCGGAGTTCGACGTGGATGCCGAGCAGGTCGCAGATGGTGCGTTCGTACTCGACGCGGTTGAGGCGGCGCAGCACAGTGCGGCCCGGGTGATCATCGGCGGCGGCCGGAAGAGCCGTGCAGACCAGTGCGGCAAGGATCAGCGCGAAGCGTTTCATGGCGTTCATTGAATCCGAAGTCGGTGGCAGGGTCAAACGATTGGCCGCGACCCAAAGGGGAGCGCGAGTGACACCATTTGGACACTTGCCGAGATGAAAATGGGGCGGCCAGAGGCAT
>Ga0134125_10000398_pt1 | contig 58544 bp, 46 predicted proteins | sample KB31751_FD_96464 | JGI IMG/M metagenome (GOLD analysis project Ga0134125, IMG submission 96464) | Terrestrial soil microbial communities with excess Nitrogen fertilizer from Kellogg Biological Station, Michigan, USA - KB3-175-1 | ecosystem: Environmental > Terrestrial > Soil > Unclassified ... | reverse complement strand
GACGCCCGTGCCACCGCCACCCACGGGCGGGACGCCCGTGCCACCGCCACCCACGGGCGGGACGCCCGTGCCACCGCCACCCACGGGCGGGACGCCCGTGCCACCGCCACCCACGGGCGGGACGCCCGTGCCACGCGTTACTTTGCCAGAGGAAAGAGGGGCTCGATATCGACGGGTACCGTCTTCAAGCGATCCAGCGCTGCCTGCATTGGCGGTCGAATCACCGCGTACTTGTCCAACATAGCCTTCGCCTTGTCATAAGAGCCTTCAGCTTCGATGGTCAGTATGTCGTGAGTTAGCTTGCGCACCGCTTCCTTTACCTTTGCTTTATCAATGCTGAACTTCCCGGCACTTTCGTTGACTTTGATCGCGCCTTCATCAACGAGGTAGTTGAACTGCATGGCGACGCCGCGACCATGGGCCTCGCCAATTCCGAATCGCACTGATCTGAACGCGCTCGCAAGATAAGTCGTGTAAAGCGTGCGCTCCATCGTCTTAGGCACAACTCCACGATCAATCAAATACTGCAAAGCCCACAGGCCGGTGATATCAGCCTTCGCTTCCTCGATCGCCGAGTACAACTCCTTAAGCTGTTTGCGAACAGTGGTGTCTTCACTACCAACCTTAATGTTGTGAGGCCCGAGGCCGTGCATCAACTCGTGGGTCAATATGTGAGTAAAGAAAGCATCGAAAGCCAGCAACTTCTGATCAGCCGCGCTGAGAACCTCGCGGGAAATTGGCACCAGCGTCTTGTTGAACTTCGCGTCCTGAACATTTTTCAACATCGTGCGCTTTGAGCCTTTTTCTTTCACCACGCGCTCGTCGTTCGGCAAATTGAAAGCGGCGGTTTGCACGCCGGTGTTGCCTTCGCCCGAGCTGAAGACCTCGTTTACTACACGAATGGGCGAGGCGGCGCCGAGTTTGGGATTGCGATATTTCGCATCCATCGGCAAATGGTCTTCGAGTTCCTGCAGGTATTGACTGAACTTCTTGAGCTTGGCGCTCTCAGCGTCGTCCCGCAACGTCACATAAGCTTCAAAGGCCGCTTTGTAACCGAACATTTTGTCTTCATAGGTTTCATAAGGGCCAATCGTTACTTCGATCGGCGAGTCCAGATCCATCCAGGCTACGTCGCTGTCGTAATAGTCATTCGTGCTGAATGCTGTCGCTCGCTTTTCCAAAAAGTCCTTTAGGGTTTTGTTGGTGGTCAGACTCGCTGCTTCGCGAAGCAGTTTGGCTGCGGGATCGAGGAACTCTCGGTACTGTTCACTGTATGGTATTGCCGTCAACTTCCCATCAGTTCCCCGGCGAATTGTGTAGAAATATCCAATGGCCTTTTCCTTCTCATCGGCAGATAAGGTTGCGACCCAGGAGTTGAACTCGTCTTTGGTCATGTCGTCAGGGTAGAAGAAGCCCTGATCGGGACGCGCCGGTGCGCCCGGAATAAAAGGTTCATCGTCATCAAGCTGCGACCATGGTCCTTTATTGATCATGAAATAGTGCAGCCGCTGTCGGCCCAGGGTGCTGGTGTCCTTTTCCAGGTTCGTGAGCATGAGGGCATTGCCGCTCCAAACCTGATTTAAGTAAAGCGGGTCGATTAACTTGGCCGCGGCAATGATTTTCGTCAGCGCTTTGCGATCCCCAACCGAGAGGCGCGTGTTTGCGGTCATCACGGTCGGCGCGAACCGTTTAATCTTCTTTTCCAACTCGGGATCCCCATCTGACATTTTCGGCTTCCTCGTCTGGGCCAACGGCACTGCCGCAACAAAGGCCGTAATTAAGCACAGGCAAACAATCGTCTTCGAGACATTCATCTGATTATTCTCTCTTTTGGAAGAAGTGGAGCTTACTCCTCGAAAATGATGTCTAAGGGACAGTCAAAGTTAGGGAGCAGGGGTGAAGTAATGCGCTCGCCGCGAGTGAGCACTGTGTCTGGTTCGAGGCCAGTAGGACTTTGTCTATAGATCTCAATTGCGCGGTTCTCGCCGTCGACGATCCAATATTCCTTTACGCCGTTCTTGGAATAGAGCTGTCGCTTCGCGACGCGATCACGGTCGACGTTCTGGGCGCCGGAAGAAAGAATCTCGATGACAATTTCAGGCGCGGCGGTCAATCGATTGTTAGCAATAATCGTTTCGCCAGTCCGGTGGGTAAAGAAGACCAAGTCAGGAATCACCCCATTGTACTGGTCAAATATTAATCCCGGTGTAGCCAGGATAATTCCGATTTGCTGTTCTTCGAGATATTTTCGAAAACTGTAATAGATGTTTCCGGACAAGACTTGATGCGGGACACCGGGCGCACGCGACACGAAAATCTCTCCTTCGATGACTTCATAGCGATTGCCGTCCTCGGGCAGGGCCTCGAGGTCATCAACAGTCACTAATGGTTCGATTCTGGCGGCCATCAGAAATCTCCGTGGTGGTGAGCTGGTGTCATTTTACAACAATCGCGTCGCAGCGTCTTGCCGTGATCAGGGCGCTCGCAAGATGCTTGAACCAGAAATCACAACTTCTGTCGGTTCTTGAGAATGCGCACAAATGACCCGATGCGTAATTCTTCGCGAGTCAAACTGGAAAGCCTCAAAGCCTCATCCTCCGAAATCGCTCCCGAGTTCATCGCGCGCAGAAAATAATTGAGCAGGCCCTGGCCCGTCGCGGCGTCGTCGAAAACATCCCCCACCAGCGTAGCCTTAGCAGCCTTCTCAACAAAATTTCGCAGCCGTTCCGAAGCCGCATCCAGGCTTTGCAGAAAGAATGAGTAAACCGCGGCGTAACGCGTCGGTAGTTGACCCGGATGCAAATCCCAGCCCTGATAAAACGCGTTCGTCAGGGAATGCTGGATGTGATCGTAGTGAAGCTTCCAGGCACGATGCACGACGTTCTGGTTCTCTGCTACTTGCTCGGCTGTCAGCGGTGACCCACCTTCAGCGGCGCGATGCGGGGCGACTGGCATAATGTTAGTCGCTCCGTCTGAAAGCCAGATACCTGTGCCCGCGAAAGACACCTGCATCATGTGCTTAGCGAAGTCACAAGCTTGATGCATCATGTGTTGATGTGCAGCAGTAATGCTGCAACTCGCGGTGTAGTCGTAAGTCCCAAAGTGTGCCGCGATACAACGACCGCGAGCCGGCGCCAGTATTAGCGGCAAATTAATAGAACCGCTGCTGTTGATGATCGACTGTGTGGTCTCAATCATCATCTCCATGCGCAGCGAGCCGGCGGCCATGCCGTTCTTTTTCTCGATTTCATCGAACAAATCTGAGAGCAAAGCGACTTGTTCCGGAATCGTTATCTTGGGGAGGGTGACAACGAAATTCGCCGGCAGCTTGCCACCGGCTTTCTCAACCAGAGTTGAAACAAAGATATCGAGTGTGCGAACGCTGCGATCCCGCAACTCTTCGGTGAAGGGCTTGATACGAATGCCGATAAACGGTGAAAGTGAGCCGGCCTCCATTCCTGCCGCCACTTCGAGTGCGCCTTGTGCGGCATGTCCGTCTTCTTCGTCATCGGGTCGATTACCGTAGCCGTCTTCGTAGTCGATGCGAAAATCCTCGACTGGTTCGCGTCGCAACTTCTCATTCACGCGCGCGTAGATGGTGTGCGCAAGCCAGGCAGCTCGATCGACTTCCTTCACTGCATCCGCGTTCTTTTCCAGCGCCGCTGTCAGGTCGTTTGCTCCGACCGAGCCAGCTTGCGGTAAAGAGTCTGCGCCTTCTAATCCGATCGCTTTGGCAAAGGTGAAAGCGTCCGGTGCAAACTGATCGAGTGAGCGCACCGCAAGGGCGCCCAAACGAGCTTTAGTGTCGGCTTTGAAGAGATGAGCGCCGCCATAAACGGTGTGGACCGGTTGGCGTCGACCGGATTCTCCGGGATACGTTGCTGCGAAATCGGTGTTTGCTTGCTGCAGTTTCGCGCTCATAGTTCGGATTTGATCCGCTGAAAGGGATGTCTTCATATCTTTCCTCGATTTGTTGGCCTTGGTTCAAGCGACTTTATTACAGGCGCTCCGAAAGTTAAAGCGTGCAATTGGTAGCTTAGACTTCAGTCTGAGCAAGCTTATCCGGTCACTCGAGTTGGTGTGTGGTTACAGCTTCGACTAACTCAAGCCGATCCCACACAAGAAATCAGTTGAGTGACCGGTCTTGAATGGCAGCTATGCTCCAATGTCCCTGGAGTATCGCGTGACTCACAGGAATGGCGGTCGCAGACTGAAGTCTACGCTACGGCGGACAACCCGGCTTTCAAATTCCGATTCAAAGGGAGCAACCCCAGATCCTTGCCACAACAGTTCCAGAGTCCTGGAGGTCGACATGAAGGCGAAGTTTACCCTGGCGTTCTTCTCACTCCTGCTTTTTTCAACTACATCAATAGCTACTTCGAGTCCGGAGTTACTCAGCCGCAAGGCGGTATCTGAGAAAGCAGCCGAATCCAGTGTCGCGATTTCGGAACTGCGCAAGCTTGGCCCAGCAGGCCTGGAATCTCTCATTGCCGACAACCAGGCCGAGATCGCGCGTCACATCGCGAATCCACTCGAACCGGCAACTCCCAAATGGCAACGCTTGAATGCAGCGCTGGATGGCGTCAGCCGGCAGAAGGATAGTTATCTTTCGAAACTCTATTGGTACACAGACGCGACGGAGGCCCAGGCCGCAGCCAAAGCTAGTGGCAAGCCAATCCTGTCGCTGCGATTGCTAGGTAATCTTGATGAAGAGTTCAGCTGCGCTAACAGTCGATTCTTCCGCTCGGTGCTTTACTCGAACGCCACTGTGTCGAAGTTCCTGCGCGAACACTTTGTTCTGCATTGGCAGTCGGTGCGGCCCGCGCCGCGCATCACTATCGATTTCGGCGACGGTCGCAAACTTGAGCGCACCGTTACCGGAAATAGTATTCACTATGTGCTCGACGAAAACGGTCGGGTGATTGACGCGCTCCCAGGACTTTATGGACCGGAGGCTTTCATTCGCGGTCTTTCGAAGGCAGAAGGCCTCATGCGGAGCGTTGTTGGGAAAACTGCCGAGGCTCGCATGAAAGCGATTTCTGACCATCACATGCAGGAGATCGAGGCAACCAGCAAACAGTGGCTCGAGGAAGCCAAACTGGTAGGTGGTCCGATTCCTTCTTACCTCTTACCGAAGGGTGACGCAGCCAGCCGGCGAGCGGTGGACATCGCACCACTGGCGGTCACCAAGGCAATCACTGAGTTCAGTATCCTGCAGTCATTCACTCGAGATGCCGACTCGCTCAAAGCGGTCACCGACGAAGTGACGTGGAATCGAATCGCAGCACGACACACAGCAGATGCTAAGCTAGATCAGCAGAGCATCGGCCTAATTTATCGGCAAATGAGCGATGTTTGGCAGAGTGAAGGTGTGAACTCCGTGGACAAGGCGGCGCGTCTCTTAAAGAAACTCCAGCAGAGTATTGCGCTGGATACGGTCCGCAACGAATACATGATTCACACCAGGTTTCACTCGTGGCTGGCTAGCAGGATGTTTTCGGATGACGTGACCAAGCTTAACGAAAAAGTCTACGCGGAACTGTTCTTAACTCCGAGCAGCGATCCCTGGCTTGGCTTGTATGCGGAAGATGTTTATGTCGCACTCGATAAGGCTGGCGTGATCAGATAGGCGTTGCAGTGGCACGGGCGTCTCGCCCGTGGGGTGCACCCCATCGGCAAGATGCCGATGCCACTCACAAGTTAGCAATAATCGCGTCGGCAAACTCCGAGGTTTCTGTGGTCTTGCCCGTGGGGTGCACCCCATCGGCAAGATGCCGATGCCACTCACAAGTTAGCAATAATCGTGTCGGCAAACTCCGAGGTTTTCTGTGGTCTCGACCGTGGGGTGCACCCCATCGGCAAGATGCCGATGCCACTCACAAGTTAGCAATAATTGCGTCGGCGAACTCCGAGGTTTTCTGTGGTCTCGACCGTGGGGTGCACCCCATCGGCAAGATGCCGATGCCACTCACAAGTTAGCAATAATCGTGTCGGCAAACTCCGAGGTTTTCTGATGTCTCGACCGTGGGGTGCACCCCCATCGGCAAGATGCCGATGCCACTCACAAGTTAGCAATAATCGCAGAAGCAAACTCCGACGTTTTCTGATGTCTCGACCGTGGGGTGCACCCCATCGGCAAGATGCCGATGCCACTTACAAGTTAGCAATAATCGCGTCAGCAAACTCCGAGGTCTTAGCCGTCCCACCGATGTCTCGAGTCCGCACCTTACCTTCTGCAAACACTTTCAGCATCGATTTCTCGATCTTCTCAGCCGGCTCGCGCTGATCGAGGTACCTCAGCATCAGAATGCCTGACTGCAGCAGCGCTGTAGGATTAGCTATTCCCTGGCCGGCGATGTCGGGCGCCGATCCATGCACTGCTTCGAACACCGCGCCTTGTTCGCCGATGTTTGCGCCGGGGACCAGGCCCAGCCCTCCGATCAAGCCGGCACACAAATCCGACACGATGTCGCCGTAGAGATTTTCCAGAAGCATCACGTCGAATTGTTCCGGTCGCATCACGAGCTGCATACAGGCGTTGTCGATGATCCTGTCATCGGCTTCGATTTCAGGAAAACCGGCTGCCACTTTTCGGAAGCAATCCAGGAAAAGCCCGTCCGACAACTTCATGATGTTTGCTTTATGACCGCAAGTAATTTTCTTCCGGCCTTCACGACGGGCGTATTCGAACGCAAACTTCGCGACCCGAGTCGAAGCTTTCTCGGTGATAATCTTCAAGCTCTCAACCACACCGGGCACCACCACATGTTCCAAACCCGCGTACAAGCTTTCAGTGTTTTCGCGAACGATGACAAGGTCGAGCTCCGGATAGCGGCAGGGAATGTTTGGCAAAGCTCGAATTGGTCGCACATTCGCATACAAGTCGAGAGCTTTTCGCAACCCGACGTTTACGGACGTGAAGCCTTTGCCAATTGGAGTGGTGACTGGGCCTTTCAGCGCGACGCTGTTGCGCTTGATCGATTCAAGCAGCTCTGGCGGCAGCGTACTGCCGAATTTTTCGAGCGCCTGTGCCCCGGCATAATGCGTCTCCCAGGCTACCTCGGCGCCGGCAGCTTCGATTATGCGAACCACATTAGCTGCAACCTCAGGCCCAATGCCGTCGCCCGGAATCAGTGTGATAGTATTCATAAGAATTTTGGTTTTTGGTCTTTGATCTTAAGTCTTTGGACTGATTTTGGAAATCGTCTCCCCGCCAATCGCACACCAAAGAATAAGCACCCGAAGGGTAACTGACAACTTGGCGAGCTTAAGTCAGCCTACCACTCATTCTAAAAGTTTAGGTTCCATCGGTTTTAGTCCAAGACCAAAGACCCAAGGCCAAAGACCCGGCTACCATGGTCACAAGCGAAACAATTCAAGCTAAATATACTACCGATGTCGCAATTGTCGGCGGGGGCGTGATCGGGCTAACGATCGCGCGCGCACTGGCGCGTCGAGGACTCGACGTGACTTTGATTGAGCGGCGAGAGTTGGGAGCTGAAGCGTCATGGGCCGCAGGTGGGATTCTCGGGCCACAAGCAGAGGCTGATTGTGCTGACGACTTCTTCGAACTCGCTTGTAAGAGCCGCGATCTTTATTCCGCGCTTGCCATTGACTTACTCGAAGAAGCCGGCATCGACATAGAGCTCAATACCGCGGGCACCTTGTATCTGGCGCTCACGGAAGCAGACGAAAATGAAGTGGCGCGTCGCTACGAATGGCAGACTCAGACAGGTCTTCCGGTAAATCAACTCTCGGCTTCGGAAGCTCGACAGTTGGAGCCTCTCGTCTCTGAGACTGTTCGGTCGGCGCTATTTTTTCCTCGGGATATTCAAGTCGATAACCGCCGGCTCTTAACGGCGTTAATTGCTGCGAACGAGAGATTCGGAGTCCGACTGGTAACTGATACCACAGTCGAGTCGCTGGAGATCGCGCACAATCGAGTGACTGGAGTTATCACCTCAAAGGGCTTGATCGGCGCGCCTCGAGTTGTGTTGGCTGCCGGCGCATGGACTTCTTTGATATCGGACGCGCAAGCTGAATTGGTTTCGCAAGTGAGAATCGAACCGGTGCGTGGACAAATGGTTTGCCTGCAAACTAAGCCTGGTACTGCGCAGCGCATTCTCTACAGTCCTCGCGGTTACCTGGTTCCGAGACGAGACGGGCGCGTCATCGCCGGATCCACAACAGAGCATGTCGGCTATAGCAAGCAAGTAACCGCCGCCGGTGTTTCGACGATACTCAATCACACGTTCGAAATTGCCCCGAGCCTGTCGTCAGCTCCGATCAGTGACACCTGGTCAGGCTTAAGGCCTCGCAGCGAAGACAATCTGCCTGTTCTGGGGCCGTGCGAAGTTGATGGACTTTTTTATGCTACCGGTCATTATCGCAACGGAATTCTGCTGGCTCCCATCACTGGCGAGTTGCTGGCCGACGCGATTGTGGGTAATGTCGTTTCGCCGTTGCTCAGCCGGTTTTCTCCCCACCGCTTTGATCTCATTGGCGCCAAATAATCGAGCGAATCCTGTGAAGCTTGCCATCGTTATTAAGTCCTGCTGCGTCGTCGTGAGTTTGCTGTGCTCATTTTCTCCCGCGCTGCTTGCGCAGTCGGCTCCAGTCAATATTTCGACCGGCGATAAACGAACCGTTCGCGAGCTTTACGATGAAGCCAATACCTACATCGAGAAAAAGTACGAAGACTTCAACCGTCGCAGCATCGTCTTCGATCCTCGAATCGAAGCTCTGGTCCGGCAGGAACAGAAGGATCTGGCAGCGAGGAACGCGGCGTTAGCTTCGAAAACCGCAGTCGCAGGAGACGATCTTTATTACCTCGGATTGCTTTATCACCTCGCCGACAATTCTGACGCGACTTTGCTTTGGCTGCGACAATTCCTTACCAGGACAACGACGGGAAAGTTTGCTCAAACAGCTCGTTCCGCAATCGTTGTTCACTCATTTAGAAAGAATTTGCTCCCCGAAGCGGAAAGCACCTTGAATGACTACACGCGCGGCGAGCCTCAAGATCAAATGGAGCTTTTCGACATGCAAGCTTTGGCAGTCGATGCATTTTATAAGGTTAAGGATTACCCGCGCATGACTACGCACGGCGAGGAGATGTACAAAGCCGCGAAGGCGATTGCGGCGACGCGGATTGAACCGTTCAAGCGAGATCAGATGCTATTCAACGGCGCGCTCTTTCTTTCGGAAGCTTACAACAAGCTCGGCAAGAAGGAATCCGCTATCGCGGTTGCGGATGACTTGCGAAAATTGTCCGTCACTTTGCCATCCGGTTATCTCTACAAGCTAGCGCTCAATCGATTGCAGGAGTTCGAGCCGAATGCTGAGCTGGAAAAAGCATTTGATGGGGCTGCTACGAATTCGGCAGCAGTCGCTCCAGAGCTTGTTAACATCAATCTGTGGATCGATCAGTCGCCCGGCAAGCTCGCTGATTTTCGCGGCAAAGTTGTACTACTCGACTTCTGGGCGACATGGTGTGGGCCTTGTAAGTTTACGTACCCGAAACTGCGAGACTGGCATCAGCAGTACCGCGATCAGGGGCTCGTCATCATCGGTATCACAAACTTCTACGGCCAGATGGAAGGCCACCACGCGTCTCGTCAGGAAGAAACCGATTACCTCCGCCAGTATAAAAAAGAAAACAAACTTCCTTACGGATTTGCGGTTTCCGACTCGCGCGCGAACGAGACGAACTATTCAGTATTGTCGATACCGATGTCTTTTCTAATCGATCGGCGTGGCCGCGTTCGGTTTATCACGAGCGGCCCCGGCGAAGCTCAGGGGAGCGCGCTCGGAAAGATGATCAAGAAGTTACTTGACGAGCCCGGCGAGCCGGAAAAGCCTTGAGGGGGAGAAATCGCGAAACAATCGCGAGTCAAACACGAATCGCTAAAGTTCAAAGTTCAAAGTTCAAAGTTCAAAGTTCAAAGTTCAAAGTTCAAAGTTCAAAGTTCAAAGAACATAAGACCCTCTTCTGAAAAATGCGAAAACTAATCTATCGTGCGCACATGTGGCTCGGAATAGTCGTAGCAATTCCGGTTCTGGCCTGGAGCTCCAGCGGTTTGCTTTATGCATGGCCCAATGCAGTCGAAGGCGGAAAAGTCGAGACTATCAAGCCCGCGTCCGTCCATATCTCTCCTGCTGAAGCGATGTCTCACGCAAACCAATTTGCGGGCCGCCAATTACCGACGACCGCGCTCACATTGCTCGTACGCGAAGGCCGTCCCGTGTATCAAGCCATCGGAGGCATGGGGGCGGAGTCGCTCTTAATTGATGCCGAAACGGGTACGGTCATCAAGACACCGTTTCCCGGAACCTTGACGCGATATTTCCGGCAGGCTCACTTTTACTTTTTTGCTGGTGAGTGGCAGGTGATGCTGCTGATAGTCTTTTCGGCTTTGGCGTTCACTTCGGCGTTTTCCGGCATCTATCTGAACCTGACCTTGTGGTTCAGGAAACGGCCTGCGAGGTAATTTGCCGGGACTTCGCGCCCTTCCAAACTAACAGAATTGCGGTGCGGGCCAGTATAATCAGCGTGCTTATGGAGCAGTCGAACATAAATATTGGAATAGCGTTCCTGGCAGGAGCTTTATCCTTCCTTTCTCCGTGTGTCTTGCCGCTCGTGCCCGGATATATCTCGTTGATGTCGGGTGTCAGCGTCGAGAACCTCAAGGAAGGTTCAAGCGCCGGTGGCCGTCGCGCGGTTTTGATTAACTCGCTGGCTTTCAACGCCGGTTTGTCAGTCATTTTTCTGGCGCTTGGAACGACCGCAGGTTGGGTTGGCTCCGCCGTCATCAATAACTTTTGGGTGCGGCTCGTCGGCGGTCTGATAATTATTGCTTTTGGCTTGCAGCTAATCGGGCTGTTGAAGATCGGGGCGCTGTACAAGGATACGCGCATGTTCTCGAGTGAGAAGCCCCGCGGCATTCTCGGCTCGCTAACTCTGGGCATCGCGTTCGCCGCGGGATGGACACCCTGCATCGGACCGATCCTTGGCGGCATCATCGGTCTGGCGGCGACTAGCGGCGGTTGGAAGAGCGGCCTGATCCTTTCGGCGTTCTACTCAGCCGGATTGGCTGTTCCTTTTTTGGTGACCGGTCTGGGCATCAATCAGTTTCTCAGCTTCTACAAAAAGTTTCGCAAACACCTTCATAAGGTCGAAGTCGTCTCAGGCGTCATTCTTATCGTGATCGGCTTGTTGATAATGACCAACAAGACGACCTTGCTTGCCAGCGGTTTTATCGCTAAATATTTTCCCAATGCAGAGAATCTGCTGAAGGTGAAGGAAACTGCGCCCGTTCCCACGAATAAGACCAGTCAATATCCGCTCGCTCCCGATGTGGAAATGACTACGCTTGATGGCAAGGCCTTTCATCTTCGCGATCTTCGCGGACGAGTTGTATTGCTGAACTTCTGGGCCACGTGGTGCATCCCCTGTCGTTCGGAAGTTCCCGAGTTCAATACGATGCAACAGGCGCTCGATGCGCGCGGTTTTAGCGTGGTGGGCATTTCTACTTCAGCCGGCGATACGCCCGAAGTGATTCTCGAATTTCAAAAGGACCTGAAACAGAACTACACTGTGTTGCGTGGGACCGAAGATGTTGGCACAAAGTTTGGAAACGGTCCCGGACTACCCATTACTTACATCATCGATCGGCAGGGTCATATCAGGCAGACTTTTTATGGACCGCGCACGCGCGAGACTTTTGAAGCAGTGGTGAAACCGCTGTTGGATGAAGCCGCTGCCACGGCACGGAACGGTAATTAAGGAGTTCAAATGACGAAATTAGCTTTCCTCGCTCTTTTTCTTTTGATGACGCTCGGGTCTGGCGTCGCGCTCGCACAGGACGGCCACGAGTACGCTCCCCTTCAGGAAAAGACCGTGAATTACAAAGAGTGGACTCTTAATAGTCTTAAGGACGATAAGCCGGTGGCCCTGCGTTCCTTGATGGAGGGTAAGAAGTTGGTGATGGTGCTTTACTTCGCGCCCTGGTGTCCGAACTGGAGAAATGAAGCGCCGGTTGCCGCCAGACTTTACGAGAAGTACAAAGGCCAGGGCTTTGAGATTATCGGAGTGAGCGAGTATGGAGCGCGCGCGGATGTGAAGAGCTTCTTTGGTCCTGAAGGATCGCCCTATCCGGTGGTGTCCGAGTCAGAGGCCCGAGAAGATCGCGACAAGACCCCGCATTACGGTTATCGCCAATTGACTGGCGATACGCGCAAGTGGGGTTCGCCCTACAACGTATTTCTCGATCCTGCGACTTGCACAAAGAGCGGCGAGATTGTGGCCGAGAAGGCATGGGTGGTTAACGGCGAGCTCATCGAAGCCGACGTTGACAAATTCATTAGCGAACATCTGAAGCCATCATCAACCGCAGCAATCGTTCCCTGTAAGAACTAGAGGAAATTGGAAGCCGGAACTACAGGCGTTTAGAGTTCAACCTTTAGATTGTGGTTACGCGACTACGCAAGCTAAAGCTTGAACTCTAAACGCCTGAATTCTGAATTGACGCCACTATGAAACTACGCTTGCTTTATCACGGTCACTGTTTTGATGGAGTAGCTTCGGCTGCGACCTTTACTCGGTTCTACAAAGAACGCGTTCGTCCTGACGCCGAAGTGCATTACCAGGGCCTTCTGCATCGGCCTGGAAATCTGTTTGATGAAAACATGTTCGATGGTGACGAGAACGCGATTGTCGACTTTAAATACTCGCCCTCAGAAAAGCTTACGTGGTGGTTCGATCATCATGAGTCGGCGTTTTTGAAGCCCGCGGACGAAGCGCATTTCCGCGCTGATAATTCCGGTCAGAAATTTCTCGATATCAACAGCAAATCCTGCACGGAGTTCATCGCCCGAGTCGCGCGCGATCAGTTTGGCTTTGATGACGCGCCGCTGCAGGACCTGATTCACTGGGCTCACGTTATCGATGGGGCTCTTTACGAATCACCGGCTCAGTGTGTCGAGCTGAAAGAGCCGGCGCTGCAGCTCATGCAGGTAATTGAGGCTGATCCGGATGATCAATTCGTAGAGGTTTTGATCCGGGAATTGACCGAGAAGGCACTCAACGAAGTAGCCAACAGCGATGAGGTACAAACACGCTTCCGCCCCATTCTCGAGCGGCATCTCGAAACGTTGGAGAAGGTGCGTCGTAAGGCTAAATGTTCGGACGGCGTGGTGCAGTTTGATTTGGTTGACGAAGGCTATGACGGCTTCAATAAGTTCATTCCGTATTATCTCTTTCCAAACGCCACTTACTCCGTTGCCCTCACGCGAGGATCACAGCGAACGAAAATCTCAGTTGGCTCGAATCCCTGGTCGCCTAAGCCGCGCACTCACAACATCGCGAAGATCTGCGAACGTTACGGCGGCGGGGGTCATGCGGTGGTAGGAGCCGTCTCACTCAAGCCCGAGGAAGTCGAAGAAGCCCGCGCCTTCATCCGCGAAATAGTCGCCGAGCTCTCCAGTGACGGCTCGCTGGCATAACGCAGTCGTCAACTCCAACGCCGAAGGCGTTCGCGAATTCCAGCCTGGGGGCAACGCCCCAGGAACGTGGCAGCTCATTGATAGAGAACGCTGAAAGCGTTCGCGAAAACAAATTAGTCCCACACGTACCGCTCGTCATACTCAACGCGGTACTTCTCCAAGAAGAGTCTGTACTCATCCTGAAAGCTTACGCGTTGATGATGTTCTTCCTGGCGCTCGATGTAACGCGTTACTTCTTCAATCTGTGATTGGCCTATTGAAAATGCTCCGTACCCTCGTTGCCAATAAAACTTTCGCAAATTTGACGCCAAGCCCTTAACCCAACTCGACGAAGTTCGCTTGATTGCCTGAATCACATCCGCCAGCGAATGGTTTTTCGATAAGGCGAACAGCGCGTGGACGTGATCTTCAACACCACCGACGATAATCGTCTCGCAATCCTGCGATCTCAACACCGTTGCGAGATACGCGTGCATGTCGCTTCGGACGGACTTGTCCGTTAAGAACGGATATCGATCTTTTGTTGAGAAGATAAGGTGAATCCATAGTCGAGCTAATGATTGAGACATGAGTTGGCTCCTTTGTGTGTTGTTCATCGCGAACGCTTTCAGCGTTCAAGAAATCATGCGTCGCCTGTCCTGGGGCGTTGCCCCAGGCTGGAATTCACGAACGCCTTCGGCGTAGTAGTCGACGACGCTTAATGAGCAGCTGGAACTCACCTGAGTCCCAGCTTCAAAATTGTCTGTGGTGGTTAAGCGGTGGGTTTAACTAGTCGTGAGCGAAAATTGTTGCCATTCCTACCTTGCCATCAATGCTTCAATCTCGTCAGCGTTTTTCGGGACCTTACTGGTTAGCACTCGAGGACCATTGTTGGTGCACAACACATCGTCCTCGATGCGCACGCCGATGCCGAGATATTGCTGGGGAACATCCGTGGCATTAGGCGAGACGTACAAGCCAGGCTCGACGGTCATCACTACACCAGGCTCGAGCGCGCGAGATTGCTTGTCGTAGTAGTACACGCCGACATCGTGCACATCGATGCCGAGCATGTGTCCAAGCCCGTGCATGTAAAACTTTTCGTGCTTCTTTTCCTTGATTAGCTCCTTCGGGTCGCCCTGCAGCAAGCCCAACCGAACCATTCCTTCCGTGAGGAGTTCTACCGAACGAGCCTTCAATTCATCGTGTGTAGTTCCCGGCCGAACCATTTCCACGCAAGCCATTTGAGTGTCGAGCACGAGGTCGTAAATCTCACGTTGCGCTTTAGTAAATTTGCCGTTGATCGGAAACGTACGCGTGATGTCCGAAGCATAACCTTTGTACTCAGCCCCGGCATCAATCAGCAACAATTCACCGTCGCGCAGCTCTCCGGAGTTGCTGATGTAGTGCAGCACAGTTGCATTCGCGCCGCCGCCGACTATCGAAGTGTAAGAAGGACCGGAAGCGCCTTGACGCCGGAAGAAGCTCTCAATCATGGCCTCGACTTCGTATTCCATCATTCCAGCGCGCGCGGTTTTCATCGCTTCGACGTGAGCTTCGGCGGCGATGTCAGCAGCGCGCTGCATTAACTCGATTTCCTCGTCACTCTTGATCACGCGCATCTCGTGGATGATGGTGGCCGGATCAACGATGGTGCGAGGCGGGTGAATAGGCTTCCGATTCAGCGATCGCATGCGAGCGATTTCTCGAATGATGCGTTCGTCGAGCTCAGCGTTGGCGCCAAGACGGTAATAAAGAACGTTCGCGCCGTCGAGAATGTCCTGGAGCTTTTCATCAAACTCGGCGATGGGGTGGGCTTCTTGCGCGCCGAACTCCCTTTTGGCGCCATCAACGCCGGAGCGCTTGCCGTCCCAAATCTCGCGTTCGGGATCGCGTGGCCGTACAAATAGCGTGTACTTGTCATCCCTGCCCGGAGCGATGATCGCGATCGATTCCGGCTCTTCAAACCCAGTCAAATAAAAGAAGTCTGAGTCCTGCCGATAACGATATTGGGTGTCGTTCGAGCGAGTAGCCTCGCGTGCCGCGGGAATGATGGCGACAGCTTTCTGGTCCATCCGTTTCATGAATTCCGCTAATTGCGGTCGAATCATTACAAGTCTCCTTAACTGCCCAGGGTTTGAAGCGGTAATTGTAACCGAGAGTCTGGTGGCAAGAAACTGGCGAGACATGGGCCTAATGAGTAATAATCTCCGCGCATGAGCACGCAGACTGTTCCAATCTCTGTCGAGCCACCGTTTCCGGAATTGAAGGAGATTATTTCCTACGATCCCGCCAGCGGCGAAGAGATTGGGCGCGTCCGGCAGACATCAGCGGCGGAAATCAAACGTGGAATTCAAGCTGCTCGCGAAGCACAGGTGGGTTGGGCCAGGCTTTCGTTCCGCGAGCGCGGCAGGTTCATTCTGAAAGCTCGGGAAATCGTGCTGCAAGAGATCGACGAGATCGCGCTGCTGATCTCGCGTGAGACCGGCAAGCCCGTCGCGGAAGCCATCTCGATGGAAGTTGTTCCCACTCTCGAGCTCATGCAGTACTTCGCGACGCATACTGCGAAGCTGTTAAAGCCGCAAAAGATAGATATCGGCCAATACGGGTTGATGGGCCGATCTTCGCGGTTGATTTACAAACCACTGGGAGTCGTTGGAATTATCTCGCCGTGGAATTTTCCGTGGGCCACTCCTCTTGATGAAGTAGTAATGGCGTTGATGGCGGGAAATGCAGTTGCAGTTAAGCCAAGCGAGCTAACACCTCTCATGGCGTTGAAAATCGGGGATGTCTTTAGCCGAGCTGGACTGCCCGAAGGCTTGCTCCACATTTTCATCGGTGAAGGTCCGACAGGTGCGGACCTTATCGACGCCCCAGTGGACAAGATTATGTTCACCGGCAGTGTGGCTACCGGCAAACGCGTGGTTGAGGCTGCGGCAAAGCATTTGACTCCCGTTGTGCTCGAGTTAGGCGGCAAAGATCCAATGATTGTTTTGGAAGATGCCAATCTCGAGAACGCCGTGCGTGGCGCGGTTTGGGGCGCGTTCTGTAATGCCGGCCAGGCCTGCGCGTCAGTCGAGCGATGCTACGTGCACGAGTCGATTGCGACTGAGTTCGTAAAGCGGGTGGTGGCGGAGACAAAATCTCTGAAGCAGAACGTCGGCTCGATCGATGACACCGATGTCGGAGCCATGTCGAGCGAGCGGCAACTTAGTATTGTTGACGAGCATGTTCAGGATGCACTCGCCAGAGGAGCCAGTGTCTCTACCGGCGGACGTCGTCATCCCGGCTTAGCAGGTTCTTTCTATGAACCCACCGTGCTGACTGGAGTTGATCACAGCATGGAGATTATGCGGGAAGAGACTTTTGGCCCAACTTTGCCGATCATGACTTTCAAGACAGACGACGAAGCCGTCAAGCTGGCGAATGAAAGCATCTACGGACTCACAGCGAGCGTTTGGACCAAAGACATTGCGCGCGGCAAACGATTGGCTGAGCAGATTGACGCCGGAACTGTGATGGTAAACGAAGTTGTCTACACGCATGCTCTGGCTCAGACTCCCTGGGGTGGTGTAAAGCAAAGCGGCTTTGGTCGCACCCACGGCCGGCTGGGATTGCTTGAGCTGGTCTCGACGCGGCACCTTCATGTGAATCGCATCAGTTTCATGCCGGATCTGTGGTGGTTTCGCTATTCGCCTCTCGCAAATCGATTCTTTCATGGATTAGCCAAATACTTCACGACTGGATCGGTCTTCAGTTCCGCTCGGTTGCTTCCACAAATGCTTCGCCGCATGTTCGAAAAGCGCTAACGCTCACTATTGTCCGGGAAATTCGGTAGTGCTCCGCTAGGGTGTGCTGGTCTCTCTCTTTCAAAACTTAGCCGCAGATTACGCAGATTCCACAGATGTTGGTTGAATCAAAGGTTAAGTTGATGCGAATCAGTCTTATTGAATCCGGGTAATCTGCGTAATCTGCGGTTGAAGTTGTTCTGATCGCGGGCAACACACACTAACGAAGCACTACTCCAATTCCAAACTATTGATTTAGTTTCCAACGAAGCGTATATTCTCTACTACGAATCACGCTAGTAGATAGCCACTCCCGAAGTTCTTAACCCTGCCCCGACGGTGTATTGAAGCCTTAAACGCATGCTTTCAGAATCGATCGCTGCGAAGCCGCGCCGTCAATTCAAAACCGCTTTTGGCAGTCAACAAACTCAAAGGATCGGCCTGCGCCGTTCCTTGACCAACACGGAGGATAAGTAATGAGTACGCGAACCAAGGCAATAGTTGTGATTGTGGCAGCGGTGCTGCTCGCGACTGTAATAATGCTTCCGCGAATAAGTGAGGCTTACGCGAAAAGAAACAGTGGAGAGCCAACTGCCTTCACTAATTCGACCATCACCAGCCCAGGGCAGGATCAGAAGGGCAGCATCACGGTGGTGGCCTCATACCATAACGACACCTCAAAGCCACTGCGTGATATGAAACCGCAGCCGGTGTTTTCGAAACAACAGCACGAGAATGAGAACCCAAAGATTCCCACCAAACATAGAGACAGCGCTGATCCTGTCGTTCAGACCACGTTTGGTGATTTGAAGAGTTTGATTTCAGTCAACATGCCGAGCCCGCTCCTTAACTTCAACGGTATTGGTTTTCCGGGCGTGGCTTGCAACTGCGCACCACCCGATACCAACGGTGAAGTCGGCGCAACTCAATATGTACAGATAGTCAACGAAGGCTATCAGGTCTTTAACAAGACCACCGGCGCCTCGGTGCTGGGTCCCGTCGGCATCCAGACAATCTGGACCGGCTTTGGCGGCCCTTGCGAGAGCGCGGGAGATGGAGATCCGGTTGTGCTTTATGACCAGCTCGCGAATCGTTGGCTGGTGAGTCAGTTCGCAGGAGCCGGCGTACCGACGGATGAGTGCGTGGCGATTTCCACCACCAGTGATGCGACTGGAAGCTACAACCGTTACGGCTTCCACCTCGGCACGAACTTCTTTGATTACCCACACCTTGGCGTGTGGCCCGATGCCTACTACATGAGCATGAACGTATTTAATTCGACGGGAACTGCTTTCCTTGGACCACAACCATTCGCGTTGGATCGAGCCAAGATGCTGGCTGGCCAGCCGGCCACCTTCATCACGCCGGGAGTCACCGGCGGCCCGGGCGAAGAAGTTTATCTACCCGCAGATCTCGACGGATCGATTCTGCCGCCAGTCGGCGCTCCAGCGTCGTTCGTAGAGTTCCCAGGCGGCGGCAGCTTTAGAATTTTCCATTTCCATGTCGATTTCGCAACACCGCTTAACTCGACGTTTACTCTGTTCGCCAGCCCGGCCTCAGCAGGATTCACGTTGAGAACCGCCGGAATACCGCAACTGGGGACAACTTCAACTCTGGATCCCCTGGCCGACAGGCTAATGTTCCGACTGGCAACGCGCTTCTTCTCAGATGGGCATGAGGCTACCGTCGGAAACTTTACGGTGAACTCCGCTAATATCGCATCGCCCAGATGGTTTGAACTGAGAAACATAACCAGTGGACCTGCGAGTGTCGCGCAGCAAGGCACCTATCAGCCGGACACGACTCATCGTTGGATGGGAGCTGTAGCGATGGACCAGCAGGGGAATATGGCTCTCGGCTACAGCGCTTCGAGTAGTTCGATCAATCCGCAGATTCGCTATGCCGGAAGACTTGCCGGCGATCCTCTCAACACGTTGCCTCAAGCTGAAGTCCATCTGTTCGACGGCACGGGCAGTCAAACAGGCACCAATGGACGTTGGGGCGACTACAGCGACATGACGATTGATCCGGTTGACGATTGTACGTTCTGGTATACGACCGAGTATTACCAGACGACGACCAGTTTCGCCTGGCGAACGCGGATCGGTTCATTCACGTTCCCAGGATGTGGCGGAGCACCAACGCCGACACCTACGCCAACTCCGACACCCACTCCGACACCGACGCCAGCGGCGCCAACCAATCTGACGGCGACAGCAGTTTCCAGCAGTCAGATAAATCTTGCCTGGACCGACAATTCATCGAACGAGACAGGATTCAAGATTGAGCAGTGCCAGAACGCAGGCTGCTCGAACTTCGCACAGATTGCTCAGGTTGGAGCTAACATCACCGCGTTCAACAACACAGGACTGACTGCAAGCACGAGTTACAGTTATCGAGTGCGAGCAACGAATCTTGGCGGTGATTCAGCTTATTCGAACACCGCGTCGGCAACTACGCAGGCTACTCAAACTGTGCCGGCAGCACCCAGCAACTTGACCGCGACGGCTGTTTCTACGAGCCAAATCAATTTGAGTTGGTCGGACAATTCAAATAATGAAACTGGCTTTAAGATCGAGCGCTGTCAGGGCGCTAACTGCTCCAACTTCGTTCAGATTGCACAAGTCGGCGCGAACGTAACTACGTTTGCCAACACGGGGCTATCACGCAACACGAGATATCGCTATCGGGTGCGGGCCTTCAATGCTGTTGGTAACTCTGGTTACTCGAACATTGCTGCCGCGAGAACACTGCGAAATTGAGGTGAATCTCGAGTTACGGAAGTGGCAGGGGCGGACCTTTGTGTCCGCCCTTGTAATTTGGAGTGCGCCGACCTGTCGGCGCTTTGGTCGCTGCGTCCTGTCGCAGCAGGTAATGCGGCGTCGAGCCGCCGCGGGAGAAAGCGGTGACAGGTCACCGCACTGTCTCCAAATTAGGGCACTAGCTGTCTACATTTTCCTTTCGGTCCGATTTGTCTTAGGATCCCTCACTTTCGGGAATACCTTAACTTCGGCGAGACATAAACAGTGCTTTGGAAGAACTACATGCATGGCCGCGAGCGCGCGCATCACGAACGAGACAATAATCGAATCGTGCGCCCCTTCGAATGGGGCTTGTCATTTATTGCCGATCACGTGAATGGTGACGACCCCCGGGACGTGATGCGCCGTCACACTGATAGCGCCATGCGAGCGAGCGACGAGTTCTATGGCCTTGCCGAAATCAAAGATTTCAGCCTTGCCGCTGACTACCTGACCTGGACCAGCGCGATAACGACGCCGGACTCGGACAACAATTTGGTACGGGCTCGCTACTTTCCGGCTCGAAAAGAACGCAAAGGGCCTCGAGCCGCTGTCCTGGTGCTGCCGCAATGGAATGCTCAGCCGGATAGTCATGTGGAGGCGTGCCGGATTTTCAACTTCATGGGGATCTCAGCACTCAGACTAACGCTGCCCTACCACGAAGATCGCCGGCCCAAGGAACTCGAGCGAGCTGATCATTTAGTCAGTCCCAACATAGGTCGCACGATCCAGTCGATGAGACAAGCCGTGTTGGACGCGCGTGCCGGGGTGAAGTGGCTTCATGATGAAGGCTACGAACGAATTGGAATTCTCGGCACGAGCATTGGGTCCTGCGTTTCATTTCTTGCTTTCACCCACGACCCGCTGATTAACGTTGGCATATTCAATCACGTTTCAGGATATTTTGCCGACGTGGTCTGGGAGGGGATTTCCACTCAGCACGTGCGCGCGGGAATTGAGCAGCATGTCACGCTCGAGGAGCTGCGCGATTTCTGGCTGCCCGTTAGTCCGATTCCATTCATTCCTCGCTTGCTCGAAATGAAATCGCGGCCAATGCGATTCATCTCTGCGCGCTACGACCTGACTTTTCCGGCGGACATGTCTCGCCAGGTAATTAGCGAAGTCAGGAAGCTGGGTCTGGATCTGAACGTCGTGTGGCTCCCGTGCGGTCATTACACTCTAGCCGAGATGCCGTGGAAGGCAATCGACGCGTGGAAGATCGCGAGATTTTTCAGGAAGCACTTGTAAGCTTTCCCCGAGGGTGGTTCATAGCTCGCTCGAGCGGCGATCGCCCGGTTTTGTCGAACGCTGAAATCTTCGGTGGCACGGCTTGGTGAGCCTTCGGTCGATCCAGTTGCAGCTTGCTTGTGACCGGCGAAATCACCTCAGTCTTTCGCAGTGACAGGATCGTTAATTTCTGTTTACCGAATAAGGCGGGAATTACGTGGAACCACTGCACGTATCCGACCGCAATTGAACCCAGCCCGAAATAGCTGTAGCTCAGTGGATGTGCCACGTCGAATCCGAGTCCTAAGTTGAGTAAGACACTATTAACTATCAGGAATAACAGGCTGCCAGGAAATGAAAACATGAAGACGAAGGGCAAGAAGCCCTGCTCTGCGAGCCAGCATTGTGGTTCGGTCAGACAACTTCCGAGCCCCATAAGCCAAATGGTGACGACTGTACCCAGCCAAACAGATTTCACCACGAACATCCATCTGATGCCCTGAAACTTCATGCGCTCTTAGACAAGCTCTGAGTAAGCTTGTTCCAATCAAATTAACGCTGTGACTTCAATTTCTCTCAATCGCCTGTTAGATCGACTCGATGAATCGAAACAGGATTTTTCCGCAGCGGGACGCGCTCGCATTGCGACGATGCTGAGGCGTTTGAGTCAATCCCGGATCGACGACCTCGAGGCGCTGGTGCGCTATCACGAAGCGCTTCTTTTCCTGCGGGCATATCCTCAAGACGCAAAGCTGTTGAAGCTGGCCGAGACAGAACTGCGGTCATTCGCTGAACGCGTAGAAAAGCTGGCCGATAGCGGCACTGATCTCTTATCTCTCGAGCACCCCGAAATCTCAGGAATAGCAGGTACGGGTGTTAGCGACACCTTTGGTTACCATATCGCGAGATGGCTTGTTCGCAGCGAGCAAGGCAGAGTCGCGCTCGATGAGGATTGGGTTGAGGACGAAAGCCGTTTGGCGGCGACATTGCCAAGATTCATTCCGCTTTTGGAGGAAGATGCGATGGTCGAAGCGAACGTTCCTTATCGCAAGTGGTTGCGCGGGGGCAAAGGGCGTAAGAGTGAACTGGAGTGGCTGATCGAAAGATTCGAGGGCCTCAAGAAAAGCAATGCGGAAATAGCTGAGCTTTACGAATCACTCCGGCTCTACGTGCGTTGGCTTCCTCCGTATCGTGCCACGCGAACGGGAATGCGTCTGCCCGTGCGGAGAATCTTCTTTCACAATCAGCCTCTCATACGACGGAAAGACGTTTCCCTGGTCGCTGAGTTGAAAAAGCCGGCGCTTCAAGTAGAAACGCTTTCAAGGATCGCGGGCCAAAAGATTCTCGATCTTGCTCGCGAAACGTCCACTGTGCGTTACCGGGAGTTGTGGGGCTTCACGCACGGCGACGAAGCTTGTGTAGTCAAGATTGAGCTCGGTCGTGGCGTGCAGTTGTTTGTGTCCGGCGTGTCGCCGGAGTGGCGATTGCCGCTTCGTGCTTATCACGCGGCGATGATCTTCAAGAATGGAATTCCGGTTGGATATTTCGAAGGGCTCTCGCTTTTTGAGCGAATGGAAAGCGGCTTCAATCTTTACTACACATTTCGCGATGGCGAAACCGCCTGGCTTTACACCCAGATTTTGCGCGTGTTCAAGCAGCTACTCGGCGTGACGACTTTCACGTTGGATCCTTATCAAATCGGATTTGAAAACGAAGAAGGCATTGAATCGGGCGCGTTCTGGTTTTATCGAAAGCTTGGTTTTCGTCCAACTCGAAAGGATTTGCTCGAGCTCACCTTGCGTGAAGAGAAGAAGCTCGCTAATCGTCCGGGTTACCGCACGCCTGCGAGCACGCTGCGCAAGCTTGCCGCGGGCTATATGATTTTCGAGCTGGCTCCAGCAAGAGGCGCGAATTGGGATGCGTTTCAGGTTCGCAATATTGGGCTTGCTGTGCAGCGCCTGATGGCAAAAGAGTTTGACGGCAACCCGGAAAGATTCCGTAGCCAGGCGATTGAAGAAACAGCAAGCTTACTAAAGTTGAATCAGTTGAAATCCACAGAGCGACGAGCTTTGGAATATTTGGCTCTTCCGCTCATGCTGATTCCCGATCTGAAGAGATGGAGCGAACCCGAGAAAGAACTGCTACGCAAAATCATCCTCGCGAAGGCCAGCTCTAATGAATCGCGTTACCTCCGTCTAATGCAAAGGCATACCAGGTTTAGAGCGGAGATAATCCGGCTCGGGTCGATGCGTTCCTAACAGGCGTTAAGAGTTCACGCTTCAGCTTGTGTGTGCTGAACGCGACAAACTAAAGTTTGAACTCTGAACACCTGTCAGGCACGTTCTGCGTTTCGTGATGCGATGCGGTGCTCAAGGACCAGGTCCTCACTGAAATTCTCCAGCAGCGGGAAATAAGCGGCGTCTCTATCCAACGCAGCCTCCGGTATCAAACCTACAATCTCCGTACTGGCGATCTCGACGCCGGTTTTCTCAGCCTCTGACTTTACGGCCTCGAACGCCTGAGCCATTCCCGTGACCTGATAATTAATCAGGTTCATCGAAACCTGAACAATCCCTCGCGAATGGAGATCGAAACCCAAGGCTTTAAGAAACGGAAGTCCGCCATCGCGTTCACGAACGGCATGCGCAATCGCGCGCGCAATCTTCACGTCATTACTCCGTAGATTAACGTTAAATGCGATCAGGAACGGGCGAGCGCCGACGGCGATAGCACCGGCTGTCTCATGCAGACGAGGCTCGCCGACGTCAGGTGAGCGCTCGGGATCGATGGCGATTCGCGTCCGCAATTCTTCAAAGCCTCGACGACGCACATTCTCTAGCTTTACGCGATCGGCTCGCATTGCGGCAAGCTCATAAAAGAAGACTGGAATGCCTAGCTCGACAGCAATTCTGCGACCTGCCTCGTGGGCCAACGCCACGCATTCTTCCATTGTTACATTCGTGACGGGAATGAAAGGCAGAACATCGGTCGCGCCGATTCGCGGATGTTCGCCGGAGTGATCCCGCAAGTTAATCAGGCGAGAAGCTAAGTCGACGACGCGAACAGCAGCCTCAACGATATGCTCAGGCGAGGCTACGAAAGTTATGACGGAGCGATTGTGGTCCGGGTCGCGATGCGTGCCGAGCACCGTTGCGGTGGCGACAGCCTCGACTGCTTCCCAAAGGCGTTCAATCACCTCTGGGCGTTGGCCCTCGCTAAAATTGGGAACGCACTCAACGATGCGATTCATGTGATCACTGCTTTCCGGCGATGAAAAAAGCAAAACAGGCAATGACCGTAGTCCAGGCCACGGCTGTTAGCCATAGCGGCACCTTTCGAGCTGCCCGTTTCACAGTCGCGATCGCGTCGGTCAAGCTCTGCTTTGCAATGGAGCTTTTGAGTCTTCCAATGTCAGTCAGAACGAAAATACAAATCACAATGGCCGGCAGCAAAGCCAACAACCAAACCACCGGCGTCTGCCGGCGCGCGAACATAAAAACGAGCGCGCCAATTACTCCGATAGAGCCCGCCGCAGTCAACCAAAAAGCCAAATTGATTCCGCGGTGCAGACCCAGAGCTACGATCGTGGTTTTGATATTCGCTTCGAGATCCTCGGGATAATCTTCGGCTGTATTGACCAGAATAATTCCCATCTGCAGCGCGCCGAAGGCCGCGGCAAACAAAAGCATCTCAGTGGACGGAGCGCTGCTTACCAGCAGCCCAACGAACAGCATTGGACCAACAAAGATGATTAGCCAAAGACAGACGAGCTGAGCCAGTCCTCGGCCTTTGAACTGGACGGGCTTAACTGAATAGCCTGCGCCCAAAGCCAGACCAATCGCAACTAGCGGCAACAGTTCCCAGCGATGCAGTTGCTGGGCAAGATGGGCCGTCAGCGCGAGCGCGAGCAATGCAGTTGCTGCTACCTGGAACTTCACAAAAGGCACGCCGAGTCCGTAAACAGCTTCCGATAAGTGTGGCTTGTAGACGGCATCGAGATCCCGATCGGCGAGGCAGTTGATCATGTCTCCGAAAGCGAACAGAAGGAAGAATACGAAGATGCCTTCCCAAAAAGTAAAAGTTCGCAGTGGCGTCGTGTCGTGCACTAACAAAACGATAGGAATGATTAGTATCGGAATTTCGGCAATGCGAAACTCAATGCGCCGGATGCGGAGGAGGTAAACGAGATAGCGCAGTTTGTTCGGCATCACTGTCAGTTAAAGAACGTTGACTCGTCTAATGCGTCGCTCCGAATCGAGCGAGAAAGAGTTTCGTCCGTGCAGCAAAACGAAATTATCGGCAATCAGCACGTCGCCGGATTTCCACTCATGACGGTAACAGACGGCGTTATCGTGCAAACGACCATGCAAGTCATCGAGAAAGGCGGCCTGTTCAGCCTCAGGAATACCCATGATTTCGAGGTTCACCGGATTCAAGTCCGCGACCGGCTCTGCAAAGCGCATCACGTTTTCGCCATTGAGTGGATTATGACTAAGCAGATCTGACGTAAAGCTCCCGCCGTAATGGACGATCTTCTCGGTCGTGTAGGTGATGGTTACTTGTTCCCAAAGTCTCACTTTTTCGCGCGGCGCTTGCTCAAGCAAGAGACTGGTGTCAGCAAAGAGAGTTTCCCCGCCAGATCCGAGGTGAGGCGCAATATCGCAGTGGAAAACTATGTAGTGTGGGATCTGACCAACAAACGCGCCGTCCCAATGAAAAGGAACTACGCGGTTGGTATATAAATAGTTTTTAGCGTTGGTCCTGACCTGCAGGTCATTGACCGCCCCAAAATCCCACTCCTGAATCTTGCCCAGACGAGCGCCGAATTCCGGCAGCTCCGAACCGTTCAACGCCTTGAAGCCACGCAGAACGACTACACGATTCTCGTCGACCCACGTTTGAAGTTGTGTGACCGGAACGGATTTCAAGTCGGTGCCGGGCTCATCAGCTTCGACCACGAGCCCGAACGGCTCGAGACGATTCGTAATCCAATCTGCCATAACTTTCTAAACACAGCCTTCGCGAGGAAGACCTAATGACTCTCGAAGATCTACCACGCTCATCTTCAGCAGCGTCTCGTATGGTACCTTAGTGTGATAGAGCGTGCGCGAGCCCTTGGCCAAATTCCACGCGCGCATGATTCGACGAGGCGCTATGAACATCGCGATTAGCATAGCGCCAACACAAAGAATAAAAACCATTACGGAACCACAACCGGCCCGCAATTCATACGCGCTGATTTCAGCCTCGCCGACAAGCCCGGTTTTGTAACCTGTCACCACGTGGTGAAGATCGTGCCAGGGCAAAAACCCTGGGTTAGGAACATAGACGGGACGACGGCCGACGTAGATTGGAAAGCGTGCCGCGCTATAGCTCTCGATGCTCAGCGAATTCTCGGCGAGATAACGGTCTCTCCCAGCCAGCACGGTTTCGCCGTTCATTAGTTTTCACCAACCTGATAGTAGCTCGGCTGCCCGTCCATCATAACGATCTTCCCGCCAAGCCCTTCAGCATCCTGACGGCGCATGAATTGGAACCCACCGTTTTGTTTTACGGCGACGCTGTGCCAGGGCGTCAACCATACGTCCTCAGAATCACCGAGCAGGATTCCGATCTTCTCCGAGTGCGGACTCTGCGGATGAATAGAAAGACGGAGCGCGGCTGGGAAACAATCGCTCAGCAAACGTCCCCATGCATCGCTGCGCTGGATAACCTCATAGGTGCGATGCTTGCACTCATTGCGCAGTTGGGTGCGGCTCTTGTCAGGTTCCAGCCCGATCCGATCCTCAAAGAGGAAGCGCTGAATACCATTGAACAAAGCTTGTTGCTGCGAGTAAGTATGAACACGTTCTTCGATCGTCTCAAGAGTTTCAGCATAATTGGAACGCAGCTGTTCCCGCATGCGCTCGTGCTCATGGACCTCGAACAAATCTTCCAGCCGAAACACTTCGAGAGAAGGCGCGCCTATGCGCTCGATGATGGCTTCGATTTCCCGGCCGTAATCGGAAACGTCAACGTCCGAGACGCCGACGAGGTCGCTGAAGACGCGACCGTCCGAACAAATTGTAATCCTCGCCCCGGCTGGGTATACCTCCCTGATTTCGTTGCACACTTGCTCCAGGAAACTTAACGCCAGTTCCTCAGCAAGATCCGGCAATCGTCCGAGGACTTTCCTTGGACTCGGCGATTTCGCAGGGAAGGCAGGCAACAAGAAATGGATCGGCTCGCCCGCGCGCACGAAACGCCGCACCTTCGCAAGATGGAGCGCCAGGCATTGGCGACATGGATCGGTCGCGCACGAACCTGAATCCGGCTGCAAGCGCCGATGCCTGAAAAGCAGCCTCAGAATTTCAATGGCGCGTTCGTTAAGCGATTCGTCCGGCGATGGCTCAACCAGCGGCGCTGCAATCTCATCGAATTTTGCGAATGAGCCTTTGTAATTGGGCAGCCATGAAAGTTTGTTCGTTAGCGAGAGCAGATTGGAGACGAGATCGATCGCGGCACGTGTCGATTTCGAATCTTCCGTTCGATCCTGAGTCCAAAGAAGCATTATTGCCAGATGCAATCCGTAAAGCGTGCGCGTCATCGCTTCTGCTTCTTTCGCCGGGGCGTTTTTCGCGCCGAGTACTACAGCGGCAAAAACTCCCATGACGCGATTACGAACGATCTCAGTCTGCGGGCTAAGTGCGCCGAGCTCATGACGCGGATCCAGGAGTGTGGCTAGCAATGCTGTCAGCGCCTCTCGATGCGGAGCTACGAGAGCGAGCTTGGCGAGCATGATTTGTCGAAAGCGCTCAGCGACGTCGGCGTCCGGTAGGTTTGCGACGCGCGCTTCGAGATCTACAGCGAGCCGTGAGTAGAGCGCTAGAACCAGGTCTTCATCACGCTTGAAAAAGATGTGGGCGCGTTCGAGAGAACAACCAGCCAGCAACGCTGCATCGCACAAGAGAGTCCCCGACAGACCTTGAGTCGATAACAGAGCTATCGCGGCTTCGAGGACCCGCTGACGCGTTCGCGTATCTGCTTGGTTCGGCGCGCTCATTCGTTCCAAATCCGCCGAGGCGATACCTGGCGGAAGCTGTATTCAGTACGGTCGTTACTGCGGTGACGCCAACAAGCGATCTGAAATCGCGTATATTAGACCCGTTCACGCACCAACAATCCACAGTCTTTTACCCAAAGTCGCGCAAGCTTCCACCACTAAGCCCACGAGGCCGCCACATCACACAATGAACCTCGCTTGATGGCTACAGAAATGTTTGCGGCAAAGCCTGGTGGCTGATTACCTGCTACTCAAGTGTATATCAACTAACCAAGGCAGATTTCCTTCAAATTACCCGTGGAAAACCAGAGAAAGACACAGAATCGCCAAAAGTTGTATAGCTGGTAGCCAATTGGTTCTTTGTTGGTCGGTCCCACTCTTAAAGTGTCAAAGCTTGCGAAACTGGTTGTTTTAGAGGAGTTCCTCCTAAATGTGAGATATCGAGCAACTGTGGAACGCGGATTGATGAAGAAATAGAGAACAACAGAAAGATTTTTGATGCTCCGCAGCCCGGGTTCCCCGACCTTACTGACCTGAAGCGAGCATTGCCGGATTCAATACTCAAGGAGAAATTCGCAGCGACATGATAAATCTGATGGCATCGGCCACATCAACACCCCAGCAGAAATTCAGCACTACAGAGCTTGTTGCCGCCCTCATGCACAAGCTCTCACCTGAACTAATTAACACGATCTCCAGCCTTGGCGTCGATCAACGCTATTCAGTGATGGACAACTATCCAGAGTTCCTGGAGGGGGGGAATATTAATCCGTCTGACACAACTACCTCGCTGGGTGTCGCAGCAACCAAGAAGTGCGTCGAACAGTGGGGTGGCGACCCGGCAAAGATTGGCTTGTTAGTTGCCGCCACCAACACGCCCGAGCAAATGTTACCTTGTCTTGCGTCCGAAGTGATGGCGCAGACGCACGGTTTGCTTTCGCGCTCACTCAGGACAGTCAGCATGCAGTCTCAGGGCTGCTCAGTCTTGCTGAAGTCCGTTGAAGTAGCGCAATGGTACCTCGCCGCGAACCCAAACAAACTCGCTATCGTGTTGATGTCCGAAGCCCACACGCCTTTCGTCGCTCCCCTCATCGGCAGTGAATACTTCGGTTATCGCGAACTGGTTCGGCTGCGCCGAGAAGAAAAGATCGATAGCGTTAGTTTTGACAAAATGCGATTGGACACGACCTTCATGATTCAATCGATGCTGTTTGGCGACGGTGCGGTCGCACTTTTGATAGGGAAGGAGGAAGGTAAACCCGCTTTCGGGCCGATCTCGCATTTGACCAACGACGATATTGAAGATGTCAAACTGCTAACGATGATTCAGAACAGCACCAATCCGCTTTTGAAGGGACGTCCTCAATATTTCATGCGTCCGAATGTGCCGAATCGCGGCGCTCACTATGCCGTCACGACGGTGAACAGTGTTTTAGAGCATCCCGACTCGCCAGTCTCACATCTCGGCCAGGTTGCCGACTGTATGATCCACACCGGCAGCAAGAAAATACTTGATGGCGTTTGTTCGCAACTGCATCTCGAGAGGAATTCGTCGAAGGTTAGCGGTTCGTATGAAGTACTTAAGAATTACGGAAACCTCTCCAGTGCGTCTACTGGGTTCATGCTGGCTCATAAAAAGGATGATTGGAGTGGCCCAGCAATGGTCGTGGGATTTGGGGTAGGCTTTACTGCAAGCGCCGGCGTGATGAGTCTTAATTAAGACGTTCTTGGTACCTGGTTCTTTGTACTTGAGTCGCGGCGACTACGCAGTTTGCACTCAAGTACAAAGAGCTGAGTACAAAAGAACAAGATCAAAATTAGACCAGTACCGGTTCCTGGTCCTCGGTCGGACTAAAGAGTCGCAGAATTACGTCCTCGACCTGCTCGAAGTCGAACGGCTTGCCGATGATGGCATCGATCAGGCCGTTCTCACCATCCGGCGCCGTCGTGCCCGCGCCATAGCCAGTCACCATGACGATCTTTGTGTGAGCAGATCGCTTCCGTACCGCCCGCGCTGTATCCCAGCCGTCCATTTCAGGCATCGCCAAATCCGTAAAGACCAGGTCGAACTGCTTTTCTCCTATCCTGATCATCGCTGCGCTTCCACTCTCAGCCAGCTCAACATTGTGATTGAGGGCTGAGAGCATGTCCGCCAGAGTCTCACGCACGGAGGGCTCATCATCAACAACCAAAACAGAAAGTGTGTCAGCGGCCTGGTTGCTCATCAACTCTTCAAGAGTTGGCGCTAACGGTTCGGTAGCAGGAAGCTCGATTGTGAAGGTCGTGCCGCGGCCCGGTTCAGAATCGACACTGATCAAACCGCCATGTCTTTCGATAATGCTGTAGCTCACAGAAAGGCCAAGGCCGGTACCCTGCGCGCCCTTGGTTGAGAAGAACGGCTCGAAAACTTTCTCGCGGACATCCGCCGACATGCCCGAGCCTGTGTCGGCAAAATGCAGACGAAGAACGTCATCCAAACGGGCACAACTTATCGCCAGGCATCCCCCGAGAGGCATGGCATCGACTGCATTGACGATCAAATTCACGAAGACTTCTCGCAGTTCCGAAGCGCTGCCGTTTGCGGGTAAATCAGTTTCAGCCACGAGTTTCACTTCATAATTAAGTCCACGCAAACGAGCTTCGTTGTGCCAACGCGTGCGCGTAATTTCGATCGCATCGTTCAGCAGACTACGAACGTCAACGAATCCAAATTCCTTCGCGGCAGACTTTCGTGCAAACGTCTGAATACGCCGCACTGTCGCAGCAGCATCCTGCGCCGCGGTCTGAATGATCTCGACATTCCGCACCAAAGCAGGATCTTTCGTTTGTCGATGCAGAAGTTGCGCGCGACCGAGAATCGCCGCCAGCGAATTGTTGAAATCGTGAGCGACACCCGAAGCGAGTTGACCGAGCGCGCGTAGTTTGTCGGCTCGGGCCGCGCGTTCTCGCTCTTCCTTTTGTTCGGTGATATCCCGCGCAATGCCGAGAACACCGGTCGTACGGCCATCAACGACGAGGGGAGATTTGTCGACGCGCGTATAGCGTATCTCACCATCAGCTGCGAAATAACGAAACTCGCAGGTTTGAGCCTCGCCTTTGAGTGCAGCTGCCAGCTTCTTGTTGACCATTTCGCGATCGCTTTCGGAGACCATCTCCAGCATATGCCGGCCAATGAACTCCTCACGTTTATAGCCAAGCCCGCGTAGCGTCGCGTTGTTGCACCACTTGAAGCGACCCTGCGTATCGACAGCGTAGATTGATTCACGAGCACTCTCGAGAATGTTGTTCAGGAGTGACTGATGCTCGCGAGCTACGGCCTCAACCTTTCGCAGTTCGGAAAGGTCTCGTGCTGTGCAAACTACCGCAGCCGGTCGATTGGCCTTATCAAGTACGGCTTCGATCGTCACCAGAAGGGGTCGATTGAGACGTTCAGGCGTGACTTCGATCGTTACGCTGCCGCCATTCGCCAAAGCTTTCTCCACGACGCAGGATTCATCTTCAATGCTCGTTCTCAAAATGTCGCAACAGCGATGACCAAGCAGATCCGAAGGCTTTGCGTTTTCCATGGCCGCGCCGGCTCGATTCACTCGCTTGAGTCGCCCGGCACGATCGAAAATAAAAATGCCATCCGACATGGCATCGAACGTGGTTTCCCATTCCTGCTTACCACGCGCAACCATTTCAAATAACTCAGCCTGGGCGATACCGGTCGCGAGCTGTGATGCTACCGATTCCACGAGCGCAAGTTCGTCTTCAGTCCAGTAGCGTGCTCGATCAGCCTGACCGATGCAGAGGGCGCCTCGGAAAACACCGTTAACGATTAGCGGATAGCAAATCTGCGATCCCAATCCGAACAGGGCGGCCCGGCTACGAACGTGTTGCTGAAATTCGTGCGAGCCTTCTGAGTGGATCGAGGTGTCGTTAATTACAATCGGATTGGGCTCGCTCTTGAGACGCTGACCGAGCGGATCACTGTAGCTCAGTTCTATGTGATTGAGATTCTCGCAGTCGGGTGAAACATACTGATACTGAGCGGGCGAAACGGGATTGTCAGGATCGTACAGATGCAAGTAGACGCGCGACGCGGACAATGCCCTTCCCAGTTCGTGAGTCGCCGTTCTCAGCACTTCCGGCAAACTGAGAGAGGCTCGAATCGCATTGCTTAGACTATTTGCCAAAGCCTCTCGCACCGAGGTCGCCTCGGCCTTCTGATAAAGCTGCGCCTGGCGAATCGCGATACCGGTTTGGTCAGCGATGTTCCTTGCCAACAAAAAGTCGGATGGCGACCATTCGCGCGGTGCTCGCGTGTTCGAAAGCACAAACGCAGCCGGCACATCGTCGCCCACGCGAATGGCGACGTACATGATGGACTGGACGTTCGCTTTGCTCAGGAGCTGGTTATAGAGGTCGGCAATGCGGCTGTCATGTGCGGCGTCATCAAACGCCAGCACACCGTCTTTGTCCAAGGCGTGAATCAATCGTTGGAATGGCGGTAAATCAAAATCTTTGCCTGCGGGCGCGACGTCATCGGCGTGGTATTCGGCCATCTGCACGGCTCGATTCCGCCGCTCATCCCTCATGAATAACGAGCAACGATCGACATTGAGAAGATTTCCCAGTTCGGCCACAGCCGTCTTGAATATTTCCGAAGTCTCCAGAGAATGACGAACGGCCTGGGCGATGTGATACGTCAAAGCCTCGCGCTCAGCTTGCTGCGCGAGCGCTTCCTGCGCCTTCCTTCTCTCGGTTATGTCAACGCCGACGCCAGCTACGAATTTTCGACCTTCACCATCTGTCATCGGGAACTTGAACACCAGCCAGTGATGTGACGAGCCGTCGACAGCGGGAACGGTCTCAACAATCTCCTGTGCGCGTCCAGTTCGCAGAATTTCCATATCATTGTCGTGGGTGGGCCGAGCAGTACTTTCCGGCAGCCAATCAAAACTCGTCTTACCTCGCAGGAAGGACAGCTTCTTTCCAAAGACTCGCTCGAAAGGCTCGTTAACGTAAACGTAGCGGCCGTCTTCATTCTTCATGAAAGCCACTGCGGGACTATTGTTCATGAAGCGATGGAAGAATTCCTGGCTCTCTCGTAGAGCCTCTTCGGACCGTTTGCGATCGGTAAGGTCGCGCGCGATTCCCTGGATAGCGACGGGTACGCGATTCTTGTAGATGATCCGAGTGCTGACTTCGAGACGAACCGGGCGCCCATCCTTCGTTATGATTTCGAGCTCGTAGACAGTCGGCGTTCTGCCCTTTTCCTTTTGAGCAATCATCTGACGAGCCAGCGCCAAATATTCCGGCGCTATAACGTCGCTGATTTTCATTCGACGCGCCTCTTCACGCGTGTACCCCGTGATGCGCTCGCCGGCGCGATTCAGTGACGTGAAGGTCCCGCCGAGATCATGTGTATAGATGATGTCGTTTGCGTTCTCGAAGAGTTCGCGATAGCCATCTTCACTAATTCTCAGCGCTTCTTCGGCTCGCTTACGCTCGGTGATGTCAGCGATCACGGTTTGGACTGCCGGCTCACCGTTGAAGGTGAAGAGCATTTCCCTCACTTCAACGTCGATAATCCGTCCATCCAGCGTCACAAACTGCTGCTCACAAGGTTGCGAGGAAATGGGATCGGGTCTAACAGGCTCGCTCGGTGTGCCTTGAGAGTGGACTATGTCGAGAAATGATTTACCGATCAGTTCTTCGGGACATGAAGCTCCCCAGAGTCGTTGGGCTGCAGGATTGACGTAAACGAATTTGCCGCGACTATGAACTACGATGGCTTCAGGCGATAACTCTACGAGGCGGCGGTACCGCTCTTCGCTCTCCTTCAGAGCTTGTTCGGTCGTCTTTTGCTCCGTAACGTCTCGCACAACGGCGCGAACTCGACAGGGTTGGTGTTGTGCGTCTCGTTCGACGGTCGCCAGACTTTCTAAATATCTATCTGCACCTTTGAGGTCTTTGATTCGATGAATCGACCGAATGGGTACTAACGAGCTCCATTTTGAAGCCGTGCGGATCTCTTTGGCGGCAGCTTCCTCACCGAACAGCTCGCTCAGGTGAACTCCGATCAGAGTCATCGAGCTCTTACCAAAGAACAGGGCGCCGGCTTCGTTGATGCTGGTGATGCGACCATTCATGTCGCGGGTATAGATGATATCTACGGCTTGCTCGACAATTTGTCGATAATGACGTTCTACGCGATGGCGCTCGGTGAGACGCGCTACTTTGACAAGGAATTCTTCATTGCGGAACGGAACATCAAGATAATCGTCAGCGCCTGCAGTCAAACCTTCGAGTGAATACTCTCGGGCCTTGCGAACGCCGCTGATGAGCAGTACCGGGATGTGAACTGATCGAGCATCCTGTTTCAGGCGTCGGCAAAGCTCGATGCCATCGAATCCAGGCATCACCACATCGCTGACGACTACATCCGGTTCACTCGAGTGGATGAGATCCAGAGCGGTCTTGCCGTCAGCGCTAGACGTAACTTCATAACCGTCTTGCTGCAACAGCTCGACAAGCAGATCCAGCATCCGAGGATCGTCGTCAACGACGACGACACGTCTGCGCTCGTTTGAGTCTATTCTCATGATCTAAAACCAAGCAGAGCCGGGCGCTGGGAGATCTAACTGCGAGAGGAGATTGCCGTGAGCCTTTGTTAAGGACTTGGAGTTTTCGGAGACCGGACGCACGTTGGCCCGCATCACAGGACGACGGTCAGAAATTCGACCGCGACTGGCAGAGTATAACAATGTTTACAAACCTTTGTCACGCCGTATTTGTTGAAAACACGGCCGTAGAAGCCACGGTTACAAGACTTTATGGCCGTTTGCCAGGTGGGTTGCGAGGGCTCGAGGACTCAGGTGAGCGAGCAAAGTAACCCTGGCGATAGTTCAGCTTTAATTCCTTTTGCATCGCCGGATTTACGATCTCGATTTGAATTTTGCGATAAGAGCCATCTCGAACCGGGTTTTTGGGTGAATAAGCTACGAGATAGCGTTCGCGAAGATCTCTCTGAATCTGTGCAAAAGCGTCTTTTAGCTCCCTTTCATTATGAGGAAAATAAGCTCGACCGCCGGTCTTATCCGAGATTTTCCGAAGCGCGCCCTCATTCACACCAAAGCTGTATCGGTCGCCGATTCCAATTGAATAAATTAGCGCGTCAGCCTTTTCTGCCCGCTCGATTGCGTCCTGCATCTTGACCTGACTGACCGTGTCATCGCCATCGGTCAAAAGAATAATCGCTCGCCGAGTGTGCTCTGCTGAATCCATCAGGAGTTCAGTTGAGGTGGCCCAGACGGCATCCCAAATGGCGGTCCCGCCGGCCATCGCCTGATTAGTTCCTGAGATCGGCGGAGTGGTAGGAACGACGATCCCGCCACCGATGTAACCTGATGGCGGCACGAATTCGACGCGATCAACTGCTCGTCGCAGGCGATCCAGACTTCCGGTAAATCCCTGTTCGAGCGTAACCTCACCGGTGAACGACACGACCGCAGCTTCATCTCTGTTAGCGCGCAGCACGGTTTCAAGAAATTCACGAGCCGCGTTTTTTTCGTCAGGCAGAGTCCGCTCTTCGGAACGACTCGTGTCTATCAATATCGCAAGCGAGAGAGGTAAGTCGGTGTTCTGCTGAAACGTGAAGATTTGTTGAGGCTGACCGTCCTCGAGAACGCGGATGTCTTCCTGTTTCAGGGTTGAGATATATCTCTTGTACTTGTCTTCAGCGCTGAAGAATATGTTGGTGAGATTCGTCTCCGTCCGGATGATGTCTTCCGTGGGCAGAATCTCATCGTCCTTGGGTGTGGGTTTCGGCGAGGGAACGGGTCGCTGCGCAACACTATCGGAGCCACTCTTTTCCTGAACGGCTTGCGCGCGCATCAAGAACATCGAGCCCGCGAAGACTACGAGCACCAGGAAAAGTGACAAAGACCTCAATGTTATACTGCGCAAAAGCATTTACTACTTCCCACTGGAACTAAAACTTCCGAGTTATGGCTTTACCGCATCAACGATAGCTTTGTAACCACGCTTGGTTCTGACTTTCAAATCGCCTCGAGCGTTGCCCAGCTTTACATCGATGCGGCGATAACTGCCGTCGTAATCATTGTTTGTCGGCCTGTAAGTGACAAGATACTGAGCTCGAAGCTCCTTCGCGATTTTCGTGAACGAACGCTCGAGCGACAGCATGTCGCCGGTAAAAAACGCGGCGCCGCCGGTCTCCTCAGCCAGCTTAACTAAGTCTTTATCTCGATCGTCCTTAACCTGGCCCATCTCGACACCGGGTACGGTTGCTGAAAAACCAGCTTTGGTTGAAATCGCGTAGACCGTAGTCTCAGTTCGTTGCGCAATGTCGATTGCGTCACGCAAATCGGCGCGACTGTAGGTGTCCTCGCCGTCAGTTATCAAAACCAGGACACGACGTCCGGAAACAGATCTCATCTTTTCATCACAGAATTGCCAAACAGCATCATAAAGTGCCGTTTGCTTGCCAACCTTTTTCACACTATTAACCGCTCGATCCAGCAAGTCGAGACGGTCAGTAAAGTCCTGACGCAGATTTATCTCATCATCAAACGTCGCGAAGAAAATTCGATCCCTTCGTGGGCGCACGACCGTCTGAATGAAGTTCATTGCTGATTCCTGCTCAAACTTCAACTTTCCCGCGGTAGAAGGAGAAGTGTCCATCAGCACACCGACGTACAGCGGCAGCTCCTTACCGATGTCTTCTGAGAAGGTCTCGATGGTCTGCGGGATTCTGTCCTCGAGGATTTGGAAATCAGCCTGGGTTAATCCCGAGACCAGGTAGCCCTTCTTGTCGACCACCGTTATCGGAAGTCGCACGCGATTGATGTGAATGATTTCAACACCAGGCTCGGTCGGGGGCGTCGGACTTGGATTAGGCTTTTGCGCACTAACGCCAAGGCAGCCAGTCACAAGTACCGTGATGATGAAAAAGGGGCGAATTACTCTGAAATGCATAATAGATGCGATTAGATTTGGCTGTGGCGCCCGGTCGTTTTATGGGGCGTCCGTTCGATGCAGTTGGCAACAGCGCTGTTGCTTTTCAGTCAGTGTTCGAGTAAGCGGCGCAAACGCTATGAAAGCATACAAATGCTTGGCAAAACAAACGCAAATCGGGAGAAAGCGGTGTCCTCGAGAGTTTCATGCGGATGAATCAGTGGGTTCCAGCTCTTTAAGAAAATTCAGCAGGTCAGATGGAAGGGCGGCCGCGAATTTCATCATTTCGTTAGTGCGCGGGTGACGGAATTCGAGCCGTTCGGCATGCAGAAACTGCCGGTCAAGCTTGCGCAGCGCTGCTCGTAGTCTGGGGTCCTGAAGGCTGTTGTCTCGACCGCCGCCGTACACACTGTCACCAACGACCGGATGCTTGAGCCACGCAAGGTGCACTCTGATTTGATGAGTTCGTCCCGATTTGATTTCCACATCGAGCAAGGCGAAGCGACTGAACTGCCGCCTAACATTGTAGATCGAGAGCGCCGGCCTGCCGCCACGAACCACCGCCATGCGGGTGCGATTGCTTCGATCGCGAGCGATGGGTTGGTCGATCTTTCCAACCTTCTCTTTCACGATTCCATGAACCAGAGCAACGTAAGACTTAAAGACTTCGCGTTCGCGAAATTGATCTGCGAGCTTCTCATGAGCCGCTTCGGTTTTGGCGACCACCATCAGACCCGACGTATCTTTGTCCAAACGGTGCACGATGCCGGGGCGTATCGAGCCGGCTGTTGAAGACAATTGCGCGAAGTGAAACGCCAGGGCGTTGGCAAGCGTGCCTGAGGGGCAGCCAGCCGCAGGATGTACGACTATCCCCGCAGCCTTGTTAACAACAACTATATCTTCATCTTCGTAGACGATTTCCAGCGGCAGGTCTTCGGGAGCAAAGCTCGAGACATCGCGAGGAATAAGCTCGACTTCGATTTCGTCTCCGGCTTTGAGTTTGTAAGCGCCTTTTGAAGTGCGTCCGCTTACAAGAACGTCGCCGTCTTCAATCAAACGCTGCAGGCGGGCCCGGCTCCAGCCTTCAATGCGAGCCGCGAGGAATGCATCAAGTCTGGTGGTTGCATCGACTTCATCGATTCTGAAGATTAACGCTTCGGCGTCGGACGACTGATTGGTCGTGCTGTTAGCCATGCTTGCGTTCAAACTCTTTCATAAACGAGACCAGAGCTTCGACGCCTTCCTTCGGGAATGCATTGTAAATCGAAGCGCGGACGCCACCGACGGAACGATGGCCCTTTAATCCGTCAAGTTTTTGAGCGGTCGCCTCGGACGTGAACTTCTTTTCGAGCTCTTCTGAAGGTAGACGGAAAGTTACATTCATGATCGAGCGGCAGTCGGCATCGGCGTGGCCACGGTAAAAATCCGTCCCATCGATCGCATCGTAGAGCATGCCAGCTTTCTCTTCATTCTCTCGATGCATGCCTTCGAGACCGCCTTTGTCTTTAAGCCACTTGCACACGAGGTTGATGATGTAAATGCCCCAGGTATTAGGAGTGTTGTAGAGTGACTTGTTTTCCGTGTGAGTCCGATAGTCCAGCATGGTATGCATGCCTTCGGGTATTCGCGCGAGCAGATCGTCACGCATGATTACCAGAGTTACGCCGCTCGGACCAATGTTCTTTTGGGCTCCGGCGTAGATCATTGCGTACTTGTCCACGGGAATCGGATGCGAAAGGATGTCGGACGAAGCATCAGCGAGCAACGGAACATCACCAGTGTCGGGCTCTGACTTCCATTCGACTCCTTCAATCGTTTCGTTTGTCGTGAGGTGAACGTAAGCCGCAGAGGGGTTTAGATTCAATTCATCCTGAGTCGGAACGCGGGTGAAGCCGCCATCAGCCATGGTGGCAGCGACATTGACTGCGCCGGTCTTCCTGGCTTCCTTCAGGGCTTTCTTGCCCCAGCTTCCGGTAATGATGAAATCAGCGCTTCCGTCAGCAGGAAGGAAATTCATTGGAATCATCGAGAACTGCAGGCTCGCTCCGCCTTGAAGAAAAAGCACATGATAGTTCGCGGGAATCCTGAGTAACTCGCGCAGACCTGCTTCAGCTCCGCTGATGATCGCATCAAAAGTCTTTGAGCGGTGGCTGATCTCCATCACGGACATGCCCACGCCCGGCAAGCTGATTAATTCCTGTTGCGCCTGCTCGAGAACGGGCGGTGGCAGCACTGCAGGTCCGGCACTGAAGTTAAAAATTCGTTCCGTCATCTAAATGATCTCCTCCCGAGATCCTTAAGTCTGAGATCTGAAGTTTGAGATCTGAGATCGCCAAGTTCTCCGATCTGAAATCTAACAATCTCAACTAAGACTGTTGTTCCTTATCATATTCATTGCGCATCATCTTTCCGGCGAGTCGAACGACCAACGATCGCGGGACGAAGCGCTCTGCTTCCACCATCATAAAGTTCATCCATCCTGAAACGATGCTGCTCTTACGCCCGCTTAGACCACGAAGCGCGGTGTCGACCACTTCTTCGGGAGTTTGCGAAGCACGAGCAGGCGGCTTGTGACCGCGAGCTGCCTCGAAGAAGTTTGTTTCGGTGACTCCCGGGCAAAGCCCCATGATCGTCACGCCGTATTTTCGGTTCTCTTCCCACAGCGCTTCTGAGAAGGAGAGCACGAATGCTTTCGTGGCGGCGTAGTTTGCCATGAACGGCACTGGCTGAAAGGCAGCAGTGGAGGCAACGTTTATGATCGTGCCTTGCTTGCGCTCGCGCATGGGCGGCAGAAAGAGATAAGTCGACTCAACCAAAGCCTTGATATTCAAGTCAATCATGTTGAGCTGCCGGTCTAAATCGATCCTGGCGAAATCGCCAAAGGCGCCAAAGCCGGCGTTGTTGATCAGCAGATCGATCGCCAGACCGCGTTTCTGCGTTTCTTCATAAAGACGAGCCGGCGATTCGGGAAGACTCAGATCCATCGCGACATGTTGCGCGCGGATACTTTTCATTCGTCCTAACTCGTTGCACAGCGTAATCAGTTTGTCTTCAGAGCGGGCTACGAGTAGCAGGTTCCGACCCTGCGCCGCCAGCCTGCGAGCAAAGGCTTCGCCAATTCCCGAAGAGGCGCCGGTTATGAGAGCAGTATTCATTGGAGTTGAAGTTCCCAACTTGCGTGCTACCAATTAACCTGTCTTAAGTGATTAAAGTTAATGACGTCAATTTCTCGACTCTCCAAATAATGAGCCAGCCGCAAGTCGTCCGTTAGAACCAAGTATTTATCTTTCACTAAGTTAGTGATACCCGAATCCGTCAAGCCAAAGCTGCTGAAATGAGTTGCCGCGGAAATAGTCGAGCTAGGGGTATAGAATTCCGCCAGGGCTGGAATATGTCTGGAAAAACCCTCATAAAATGAGCTACGCAAGCCCTCCGATAGTTGACCAAGAAGGTTGCTGACTTCCGTGAGGATATTGGGTGTCGTTACTATTCTTTCGAATTTGTTGTAGAAGCTTACTAAAAGCCAGAATTCATCAATCGTGAAAGCGTTTGTTCTCTTGAATCTTGAGATCCGGTTTGGATCGCCGGCTCCAACGAAGTAAAGGAGAAGGAGATTAGTGTCAATCAACGCACCCTTGCTCCGATAACGGGAGATGAGCAAGCTGATGTATTCCATCTCAGTCCAATTTCCTAATCTTCATCGATTTTACATCTCCGGTTTTTGCATCGATTTTGAAAATCTTATATTCCTTTTTCCCGAGATTTAGCCCAGGTAGGACAGGATAGCTAAGGGTTATTAACCAATACTTCCCATGATCGGCCTGTTCAACCTCTTCGAGTCGCACATCCGAAAGATTCTCGGTCGCATAGAGACTGGCGAAATATTCTGACGCCTTTTGCGTCGCTTCCTTAACGTCTAACATAGTTGTCTCCGAGGGCCGCTACACGTAATGCGATTCTAACCTTTCATTACCAACAAATCGAGTTCGAGGATGTTCGCATTCCCGGCTCGCAGTCGATCGAGAATCGCCGATGAAGGAGCGTTGTCGAGATTAATTCGCGCGACTGCTGCGGCTGCGCCTTCGAAGACGATGTTCTCCATTTCCTGCACATTGATCTGTTCTGACTTGATTGCGTCAAGAACTGTGGCCAGAACGCCCGGCCGATCAAGATGCCGCACAACCAGTCGATGGGTTGCCGGAGTTTGGCGAGCGAGATTGATCACATTCGGGACCCGACCGGTTTCTTTGAACTCGCGAACGATTCGGACTGTTTCGGCGGCTATCGCTTCCTGTGCCTGGTCGGTCGAGGCCCCGATGTGATGAGTTCCGTAGAGAGTTTCTTGTTTGCCAATCTCATCGGTGAACTCGCCTTTGCCAGACGTTGGTTCACCGGCATAAACATCCAAGCCAGCCCGAATACCCCTGGTCTTCATCGCTTCAACGAGTGCCGGCTGGTCAACGACTTCGCCACGAGATGTGTTGATGAAGTAAGACCCCGCGCGCATGGAATCAAAGAAATTCTTGCCGATCATATTCCGCGTGTCGTTTCCCAGGGCGAGATGGACACTTAGGATGTCGGAAGCTGCCGCCACATCGTTTGGCGAAAACTTGAATTCGATGTCCAATGCGGCGGCGCGTTCTGGAGTCAAACTTCTACTCCACGCAACAACAGGCATTCCAAAGGCGCGTGCGCGCGGAATCATCTCCTGACCAATCTTGCCGACCCCGATTAGGCCCAGTGTTCGACCAAAGAGACCGCGAGCTTTGGAAAACTCTTTCTTGTTCCACTCGCCCCGTCGCATCGTGATGACGTTGTCGACAACGCGTCGATCGAGGGCAAGGATTAATGCGAAAGCCAGCTCAGCTACTGCGATCGAGTTCTTGCCCGGACAATTCGAAACGTAAATACCTCGCTTTGAAGCAGCGGTAACGTCAATCGTGTTGTAGCCTGCTCCGGCGCGCACGACTAGTTTCACCGGTCCGGCATCGAGCATCGGTTCGGTAACTTTGGTACTGCGGACGACAAGCACATCGGGCGCGACGGTGCGGATTGCTTCGGTAAGCGCGTCATCTTTTAGATCAGGCTGGTAGCTGACTTCGCAGCCAATCGCCTGCAAGCCATCCCGGCCTGACTGTTCGAATTTATCTGCTAGAAGTACCAACATAGTAATCAGTAATCAGTAATCAGCCCCATGAGGTTCTTGGTTCTTCGTGCTTTGTTCTTTGTGCATGAGTGAATTCGAGTCTTTGTCGTTTCGGGTTGCTTGAAATGGATCGAAGAACTTTCAACAGAATCAATTACAAAGAACAAAGAACAAAGAACTAAGTACAAAGAACAAAGCACTAAGAACAAAATTCAGAACGTATGAATCAGCAGGCCGTCCCGTAATTTAGGTTCGAACCAGGTCGATTTCGGTGGCATGATTTCGCCAGCATCGGAAACCGCAAGTAAGTCTTCAACCGTCGTTGGGCAAAGCGAGAATGCGACGGTCGCCTTTCCTTCATTAACAAGACGCTCCAGCTCTTCGGTACCTCGAATACCGCCGACAAAATCAATGCGCTTGTCTGTTCGCACATCTTTGATTCCGAGGATTGGATCGAGGAGACGATCTTGTAACAAGCTCACGTCGAGCGAAGCGACTATGCCGTCCGGCTGAGCGGCATCTGCTCGGAGCGTTAATCCATACCAACGGCCATCCAGGTACACGCTCCATTGCTTAGGTCCGGAGGGAGCGGCATTGGCCGATTCCGTCACGTCAAAGTTTTCTCGCACCTTCGCCAGAAACTCAGCCGACGAAAGACCGTTTAGATCTTTTACGACGCGGTTGTAAGCCAGAATCTTCAGTTGCTCATCCGGAAACATCACTGCGAGGAAGAAGTTGTATTCCTCGTCGCCGGTGTGAGCAAAGCTTTGTTCTCTCATCTCCCCACGAGCTCGGCTGGCGCTGGCAGCACGATGATGGCCGTCAGCGATATAGAGCAGCGGCACTTCACGAAACGCCTCGGCGAAGCGGACTAAGTCCGGCACGCGCCACACTGTATGTTGAACGCCGTCGGGCGCCGTGAAATCAAACAGCGCCTCAGTCATGGTTATTTCCATGACCATCGTATCGATGTCCCGGCGAGCTCGATACGTAAGGAAGACCGGGCCAGTTTGCGCGCGTAGCACCATCATGTGATGAGTGCGATCATCTTCCTTATCTCGGCGCGTGCGTTCGTGCTTCTTGATCAGATCGTTATCGTACTCGTCTACTGAACAGCAAGCGACGACTCCGATCTGCTCCTGCGATCCCATGATTAACCGGTACACGTAAATGCTGGGCGCTTCCTCAGTGACCAGCGGGCAGCTCTGGCGCAGTTTGTTGAAGCTTTCGACCGCTTGACGATAGACAATGTCGGTATGAATGCCGGTTCCCTCGGGCAAATCGATTTCAGGTCGCGAAACATGAAGAAAGCTAAGCGGGTTTCCGGCTGCCAAAGCCTGGGCTTCAGCAGTGTTCACTACGTCATACGGAACACTCGCGACTTCCTCAACTCGTTCAGCAGGCGGACGCAGGGCGCTAAAAGGACGGATATTCGCCACTCAAGAAACTCCTCTTGAATCTCGAGGTCGACAGACTCATCTGCCGGACCAAAAGTTGTTGTTTGCTAAGGCTTGGGTTAAGACTATCCGCTCCAGCGTTCTCTTAGCAAGTCCGTGAGTTAGAATGTGCAACAGATCTTTGTTCTTTGTACTTGGTTCTTGGTGCTTGAGTTTTATACAGTTGCCGCTTGAACAAAAAAGCGACGACTCAGAAACAAGTCAACTACAAAGAACAAAGAACGAAGAACTAAGGACAAAATCAAACACAACAAGAGCAACAACCATGACAACGGAAGCTAACAGAATCCAGGAACAGTTACAGCGAGCATTTGCGGGCAGGGCCTGGCATGGACCCGCGATCCTTGAGCTACTTGCCGATGTTGACGCAGCTAAGGCGGCCGCGCGGCCAATCGCCGGCGCGCACAGTATCTGGGAACTGGTGCTGCACATAGCGGCCTGGAACAAAGCCGGAGTGCGAAGACTGAACGGCGACCGCGCCGATCTCGGCGATGAAGAGAATTTTCCTCCCGTCGTGGATACCAGCGAAGAAGCGTGGCGTCAGACTATTGAAAGTCTGAAGCGAGCGCATCGAGAATTACATTACGCTATCCAGGGATTGGACGATGCCCGGCTCGACCAACCAATTATTTCCGGGATGTCGTCAGTCTACGGCACACTTCACGGGATAATTCAGCACGGGCTTTATCACGCTGGCCAGATTGCGCTGCTCAAGAAGGCCTAAGACAAGTTTTAGTTAAGATTCGATAGACCAGGACGGAGAGATATATGTCAGAACTAGCTGCTATGGAATGTGTGCCCTGCCGCGGCGGGGTTCCACCGCTAAAAGGCGAGCAGATAACACCGCTCCTCGCCCAACTAAATGGCTGGGAAGTCATAGACGAACATCACCTGGTGAAGAAACATAAACTTGCCAACTTCCGCGAGGCTCAACAGTTGGTCAATCGCATTGGTGAGCTCGCCGAGTCGCAGGGTCACCATCCTGATATTTGTTTTGGTTGGGGTTATTGCGAGATTAAGATCTGGACGCACAAGATTGACGGGCTTACGGAGAGTGATTTTGTACTCGCAGCTAAGATTGACGCGCTCTAATTATTCTTCGATGACTTGCTGATAGAGTTGCTCAGTTGCCGATAACATTCGCTCCAGGCTGAACAAATGTTCGATTCGAGCACGGCCCGAATCTCCAAATAGAGATCGCTTCGAACCATCGAGAACCAGCTCGCCGATAGCGGTTGCTAACGCCTCGACGTTTCCAACCGGCGCCAGCTGTCCGCTTATTTCGTTTTCAATAATCTCGGCAGCTCCTTCAGTGGCGGTCGCGATCACCGGTGTGCTGCTAGCCATCGCTTCGGCAATCGCCAAGCCGAACGATTCGGTATGAGATGCCGATACAAAAATATCCAACGCTTGATACAGACACGCCAAGTCATCCACCCAGTCGAGCAGGCGAACCGAATCTGCGAGGCCGAGACGTTTGATCTGCGCCCGAAGTTCCGCCAGGTTGCGTTCGCCATGGCTGGCATCCAAGCCTGCGATCAAAAACTGAGTTTTGGGAAAGCGTTGCCGCACAATCGCTGCGGCTTGAAGGAATTCACCATGACCCTTCAATGGAGTTAGCTCGCCTACACTTCCAATCAATAGCGCGTCTTCAGCAATTCTCCAGCGGTTACGGAAGGCGGTTATTTCCGTGGCGGTGGCTCGGCCAAATCGAGCCACGTCGATTCCGTTATGGATCACCTCGATGCGTTCTGTCGGAAGAAGGTGTTGAGCTATCAACGCTCGTTGAACTGCGGCCGAAACAGCGACCACTCGAGCAGCGCGCGAGAACGTTAGCGAGTGCAGTCGCTTGAGAGGAAATAGCACATGCCGCGTTAGGACCAGTTTGCTGCCTCGATTCCGCCACACGGCATAAGCAGCAAGCGGATAGTCTCGCGCCACGTGCGCGTGGACGATCTGGATCTCGCGTTCGCGAACCAATCGCGCGAGTTTGCCAGCGCTGAACGCATCAAGCGCGTTTCGCAAATTGAAAGTAGTTATGTTCGCAGCAGAGACTCTTAACTCTTGAGTCAAAGGCGAGGCCGGTCGAACGGCTGCGAATACGTCATGCCCGCGACTCAAAAGCCCATTGGCAAGGTCGGCAACGTGGCGCTCGCCTCCGCCAAACGCCCGAGCTGAACTGAGTTGAAGTATTCTCAAGATGGGCTGGTTCCGGCTATCGAGTAACGCGGCCCACAACTTTACCTTTCTCGCCAGAACTTCTCAAACAGATTCAGCTTTGGCAGATTCAGCTTTGGAGTGTCGAGGGCGAACACGCTTCGCGTGAGCCGGTCAGCTTGTACTGATCCAAAACAGATTCGTCGCCTTATGTTTGTTTCCCGTGAGCCTTCGTAATACATCCTCTGTCAATTTTGGGCTCCGAAGAGACGGCATACCTATTGCCACTGGATATCTTGATAAACCATGCGGATCTTCTAAATGAGAGGAATTCTAAAATGTCGAAATCAAAACTCGTTACTGGTTTGTTTACGAATCGGGTGGCGGCTGAGGCGGCGTTGGATGCGATCTTGAAGCGAGGCTACACGCGTGATGACATTAGCGTGCTGATGTCAGACTCGACCCGTTCTAAGGAGTTTGCGTTACAGACTCGCTCGCACGCTGCTGACGGTGCGGGTATCGGCGGCGCTGTTGGTGGAGCTATTGGCGCCGTGCTCGCAGCGGTAGTTGCTGTAGGCACCACACTTTTCCTTCCGGGTATCAACCTTGTCATTGCTGGTCCGATAGCGGCTGCGTTGGCAGGCGCCGGCGCCGGAGGAGTAACCGGTGGCTTGATTGGCGGATTGATCGGCGCCGGCATACCTGAGCATCGAGCTAAGGTCTACGAGACCGGTATTCGAACCGGCGGAATCTTGTTAGGCGTCGAAGCCAAAACAGATGAAGAGGTTGATAAGCTCGAGCAACTACTGGAAGATGTCGGCGCGCAATACGTCCGCACTGAGTAAAGCAGCAGGGTGAAAACTCGAAAGGGAATTAGCGGCCCATTGATGAAGGACTCGTCTCTAATCGGCGGCTAATTCTTTGGCTCCAGGAAAATCAAAGGAAAATCAAAAACCTGCGACGAGTTGACTCGTCGCAGGTTCCACCAGTAGACCCGAGAAGCTATTCTCGAATCTTCTCGCCGATATCTTCTATCGCTTCTCCGACCTTCCTTCGGGCGGCGCCAAAGCCTTCACGCACTTCACCACTCGCTCGATCGGCTGCCCCTTCGCTTTCGAGGTTACGATCATTCATGACTCGACCGGCTGTTTCTTTCACATGACCCTTCGCCTGATCGAGCTTGCCTTTAATCTCATCCTTGTTCGGTAATCCCATCGCGTAATCCTCCCTAGTAGATGACTGTCTTCGGTAGAGGATTGTGCAAGCGCCGTTCCCGATGTCCGATGCTCGATAAAAGCATCTTTGCGACGGTCAGGCGTGTATGGCTAACGAACTCTCCGCCCGAAGTTGGGACGGAATTGAATCAAATTGAGAATACCAGATCGCTTTCGTTCGTCTCGTCATTGAGATCACGGACGAAACGCGAATCATCCTCGCATACCGGCAATCGCACTTCAAAACGAGTGCCCTCTCCAAGCTCGCTCACAACCATGATCTGACCTTTGTGACGGCTGACGATTCCATGCGACGCCGAGAGCCCAAGGCCCGTTCCCTTTTTGCCTTTGGTGGTGTAGAAAGGCTCGAATATACGAGCGACGTTTTCAACAGACATGCCGCAGCCGGTGTCGGCGACCCAGAAACAGCCGCTATCAACTTCTGCTCGAGTACCAACTTCCATGATGCCGCCTTCCGGCATCGCATCAACCGCGTTGAATATCAGGTTTAGTACTACTTCGCGAAGCTCGGCGATTTCACCCAGGACATAAACCGGCCCATTATGCTCAATTCGAACCCTGATTTCAGCACCGCTTGCCTGCGCAAGTTTGCTTTGCCATTTGGGGCGGGCAACTTCGATGCTCGAAGAAATCAGCTCACTTAATTCAACCGGCGCAAATTCCTGCACAGCCTCGCGCCGGGCAAAGTCAAGAATCCGGCGCAGAGTCTTAGCGCCCTCCTCGACGGCGTTGTTAATGACTTTCAAGCTCTTGGTCGTGGATTCATCCGTGCCGCGCATCAACAGCAGTTGCGCTCGACCCTGAATCACGGTCAAAGAATTATTGAGATTATGAGCGACTCCCGCTGCGAGTTCTCCAACTGCTCGAAGTTTGTCCGATTGCGCCATTAGTTCCTGCGCCTGCTTACGCTCAGTCACGTCGCGGAGGAAGACCAGGACTCCGGTTACATTTCCATCCTTCCAGAGTGGCGACGTATGAGCTTCGACGACGCGCATGGTGCCGTCGGTGCGGATCGCGCGAACTTCAAATTGGGTATCTTCACCGTCCAGCGAACGTTGAAGATTGTCATTGGTTAACTCTCGCGAGTTAGCAGCAATGAACTCGCTAAAGTAACGGCCGGCAAGCATCAATAACTGGTCTTGTTCGGCTCGCTCATTCATCCACGTGATTCGACCCTCGCGATCGAGAGTGTAAATCTCATCCGGAGTGCGATCGGCAATGCTCGCCATGAAAGATTTATGTTCCAGAGCTTCCGCTTCGGCCTGACGCAGTTCTGATATGTCGCGAGCCAGGACAATTGCACCAGCCTCTCCTTCGTGATTAAGGGGCTGCACGATGAGCAGGGTCGGCTGCGTTTCGTGTGGTCCAGCGAGCATCTCAACCTGCACGCGGCTATTGCTTTCAACGGCGCGATCGACAATGCAGGGACCATCTTCACCGACTCGCCAGAACATCTCGCAACAACGTCTTCCCGCCAACGGCAGGTTGGTTGGACCCTGCATCAGGAGAGCGGCGTTGTTGAAACGGTGAAGCTGGCGGGCGCGGTCGAACACATAGACGGCGTCCGGCAAGGCGTCAAAGGCTGCGTCGCGAATATCGTTAGACATAAGGCTGCTGGAAAATGACGAGTTGTCCGCACTTTCAGCCTGAAAATCTGAGTTTTGGTCGTTCATTCGCTCGAGATTATTTGAGAGGCGGGAAATTCAGGTGGCGGGAAGTGCCACCGGTGGCGGGAAATATCCTAGCAAATATAGATGAAACGACGCCAGAAAATTCTTTTCGTGGTGGTGCCCTAATGTTGGAGTGCGATGACCTGTCATCGCTTTCGCTCGCGACGGCTCGACACCGCGTGCTTTGATAATAGGCTGTTTTCGACGACTTGCTGCGACCGGTCGCAGCGACGAAAGCGCCGACAGGTCGGCGCACTCCAAATTCGGGCGCTACCGTGGGCAACTCACCTCTGAAAAACGAAAAGGGTGTGCCCTCCGTGGAGAGCACACCCTTTACATCACCTACTCGCTTCGTTAGAACTGGAAGCGAACCGCCAACTGCACCTGACGCTCGCGGAACAGGGTTCCGCCAGCGGCGTTGGTGGTTCCAAAGTTCGACGTCAAAGTGAGCGTCGGATCCTTGTAGGTACCACCCGCGGCGTAAATGGCAGTGTTAAGTCCGGTTACCTGGGTTCGGTTCATGATATTGAACCCTTCGACCAGGACCTCGAGCGCGGTGCTTTCATTAAAGGCGAAACGACGCGAGAGGCGCATGTCGAAGTTCACGATTTTTGGCAGCCGATACGAATTGCGCGGCACCAGGTTGAAGCGGGCAAAACCGCCCGATCCGTTCTGGCCGCCAGCCGGCGTACCTACCGTTGGACCAGAAGCTACCACGCCCGCATTATTCGTGCAGGGAGTTGGTGTGGCGTTATTGGCGCAAGCGGTCGGGAAGCTACCGGAGATTGACGGAGTGTAGGGCACACCCGAATATGCCGTTATGATTGGCGACAACTGCCAACCGTTCAAGACCTTGTCAGCTCCACCATTCACTTTGAAATGCGGTGAATAGACGGCGTTGATCGAAAGCTTGTTGGGAATGTCGAAGTTCGAGATGCCTTCTTCTCCCAACGGATTGCTCGCGTCAAACGGAGCGTTGTTGGCAGTAAATGTCTGCGAGAACTGTCCCGTGTCATGTGATCGCGAACGCGTGTAGTTGGCCTGAAACTGTAGGCCGTTGGTCAGTCGCCGATTGAGCTGCGCGACAAACGCATAGTATCGGCTCGACACCGTGCTGCGAATCTCGGTCATTTGAGCAAATGCCGTGTTCGGACGAGCGCCCGTGAACAATGGCACCTTGTACGTTTGTCCGGCGAAAGGACCATTTGTGATGGTGTAGGACGGATTGACGGTGAACGTGTTAGCGCCCACAGTCACGTTGAATGGGCCCTGCACCGGGAACGGAAGGTTCGTATCCACAAATGTCGGCAGGTTACGTCCGAAGCTCATTAGCAATGAGCCCGAGATCACGGTGTTGCGAGCAATCTCTCGTTCGTAAACCACGTCCATCTGATGGATCAAAGGCGCCTGGAAGTTACGCTGGAAGAACTGAATCGCCGTAGCACCCGCCGGAGCGCTGGGCAGCACATTCGGGAACACCGGACCAGCAGCCTGGGACGTCGAACTTTGCAGCTGTCCTAATGAGTTACCGGTATTTGTCAGCGCATTCAAAATGGTCGAGTTGATGATGCGGCCGTAGTAAATGCCGTAGCCGCCGCGAAGCGAATTCTTGGCATCACCAGTCATATCCCACGCAAAACCTACACGAGGACCAACGTTGTTCTTGTCGTGCGGGAAGTTGTTGGTGCGCGGATCCAGACCCGGAATAAACGGCTTCGGCAGTCGCTCATACTCATAACGGACGCCGAGGTTGATGGTCAGGCGCGGCGTGTAACGCCACTCATCCTGCATAAAGAAGTTGATGTCCTGAGTTGAAAACTCAAATGTCGTAGGACCGAATCCCTGATTGAAGTTGCTCGTGTAGCAACGGCCGCGTACACGCGTGCTGGTCGAGCAGGCTACGCTTGCGCCGAGTCCGCCGGTAGTCGCGAAGTTTACGTAGTCAATGATGAAGTCATTGATGTTGCTGTACGAGTACGCACCTGCATAGTTGCGCAAGTTGTCCTGGACGTCCAGGACGTTATTGAAGTCGCCACCCCATTTGACGGTGTGATCGCCAACCGTCAAAGAAACCGTGTCAGCAATCTGTTTACGAGTTTCAAATGGGAACTTGGTGCGCTCAAGGAAAGTCGGCGTACCGAACTCGATACCGCCAGTGATGAACACGTCGGGTGATCGGGTTCCGGCTGTCGTAACGCCCGGATATGCCGGCGCAGTCAGCGGTTCACCCGGATTGGGAGGCTGGCTGAATTCGAATTCATTATCGCGACCCCACTGGTAACGAAGCTCGTTAACCATGTTGGTACCGAACGTCGATGACAGTCTCAGGTTCACGGTGTCGGCGTCGACGAAGTCATCGCCAAAACTTCTGGTTCCGAGAGTGTTCGTGGGTTGGGTCTGAATTCCCGCCGGAGATTTCCAGCGCAGGCGATTATAACTACCGGTCAGGATGTGATTTTGATTGATGTGCCAGTCAACCTTCGGCAAGAAGATTCTCTGATCGCCGCGGCGATTCACAGGGCCAGTCAAGCTGGTCAGAAATGCGAGACCCTGATTGATCTGCGCGTCGGTGAAGCCAGTCGCCGGTTTTTTCAATGACTGTCCAAAAAGAGCCGCGGTGCAGGGAACCCCGCGAGGTCCACCAGTCGTATCAGTTGCCGACGTGCACTTGTTCACGGTGGTCAGAAAGTCGGTCGAGCTAAAGATGCCCAGTCCGGGGAAATTTCGTCGCTGTTCGTCATAGCTGAAGAAGAAGAACAGTTTGTCTTTTGCAATCGGGCCGCCAATAGTTCCGCGAATCGTATGTCGAACATCCTTCGGCTTGTACGGATTGATCGAGACCGCCCCGCCGCTGAAGCTCGAGATAAATCCGAGTGGATTGCGAGCACCCCAGCGATTGTTGCGTTGATAGTATTCGGCCGAGCCGTGGAACTGGTTGGTGCCGCTCTTGGTGACGGCGTTAGTCACACCGCCGGCAGCGCGACCATACTCAGCTGAGTAATTTGAGGTATTGACCTGAAACTCGCGGACAGCCGACTGGCTGACCGTATAACTCAAACGAGTGCGGCCTTTCTCTTCTGAGAAGAACGCCTGGTTGTTGTCGCCGCCATCGATGGTGTTGTTGTTGAGCAATCCGGAAATACCGCGGAAGCTAATCAATCCGAAGTTGCCGTCGGGAACCGTACCGGGATTGAGCAAAGCAAACTGAGACCAACGCGAACCGTTAATCGGCAAGTTATTAATCTGCGTCTGGTTGACGTTGTTTGAGAAATCCTGCTGTTGAGTATTAATAACCGGAGCTTCACTGGTTACTTCCACAGTGCCGCCTTGCACTGGACCAATCGAAAGCTCTGCGCTAATCGGAGTAGTGTTTCCTACTTCGACAATAATCTTATCCTGAACATAGGCACTGAACCCGGTCGCATTAATCGTGACGGAGTAGGTGCCAGGATCAAGGTTGGTGACTTTGAAGCGGCCCTGGTCATCAGTCGACACTGTATCTTCTTTGTTTGTTCCAGTGTTTTTGACGGTGACGGACGCGCCCGGCACGACTTCCTTACTAGGATTATTTACGACGCCGCCAATAGCGCCGGTGGTCGTTCCTTGACCAAAAGTCACAGCGCTTATTGCGAGTAGCAGAAATGTAACAAAAGAGAACCGAAGAATCTTCGACATGTTAGGGAACTCCTTAGTCAGTCAGTTGAAGTTGGTAGTTCTTCTGCGCTTTCGGTAAGCACAGACCTTAACCTTGTAGTTTTGAGAGCAAATTGATTTTTAGCAACTCAGTAGGAAAGAAAACGATAAGACCGCTTGCTGCGACCCACCTTCTATCATGCTGAGCGGGATTCGCGCAAGCAAAAACCCGGCAAAAACAACTCGTAACTAGTTAACCGTTTAGACATTAAGTAGTGCATGGGGCGAATCAAATAAAATTGGCAAGATGTGTGCCGCGAATTTCGATTTCGCGCCCAGTTACACTTAACAAGTGTGTTTGTCTACACTTAATCTTCTTGGCCCGTTTCCGCAAATTTGGAAGCATCAACAAGATTTTGGATATTCATATGAGAATCAGAATTCAACGCCCCGAATTTTGAGATGTACGCCACATTTTCGAGGCCGCTGATTCCCGATCATTCCAAACGTCGCTACACGCGTTCAACGATCATCGCGATGCCCTGACCACCGCCGATACACGCGGTAGCGAGTCCATATCGGCCGCCTCGTCGCTGCAACTCGTGAAGCAGAGTAAGCACCAGCCGAGTGCCGGTTGCTCCCAAAGGATGTCCCAGGGCGATCGCTCCGCCGTTGACGTTGGTTCGCGATCTATCAAGACCGAGCTCTTTCTCCACGGCGAGGTACTCGGCTGCAAAAGCTTCGTTGACCTCAATCAAATCCATGTCAGAAAGTTTTAGTCCTGCTCTTTCGAGTGCTGCTCGCGTTGCCGGAACGGGGCCGATGCCCATGATCTCAGGCTCCACACCTGCGTAGGCCCAGCTTACAATCCGGCCCATAGGCTTCAGGTCGCGGCTTTGTACAAAATCGGCTCCGGCGATCACCAGCGCCGCAGCGCCATCAACAATCCCCGACGCATTACCGGCGGTGACGAAGCCGTCTTTGTTGAACGCAGGTCGTAGCTTCGCCAAAACTTCCATGGTTGTGTCCGGCCGCATGTGATCGTCATGATCGAAAACAGTCGTGCCCTTACGTGACTTAATTTCAACGGGAATGATCTCTTCAGCGAGTATGCCGGCGTCGAGCGCGCGCTTCGCCTCCTGCTGAGATCTGATTGCGTATGAATCTTGTTCTTCGCGAGAGATCTCATGACGGCGCGCGAGGTTCTCAGCCGTTCCGGCCATCGGTGTGTTGCAGTAAGTGTCGAGCAACGCGACCGTCAGGCTGTCCTCGAGCTGACCCTGGCCCAAACCGAAACCTGACCGAGCACCGCGAATCACATGAGGCGCCTGCGACATCGACTCCATTCCACCAACGAGTGCCGTACGAGCTTCGCCCAACATGATCATTTGCGCGCCCGAGACAATCGATTGAATGCCACTGCCGCAGAGTCTGTTCACGGTAAGCGCCGGACGATCGAAGGGAACACCAGACTTCAAAGCGACGTGCCGCGCGCCATAGATTGCATCGCCTGAAGTTTGTAGAGCGTTGCCCATCACCGTGTGATCGATGTCCTCAGCCGCAACACCCGTCGCTTCAAAAGCTCCCCGAGCTGCGATCGCTCCCAGATCTATTGCTGAAATATCTTTTAATGCTCCGACATACTCGCCCATTGGCGTACGTTTGCCGCCAAGAATGAAAACCTCATTAGACATCTTCAGGATTACCTTTCTATTAACGTGGTCTTAAGTTAACGCTAAAACTATCAATTCAGTTTCGTGCTGCCGCACAGCGTGCCGGCTGAGAATTCGGCAATTGTTCCGAAACAAAAGAGACTAGCAAACGCGTTGCAGGTGGTCAAAGAGGCGGGTTGATCTGACTATCATCAATCCAGGCTTTGGCTGCGGCGGTGAGCTTGGCTGCGGCGGTGAGCTTGGCTGCGGCGGTGAGAATGAGAAGATCCAGCGCGGGAGGTTCTGGCTAATCTACAAATCGATGATGTTCACGATAGCGATGAAGCAGTTCCTCTAAAAATCCCTCGTAGCTGAACGTCGAAAGATCGTATTGAGGACGAAGTTTGTACAGCAGCGGCATCGCCACGCGCCACGCCATCCATTGTCGCGGCAAATCTGAAAGATCCCAGCGCCGTCGCAGGAAGGTTTCCACCACCTCAATCTCCGATTCAACCAGAACATTAACGTTGGCGGTGAAGGGGACCGGGCGATAGGACCGCCGCAAAGCAGGATCACTCACCGGCGAAGCAAACACCTGAGCAAAGGCTGGTGCTTCTGCTTCTCGTTCACGCACGACTACAGTGCCTGCCACCATGTCTCCAATCCGTTGATCTTTACTGCTGGCGAAAACGGAGATCAGGCCGATCGAATAAAACGGCGCCGGCATGATGTCAAAGTCTCGCAGCAAATTACGCACTGCGGCTTCAAAGAACGTGATTGGCCTTCCGTCCTCGCGAATAACTCGCAGCTTGAGCCAGCGCTTACCTGGAGTCTGCCCGCTCCACAACCATTCAAAGAAAGCGAAGTAGCTCGTCATGAGCAGAAAGATAATTACGATCGAGACTGCGTAAACCCATTTGGGGGCGCTGGAGAGCCGATCTCCAAAGCTGGAAAAGTTGGCGATGATCATAAAGGCAATGGCAATTATGAGGATCGTAACGACTTGAATGGCGTGATCGACCGCACAGGCGAGGAATCGATTTCCGATCGACGCGAGAGCAAAGTGAAGCGGTACGCGCTCAGGCGTTTCGATGACGAGGGTTTCTTCGCTAACGATTGCAGCGGACATGGACGCAAGAGTAGCGCATCTGTAAAGCGTGCGCTATGCTCGTTAGCCACGATCCCAGGACGTACGGAAGCGACATGGACGAGACTCAACAGGAACAGAAATCTGAAGTGCGCAGCCCGCTCCACGATGCGATGCTTTCGTTCATTGGTTGCGGTGTGATGGCCGAAGCCATGATCGCTGGTTTGTTGCGAAACAAACTCGTGGATGCGAACCAGATTGTTGGCAGCCACCCGCGCGCCGGACGTCGCGAAGAGCTCTACACGAAGTATGCGGTGCGGATGTTTGAAAGCAATCGTGAAGCTGCCTTAGAGTCCCACCCGGTTAACGATAACGCTGGTTCACTGCTGATCCTCGCAGTTAAGCCACAAAGACTCACCAAAGTTCTACAGGAACTAAGAGGCTCCATTCATCCCAGTCAACTCGTGGTCTCGATAGTTGCAGGCGCGCAGACAGAATCAATTGCAGCTGAGCTAGGTCACCCGGCCATCGTTCGGACGATGCCGAATACTCCCGCGCAGATCGGCTACGGCATGACTGCCTGGACTGCCAGTGCTGCGGTAACCGCAGCGCAGGAACGTAATGTTTGCGCCTTGCTCGAGGCGCTGGGCAAAGCTCTTCACGTTGAGAATGAGCGCCAGATCGACATGGCAACGGCACTGAGCGCCACGGGTCCAACCTACATTTTCCTGGTCATGGAAGCGCTGGTCGATGCCGGCGTGCACATGGGATTCTCGCGTCACGTCGCCCAGGATTTGGTGCAACAGATGATGCTTGGTTCGGTGCTCTTTGCCGGAGAGTCTCACAAGCATCCGGCTGAGCTGCGCAACATGGTTACCTCACCGGGCGGAACTTCAGCAGAAGCCATCTACCAAATGGAAAAGGGCAGTCTTCGCACGGTTCTCTCAAAAGCAGTTTGGGCTGCCTACCAACGAGCTGAAGCCTTAGGCCGCAAGAAGTAGCAGGCGCAGATATACACCGCCCTCTTTAATCTCACCCTGACAATTCTGATAAAAGCTGACACAAATCCTTTCGACGCGGCGTTACGTTTGTAGACCACTCCTCGGGACGTTCTTGCTCGGTCGAACAGAAAGGATTTTCAAATGATACCGCTCATCATCGCTGCGGCCCTTGTCTTCAGTTTTGCCGGTGATTCTTCGTTCGATTCCGTAACTCCGGATCTAGCCAACCCCGCGAGCATCTCCGCCCCGTGTATGCAGGCGGATGTCCCTGCCGCTGTCAAAGCCAACATTCAAAAGCTGAGCTCGGACAATGCTCGCGATCGTGTTGAGGCGGCTTGTGCTTTGGGAGAAGCTCGGGCGACGAGTGCGATTCCCGCTTTGATCAAGCTGTTGAGTGACGACGCTCCCGTTGATCAGCCGGTTTGCGGGCAGAAGGGGTCGTGGGGCTCGAAGGGTGATAACAAGACTTCACCGGGTGAGCTGGCTGCGATTGCGCTAACCAAAATGGGTCCGGCATCAGTTGAGCCGCTGATCGGCGCCTTGAAAGCTGAAGCCTGGCAAGCTCGAGCAAACGCGGCTTTTGCGCTTGGCTTGATTCATGATGACCGAGTCGTTGAGCCTTTGATCGCGGCAATTAAGGATACGGACCAGCATGTGCGCGAAAAAGCAGCTTGGGCACTTGGGCTAGTTGGCGATCGACGCGCGGTTGAGCCGCTGATGATAGCCTTGCAAGACGCAGATTGGCAGGTTCGATCTCAAGCAGCTTGGGCACTGGGATTGAAAGGTGATAGCCGGGCGGTCCCGCCATTGGCTGCGGCGCTGAGCGATTCAGAAGCGAGAGTGCGTTCTCAAGCTGCCTGGGCGCTCGGCCTCAAAGGTGACGAGCGGGGCGTTGAGCCATTGATTGCGGCGCTCAGCGATTCGGATTCGGAAGTTCAATCGCAAGCGGCTTGGGCACTTGGTTTGAAAGGCGACGCACGCGCAGTTGAGCCACTGAGTCTGGCATTGAAAGCTGCTGGAGATCATGCGCGAGCACAAGCGGCCTGGGCCCTCGGACTGAAAGGCGATCGTCGCGCGGTCGAACCTTTGATTGCGGCTTTGCGAGATCCGGAAGCATCCGTGCGCTCGCAGGCGGCGTGGGCGTTGGGACTGAAAGGTGATGAGAGAGCGGTGGTTCCTTTGAGAGCGGCGTTAAATGACAGCGATTCAGGAGTGCGCAAGCAAGCAGCCTGGGCACTCCAGCTGCGCGGCTACCGGGAGTAGGGAAGTCAACGTGGCAACAGACGTTTAGAGTTCAATCTTTAGATTGTGTGCTGTTCGTACCACAAGCTGAAGCTTGAACTCTAAACGCCTGTACCTATTACTCGCCTGCCCATAACTTCGTACTTTCCGCTGACAACAAGCGCGACGGCTTCGGCGTAGAGGCGATGTTCTTCCACCAGTATTCGGGCTGCTAATGATTCTTCAGTATCTCCATCCAACACCGGCACAACTTTCTGCGCGATGATGGGGCCGCCGTCCAGGGACTCATCAACAAAGTGAACCGTGCATCCACTCCACTTCACGCCATGATCGATTGCCTGGCGGTGCGGATCGAGCCCGGGAAAACACGGCAACAAACTCGGATGAATATTTAGAATGCGATTGCGAAACGTCTGAACGAATTCTGCTGACAGCAATCTCATGTAGCCTGCCAGGCAAACGAGACCGACGTCATGACGCCGGAGAGCTTCAATAATCTCCCGGTCGTGTTGCTCGCGACTGCGGCCACGCCGCTCGATAACCTCTGTCTCCAAGCCAAACTCTTTGGCGCGTTCCAGACCGCCAGCATTTTGCTTATCCGAAATCACGACAGCGATAGTTGCTCCCGAGATGCGCGACTCTCGAACAGCTTCCGCAAGCGCAGCCATGTTCGAGCCACGGCCCGAAATCAGGATTCCGATTTTGATGTAGCTGGAGTTCAATTCAGTGGGTCTGGACTATTCTCATTCTCACCCGGTTTCAACCGGGTGAATCAGCTTGATGGCACTTTCCAGGAACCGTTTTAACGGTTAGTTTCAACTCTAAATGACAAACCGTTGAAACGGTAATTACATACTTGACGAATCAACCCCATGAACGCCGAAGGCGTTAGCCAATTCCAGCCTGGGGCAACGCCCCAGGGAATAACGCAAGGGTTTGCTTCGCTAACGCTGAAAGCGTTGG
>Ga0134125_10000397_pt1 | contig 58752 bp, 80 predicted proteins | sample KB31751_FD_96464 | JGI IMG/M metagenome (GOLD analysis project Ga0134125, IMG submission 96464) | Terrestrial soil microbial communities with excess Nitrogen fertilizer from Kellogg Biological Station, Michigan, USA - KB3-175-1 | ecosystem: Environmental > Terrestrial > Soil > Unclassified ... | reverse complement strand
CTCGCTACGCTTCATTGCTCTTCCTTATGTTGGCGAGGATCGCCTCCGCGATTTCTTTTTCTCGCGGAGTCATGGGTAGGCTGGCGATGTATTTCACCCACGCGGTGTACGCGTCGCCGCCAACCCGTGCTAGCTCGTCTGCGGTCACAGGCTGCTGACGGAGAAGCCCGTGCGTGGACGCGACGGCATCGAGCGAGTGCCCTTGCCCGGTCGCATCTTCGCGCCGAAGCGGCTCGGCTTGGTGAGCACGCGAATCGGCTCACCTTCCTTGCGGTACTCGCGCGAGCTGATGCGCTCGTAGCCGATCTTCACGAGATAGTTCCCGTGGCACTTGAAAGCCTCGACGGGGCCAGCGTGACAACGCAAGCCGCGACCCTTGAGACCGTTCGAGAGCTGTGCGAGACCACCGGAGCAATGCTCCGACGGAACGCCGCAAAGATGGACGGTCTTACCCTTACCTGCCCTTGAATCTGTCTCAGCCATTGGCTGATCCTTTCGTTACTGACGCGAACGAGCATCCTTCGGAGGGACGAACGTGCCGTCGTTCTCGATCACGTTCTCCATGATCATCTTCATGCGCTTCGACGCCGAGCGCTGCTTGAGCGTGAAGAAGAGCGCATCCTTCTCCTGCACCGAGACCTTGTCGTCACCGATGTCGACGAACTGGAACGTCTCCGCTCCGAACGACTCGCCGACGTCACGCTTGCGCGTGATGATGGTGTCGCTGTCGTAGTGCGGCGTGAGGACGTTGTATCCGCCGTAGCCGCGCTCGAAGGCGATCTCCATCAGCTTGATCTGGTTCTTCGTGAAGAATTTGCTGAGGTAGTTCTCGATGTCCTTCATCGAGACTTCCGAGATCTCGCCACCGTTGACTTCGTCGAATTCGGCCAGATCCTTGACCTTGAACTTGTCGGCGAGCTGCACCGTGCACGAGAAGAGCGCGCCAAGCTGGCAAGCCTGACACGACTTCATCTCCGTCAGGACGTCCTGAAGCTCCATGTCGCCGATCGCCTTCAGATCCTTCTTGTCCTGATCCTCGGTGCCGGCATCTTCCGACCAGTACGGGCGGTACGTGTTCGGAGCCTCGGCGATTGCGCCGCCGTCGGTGTTGCGAAGCCACACGCCGCTCTTCGCACGAATGCGACGCGAAGCGAGCTGCTTGAGCACGTCTTTGGCGATGAGCACGCGACGCTCGGCCTTCGTCGCCGAATCGAACTTCTTGTTCGCGCGATCGACGCGGCGGTTGTAGTTCTTGAGGAGCTTCTTGAGATCTACCTTTGCCATGGTCGTTGTCCTTTACGGAATGAAGGTGCCGTTGTTGGCGATGACGTTCTTCATGATTTGTTCGAGGCGCACGCGAGGATCGTCGGATTCACAGAAGTCCTCGCAGCGCTCTTCGAGAGCGTTGTCGAATTCGACGCACGAGTAGCCGCACTTGTTGCAGTACAAGTCCTTGTGGCCCGGCTTGTAGAGCGCGTTGACGCAGCCACGCTCGAACGCGTTCTCGATCATGTGAAGCTGCTTCAGCGAGAACACCTTGCCGAGGTACTTGCGCATGCCGTCGTCGTCGCCGATGTAGCTGTCCTCGACGATGTCGCCGACGGTGAGCTTGTCCATGATGGATACGGCCGAGACGAACACGCTGCCGAGCGCGCAGGCGCTACAGCTCTTCATGCCCTTGAACACGTCGCACATCTGCGTGTCCTTGGCTTCGTTGATTTCCGTCTTGCTGGGCTGTTCCGAATCCCACGTCTCGCCACCTTCAGCCTTGTTGAAGAGGCTGTCGACGTCGCTGTCGTCGATGTTGAGGTACGTGCCCGGCGACGCGATGATCTTGCCGAGCGCGAGCTGAGTGAGCACGTCCTTGGCGACGATGACGCGCTTCTGCGCCTTGGTCGCTTCCTGGAAGCGCTTGTTGGCGCGACGGATGCGATCGTTCTCGTTCTTGCGGAGACGACGGAGATCTTCGAGTGTGAGCTTTGACATGATTTTCGTCCTTGTGTGACCCTTATAGCGGAACTACTGCCCCGCCTTGAATCCTTGCTCTTTGAGAGCGCGCTGAACAGCGCTACCCTTCTTCGAACGGATGTGAGTACCGATCTGCTTCCCGACGAGTTGCTCGGGAACAGGTTGACCCTTCTCCGCTCGGCATGCCGGAGCAGCGACCGCCAACGCGAGCGCTCCGACTGCGCCGTCGTGGTGACTCTTCGGATCACCACCGCGCCCCATGCAGTCGCCGATGCAGACCGTCGACAGACCTTCTGCGTGGATCATCGTCTTGTCGGCAGCCTGGATGAGGTCCACCTTCTTCCCCTTCTTCATTTCGAGGAAGACGTGAACGCGCATGTGCTGCAAGCAAGCCATGACGGCAGCCTTGGTCAGGTTCGTCGGCAGCTTCAGTCGAGCGCAAGCAGCTTCGACGATGGGGACGCCAGCGACGTCGTGACCGTGATGCGATGGCCACTTCGCTTCTGGAGTAACACCCTTGCCGAGATCGTGGAAGAGAGCCGACAAGCGGATCGCTTCACCAACCTCGTCGCCTTGCGTGCGTGCCGTGACGTCGCGCAAGCTCAGTAGCGAGTGAGTCAGAGTATCACCTTCAGGGTGATGCTCGGGCTTGCCCGCGGGAACCTTGCGCAGATGTGCCAGCTCAGGGAAATGCAGCGACAGAACGCCCGCATGCTCCAGCTCTTCGATGAACCTCCACGGTTCAGCGGAGCGCAAGCTCTTGCGGAATTCTTCGCACACTCTCTCAGCCGGCAACGCCGTCAGATCACTCAGCGGAACCGTCCGTGCAAACTTCATTGTCTCGGGCGCAACCTTAAAACCAAGCTGCGCAGCGAAACGAGCGAGACGGTAAACACGTAGCGCGTCCTCACTAAATGCAGGACCGACATGACGCAAAAGCTTCGCCGCCAGATCCTTCGCTCCACCGAATGGGTCGAAGATCTCACCATCGGGACGCATCGCGATTGCGTTGATCGTCAAATCACGGCGCGAGAGATCTTCCTCCAGCGTGACTGACGGATCGAACAGAACCTCGAAGTCCGTGTGATACGGCCCCAGCTTGCGTTCTTTGCGCGCAAACGCGACTTCTCCCAGACCCTCGACGAGGTACACCGGAAAGCTCTTCCCAACAGCCTGAGCCTTCGGGAAGACCTTCAGGAATGCATCTTGCGTCGCGCCGACTGCGACGAAGTCCAGATCCTTCGGCTCGCGGCCGAGGAGCTTATCGCGCACTGCGCCTCCGACAAGCAATAGCTCGAACGGAGGGTGTAGCTGGCCACCCAGCCACTTCAAATAGAGACTTCGGTCGGTCATAGGCGCACCTACTTTCTGGCGAGCTTGATCGCGCACCAGAGCAGCACATACCGAATGGCATGCACTGCGGGTTCAAGATCGGGATTGCCTCTGACAGCCGCTTCGACGTAATCCAGGGCACTCATGTGCCCCTTATAGCGAAACTACTTTGGAGGCTCTTCTTGGGGAGGAAGGTGAATCGAGAGGATATCGAAAACCTTCTTCACCAAATCCTTATTCTGCTGCTTGCCTTTGGTGAAGTAGTCGCGATTGAAGCTGGTGGTGGGAGCTTCGAACCAATGACGGAGCACGGTCCCGGAGAGATGCACGGACAGTGCGTGTAATTCCTTCTTCGTCATGAGCTACGAATGGATTTCGCAGCGACCATCCTGGCAGTGGTTCGAGCAGTGCCCACACACCGAGCTGCCGTTGGGATCGTTGCAGAGCTTCACCTTGCGACCGACGATCACCTTGCGCTTGCAGGGAATCGCGTGCGGCTTGTCGAGCTTCGCCGGCACCGGTTGCATCAACTCTTCGAAATTGTCCTCGCGCATTTCCGTCCTCCTGTTTCCCTTATAGCGAACGAAACTGAGGCATGCAGTACTTCTCGTCGAGTGCCTTCGTGTTCTTCGACGAGTAACGCACCACCTTCAGTGCGTCCTGCGGCTTCACGATCACTTCGCTCTGCGTCCGCACGTTCCAGCAGAACTGCTCGCCGTCGATGTGCGGGTGCATGTTCGCCGCTTCCGAGAGGAACGTGCTGAGCATTCCGCGGCGGGCCCACTCCGCATCAAACAACACGTCGTCGACCTTCGGCACAACACTCGCGATGTAGCCCTCGACGCTCGGGCGAATCTGCTTCACGTATCCGCTCATGATGCTCTTCGTGTCCGCGAACCACTCCGCGACGCCGTAGTCGCGCGAGAAACTGACGAAGCTCAGACGAGGATCGGGCGCGAGCTTGCCGTTCACCACTTCCGTCGGCTCGACGAGCACGCCACGCCACAGCGGCTCCAGCGCGACGGGATACAGACGATTGAGCACGCCTGCAAACTCGTAGATCTCCGACTGATACTTCTCCAGCAAGCCGTCCGCTTCCTGCATGCGACCGACGACGGCGTAGAGCAGCCAGTTGACGTAGTAGTTCATCTTTTGGAGCGGGCTCTTCTCCACGTTACACCTCGTCGATTCCGAGATAGCCGGCCTGGAATTCCTCGTCGAAGAACGCTTCACGGAGCTTCGCAAGCTCGGTCTCGGCGAAGCCGTCGCGACGCGTGAACATATGGAGCACGTTCTCGAAGTTGTTGAAGATGAAAATCGCAGCGCGGTCGCGGCGCGCTTCCATCTTCGTGTACGCCGACGCAAGCTCGGCGATCTTCTGCTGCATGAACGCGTCCTGCTCTTCCTTGGTCATCTTCGGCATTTTGACCTACCTTCCAGCCGCCCCGCCCGAAGTCACCCTCGGGCGGGGCCTGCAAGGCTAGTCGATTTCGAGCTGGGCGGCGCGGGTCGTCGCCTTGTTCAGCTTCTTCACCAGCTCGGCCAGCTTCTCGGCCGGAGCGGTGAACTTCTGCCCCAGAAGGCCCTCGTAGTTGCGGACCTTCGAGAGGAACTGCTCCACTTCCTTCACGCGGTTCTTCGCAGCGCGAGCACCGATACCGTCGCCAGCGTTCAGCTCGCACTCGATATCGTTGATGTACTGCGCCGCCTCGCTCGCCACCGCGTCGTAGATCGCCGTGATGGCTTCCGAGGAGTGCATCGCCGGAATCTCGTACACGATGCAGCCAGCCTTCGCACCCGAGAGAGCCGCCTTGACCTTGCGCAGCGTCTCGATGTTCGCGCGGGGGATGAAGTAGATTCCACCGCGGTCACGGAGCGGAACGCCGTCGAGCTTGCTCGCGAGCTTCACCAGCCACGAGGAAAGATCGACCACCGAGAGAGCCGCGCGGACCTTGTTGTACTCCGCGATGATGCGGTTAAACTCGATGGCAGCCTGCTCCTCGTGCCCCGACGTCGGCACGTACTTGACCTCCTCGTTGTCCTTCTCACCCTGGAGGTAGACGCGGAGGATCTGCTGGGTAACCAGCTCCGCGTTCACTTCCGTCTCGTGCACGACAGCCCAGCCACCAGCCGCCTTCATCTTGCGGATGAGCACCGAGCGGCCCTGCAACTCCTTCGCAGCGCGGCCGAGGGCGACTTCGGGGGTCGCGAGGGCCGGCGCGTCCGACTCCTCCAAGCCCTGCTCGATGAGCTTCGCCACCAGCGTCGCACGGTCGACTTCGCCCGTGAGCTGCCAGTAGACGACGCCGCCCGTCACGTCCGACTTGTTCTCGACGGCAATCAGCCCGTCGCGGAACTTCTTTTGCTCCTCGACCTTGTGCTGCTGAGCCGTCTGCGACGCCACGCGGTTCTCGGGCACGCGCTGCATGATGCCCTCGATGTCGCGAATCAGCTCGGCCTGGACGACGCCCTCCACCGAGCCTACTTCCAGGGTGCCCAGGCGAGCCGTCTCGCTCACCAGCGCAGCCTGGAGCAACGGGTAGACCGCCTTGACCTGGGTGTCCGTCGACCAGTCCGACAGGCCGATGCCGGCGTCCTTGCACCAGCGGTAGAAGCGGTGCATGCGGTCCGAGCCCTTGACGCCGTGCGCGGTGCGGTACTCGCCGACGAGCGGGCGGAAGGCAGCCGGAACTTCCTTGGCCGGAGCGACGACCACAGCCGCAGCCGCGAGGGCCACCGCAGCGGCCGGAGCCGGGAGCGGCAGGGCCGGTGACGCAGCGGGAACCTCGACGACCGGGGCCTGGACCTGGGCCTTCGGGCCGAACTTCGCCAGCCAAGCAGCCTTCTCTTCCGGGGTCAGGTCGATCTCGATTTCGCCGAAACGCTCGCTCATTTTCTTTCTCCGTCTCGTTCGTTGCCGTTGATGGTTTTAGAATAACAATTTCTAAAAACGCCGCAACAAAAATCGACATAGCCTCGTACGATTTTCGTCATAGGGCGTAACCTCCTGAAACCCTTCAGAAATGAGATTCGCTATAAGGGCCACAGGAGGCTCCAATGCGCAAAATCAATCTGTACGACACGTCGAACGGTGAGCTGGTGCGCGAGATTTCCGTCGAGTGGCAGACGGGCGTGGACATGGAAGCCTTCGCGAAGAACGCGGAGAAGCACTACTCCGATTTCTACGGCAAGCCGCTCTTCGCCGAGATCGAGTAGTGAAGAAGGTAGCTGCACTCTGGTTCTTCCTCAACGTCGCCGACGCTGTCTGCACGTGGTACGGAGTGAGCCATCATTACTGCTACGAGGGAAATCCTCTGATGGCAGTCGCGATCGAGCACAGCTACGCAGCGTTCTTCGCCGTCAAACTCACTCTCGGAGCAATCGCCACGTGGTTGATGGTTCGCATCAACAGCGACGGCAACAAGGTCGCAAAGTGGTTCACGTGGGCGTTCGTCGTCATCTACGGCGTCCTCATGCTTGACCACGCATTCGCTTACTACCAAATGAGGATGGACGATGCCGATTATCAGAGTCACGCTCAGCCAAGAGCAGTACAAGTACATTGAGAAGATCGCCGAGGCTGCAAATGTCGACGGTGGCGAAGTGATTCGCACGCTGGTCGACATGGAAATGAAGCGGCCGAAGCAGATTCCGGTACTGCATAAGACCGGTGACAAGATGCCGGCGCATGCGATGAGCATCCTCACTCCAGAGGATGATCGCACGATCTACCAGCTACGAGCGCAGGGGCAAACGTGGCGTGCGGTGATGCAGCTCATTCAAGATCGCCATCCTAACGACAACATCAGCTACGGAGCCGTGCAACGCGGCTTCTATCGCGCAGCTCGCCAGGGAAACGTCTAGTCCTCTTCTTCATCGTCGACTCCGATGCAGTGATCTTCGTCGAGGACAATCGAGTTGATCATTTTCCAGACTTTCCTCAGCACGAGTAATTCAGTCTGATTGATGTGGTAAGCAGCGACCCTTACAGAAGAGATGTCGGCGTTGTACCCACCTTCGACAAGCCGCTCGGTCGCGATGGCCATGTCGTTCTGCAAACCCTCAGCTTCTTCCTTGCACTTGCCGACGCGGCGAATGAGTGCTTCGCGCATCCTCTGCCGGATCATCTGTAGCTTCTCGGAGTCGTCACGCGCCATACACAACCTCCCGTCGGGGCGGTATAGCAGGCGAATCCTAGGCTGTCAAGGAAGTGACGGAGGTAACTCTTACTTCTTGTTGATGTCGGTGTTAGGTGACACACCGAGGAGCTTGCCGAGGGCGAGACCGGTCGGGCTCTGAGCAGCCATCGTACCGCGGAGTACTTCGTAGAGCTTGCGTGCGGCTGTTTCGATGTCCTTCGAATCAGCGAGCTGTTCTTTGAGAGCGTTGCGCTCTTTGATCTGCTCTGCGTCGAGGTTCGCGAGCTTGAGCAAGAGCTGGGCGTTCTTCTCTCGAAGCTCGGCCAACTCCTGGTCAGTCTCGGTCACGTACTTCTCAGCTTCGACGATCGCAGGAGCGAGAAGGTGATCGGCGAATGACTTGTGGTCCTTCACCGCACCGTCAAATGCGTTCTTGTACGCGTGGCGAAATTGTCCGAGCCAGTACTTGCTCACAGCGGTCTCCCGATTCGATAGGTCAAGTCGCGCACGATCATCTTCGCGTCGTGGATTGCCTGCGCTCGAATTACGCCGACACACATCTCGCCGGCAGGCGCTTCTTCCATCGCCTTCTCTTCTTCGAGCTTCATCATCGCAACGGCTTCCTTACACGCAGCGCGATAGCCGGAGTAGTACGACGCAGCGACGAGATCCTTGTGACGGATAATCAGCGCCGTAATCGCACCAGCGACGAGAGCGAGCCAGAGAAATATCATGACAGTCTCTTGGTGTGAGCGTCGGGCGGAAGGAACGTCGTGATGGCGTGAATGCCGTGGTCATAGACCGCGATTGCTTCCTGCCCGCCGAGATCCACCTTCCATGACGACGCACGGCCAGCAAGATGCAGGAGCTTCGCGCCGACGAAATTGAGTCGCGAACGACTTGCGATTGCTTGCCAGAACTTGTCGAGAGCGTTCGCGAGCAAGCCGGAAAGTCGATCGTATTCCTCGATCGTCATCTTGATTCCGTATCGCTCTTCAGCACGCTGCATCGCGTGCGTGCGACGGGTTTCTCGAATGAATGCATCATATGCAGCCGACATCACGTCCTCCGATTAAGGGCAACGCCCGTCATGAAGGACACCAGCTCGTCGAGAACATTCGACGTCACGCAGCCTGATGTGGTCGGGTAGATTCGGCCGTACACCAGTGCGTAGAACCGGCGTCCTGCTTTGACTTGGAAAATTTCCCCCACGAAATTTCCCTTCGGACCACGAACGAGCCAGTGATTGTCCCTATCGCGCAGCTTGAGCCACCCGACGAGATATTCACTCTTCGTCGCGTAGCGCACGGGCGGGATCGCCATCTTGACCTTCGTGTCCATTCATAGCCCTTATAGCGAAACGACCTTGATGCGCTTTCTGCCGAGATTGGCGAGGGCGTCTGCAATCTCGTTTCCCTCGTGCCCGGCGTGTCCTTCGATGTGGTTGATCGTAATGACTGCACCGCGAGCTGTGCGCTCGGCGAGGTCGAGCTTGATCGCCTCGGCAACTTCTTTGTTATCGATCTGCGTCTGGTTCCATGGCTTCGTCACCGAGCCGATGGCGTACTCTGAGTCGCTGTAGATGTTGATGTACGTGCTCATGTGCGGCACCGACTGCAATGCACGCCAGATCGCTCGTAGCTCGGCCAGATTGTTCGTGGCGTTGCCGATGTTCTCGGCGATGTAGAGAGGTCTGTGCCCATTCCGGTAAACAGCTACGCCGATCCCGGACGGCTTGTCCTTCGTGGTGCCGCTGCCGTCGGTGTAGGCGTAGACTGTTGCATCACGGTCGACGTAATCGACGAATACTCGATGAATGTCAGCCGGCGTGTACGACCGGTAGATCATCATACGATTGTCGACGATGAATGCCCAGGGCTGCATGAAGAGAGCGGCTGGCAGGTTGCGCTGAGTCAGCTCGTGATTGAGCCAAACCAACGTGTCCCTCTTCCAGCCATTCTCGACGGCGAGGCGAGCTTGAACGCGATCGATTCCCATGTACCGCTTATAGCGGATCGGGTTAGAGGACGCGGTCCAGCGACGTGAGGGCCTTCTTGCGCTCGATGGCATCGACGAAGTACTGGAGAACTTCATCGCGCTTCGTCGTGAGCAAGCGCTCGAACGAGTGGTTGTTCAGGTGCGCCCAGAGAGCGAAGAGCGTCTTGTGGCCGACGCTGTCCTCGTTGTCATTGCTGCCGCTGTTGAGATACGCGGCGAGCTTCTGGATGGCCGGGCTCGTCGAGGAAGCGGTCTTCAGCTCCTTCAGCAGCGTGCGCACGAGCACGGGGCGAGCCTCGGCGGCGATGGCGAACGCCGCCATAACCGGGGCGCGGCCGATGCCCGAGCGGGTCGTGACGATGTCGCACGTCATGCGGAGACCTTCGCTAAAGTCGTTGGCGATGCCTTCGATGAGCGAGAAGCTCATCTTCGTGCGGTGCGAGTTGAAGAGGAGGCGAATCGCGCGAGCACGAGCCATGAGAACGTTTCCGTTCTTCGTGTCGTACTTGATATTCCAGTCGTCGCCGTTCGTGCGCGGACGCTGACGATCGAACGTGCCCTGAATGTCGGGCTCCAGGCCGAAGATCATGTCGACTTCCATCGTCACGCCCGACTGCACGATGGCCGAGAGACGGTGCTGACCATCGCGGAGAGCGCCTTCACGATCGAACTTGACGCGCTCGCCATTGTCGCGCCACGCACCCGCCTTGATGTCGTTGACGTACGAGTCCACCGTCGCCTTCGAGATGTTGCGATTGTGGATGTTGCAGGTTTCGAGGATGTACTTGGCGAGGGCCGGCGTGACCACGACGCGATCGAGCGTGGTGCGCGTGGCGTAGCGATACTTGAAGTTGATGGCGATCTGAGCGGTAACGATGTTCTTGTTCATGGCAGTCTCCTGTTCGCTTTTTGGGCAGATCTCTGATCTGCGTTCATTGCCCTTATAGCGAATGTTTTGAGACTACCTTTTGCCGCTAACTCTGCTGTAGGAGGTCGAGTAGATGCTTTGCCGCTTGCCGGCACGCACGCTTATCCGGCTGAGAACCAATGAGCAGTACGAGGATTCGACTCAGCTCGGTCGGAGCCCATTCCACGCCACGCTCTTTAATGAAGAGCGGCAGCATGTTCATGGCAGTCATGGCGACGGAATCGCGGAGTGTGTTGCAACGCATGTGGAGGGCGCAGTCTCGCAGGCGCACGAGCGCGAGGAGCTGTGCCTTGGTGAGCATCTTATTGAGCTGCATGTCGTCCAGTATAATGTTCATGCGAAGGCACGCACCTTCCTCATCCGGCACCAGTCGTCGATAGTGCGCAGCGCATTCGGGTCGAACGCTCGGCCATCCCAGTGCAACACGCGCCCGCACGAGAGCTTGATGAAGTCTCCCGGCGTCAGATTTTCAGCGTTGTCGAAGATCCACTGCAAGACCGTGTTGTCGTCGTTCAGCGACGAGATGGAGCCGACACTGTAACGACGGTCCTGAATGAGGTTGTGGTAGACAAGCGTCACAGCGTGATCGCCTTCACCATCCCGGAGAATGATCCACATCGCCATAGGAGCCTCCTACACTTCAGGATAGGGTAAGCCTAGGACGATGTCAATCCCTCGTTACCTATTTCGGTAGCGCTCCAGGATCCGTATGGCGTGCTTCTCGGCGTCTTCCTCGGAATAGTCGAGAGTCATGACGCGGAAGGCTCCTGTAGCAATCTGCGAAGCGTGGCGAAGCTCGTGCGCAGCGACGAGGACGACTTCCTCCTCGAACGAGCGCAATTCGACTTCTGGAGTGTGCGTGGTGTGGCGTGTCGTGTAAGGATACTTACACTTCTGAGAAAGCGACAGCTTGACGAGGATCGGCTCGCCGGCTCGCTCGCGTCCCGTCCATCCCTGCGTTACCTTGCCGCTTTCCTTTCGGTCAGCGACGTACAAGGTTGTGGGATAATTGATGTTGTACTGGTCCGCTACCCACTTGAGAAGAGGTAAAACGGAATCGTCGGGACGCCTCGACTCGTTAAAGGTCTTCACGTCCCTCTTGTAGCGAATCTTCTAAGTTTTCCAGGTAACTCTTCGGATTAACTTACCTATAGTTTCCTTGCAAACTCCATATTCAGCGGCTAAATGCTCTTGACTTACATCGCCCGATGCATATCGCTGTCTGATCACATCGGCGATTTGGTGGTTGAGTTTGCGAGCGCCGCTGACCTTGGCCGCATGACGCGGACCTCTGGACTGACGAGATTTGTTGACCATATCGTCTACATTCTCTTGACTCGTACCGAGAAACAGATGGTCTGGATTGACGCAAGATCGAATGTCGCAACGATGGAGCACTTGAAGTGCTTTGTCCTGAGGTACGCGGTTTGCGATTCCATACGAAAATCGGTGGGCCGATACGAGGATTCCATTGGCCCAAAATAGGCCATATCCAGAATTATTCTTAGCGGCAGTCCACAACCAGCAGCCTGCTGGCGAATACTGAGCGCGATCTACTTTACTCCAAAATCGCGACTCAGTATCCATTGCGATTAACGAACGGGAACGCCCGGCATGGTGAAGCCGGTCTTGGTCGACGCCTGCACGGCCGGAGTCGGCACGTTGACGGTCGTCTGACCATCGAGCTGATCGGCGAGGGCGCGGATCTGCTTCACGAGACGCGGAACGCGGCGAGCGTACGAGCGCTTCGTGTCGTCGGCGGTCGTGGTGAGGTCGATGACCGCTTGCTGCAAGCTCGCCGGCAACTGCGTGACGGTGAGGCCCAGCGTGAGAGCGAGCACGACGTTCGGATCGGTCTCGTCGACGACGACGCGCGGAGTGAGGCCGGCTGCGTTCACGAGGTAGCCGGTGATGTCACCGGACGTGCCGTTGCGGTACAGGCTGATGCCCTGATTGCCGAAGAACGGCTTGGCTTCGCCGCGCTCGATTGCGTTGGCGAGATTGCGCGCCGTGAAGGCGAGCAAGGTTTGCTTCTGAGTACGATTCATCATTGTTTGCTCCGAATAAAATAAAGGATAGACGTAGCTCTTATAGCGAATCTACGGCTTGTACCGACGGAGGACTTCCGCTGCTTCCATGATAATGTCTTGAGCCTTGAGGGCACTATCTGCCGCACTCTCAAGCTGCGTGATACGCGTTGCCTGACGCTGCGAACGCGCCTTCAAATCGTCACGCTCTTGGCGAATCTGATTCAACTCGAACGTGAGTGAATCGACCGTGTCGCTGAATTGGCTGATCTCGCCGGTAGCGGTTGCGAGTCGCTTCTTCATGTCCTCGTAAACGAGAACGGTCTGGTTGTGCTGATTGACCATCTCACGCACAACGGACTCGCAGCGAATTGCTTCGCCAATGAAAGCGAAGGCGCAATTCCAACGGACTTCGAGATCACGCTGGTCATCGCTGTTGAATGCGTCGACGATCTTGAGCAGCGAGCGACGGAGGTCATCCTTCTGCTCTGAGCGAGAGCGCACTTCAGCACGTAGCTGGCCTTCGAGCTGCGCGATCTTCGTCAACTGCTCTTCGCACTGACGATCCTTCGCGAGGAATGCCTTCTTCGTTTGCGTCAATTCTTCTGTGAGAACCTTGTTGCTGTTCTCCAGCTCATCCATACGATTTACGAGATACATTACTTGCCTGTTGAGCCGAAGCCACCGGCACCGCGCTGCGTATCGGTCAACTCGTCTACGACGACGATTGTTGCCTGAGGAGCGCGAGCGATGACCATCTGTGCAATGCGGTCGTTTGCCTTCGCTTCCCAGCGATGCGGACCGAGGTTGATGAGAATCACGCCCACTTCGCCGCGATAGTCCGCGTCGACCGTGCCCGGCGTATTGAGCACGGTGATGTTTTGCTTGAGAGCGAGCCCGGAGCGAGGACGAACCTGCGCTTCCCAGCCCGGAGGCAACTCCATCGAGAAACCGAGCTTCACGAGCTTCACTTCATCCGAGAGAAGAGTGAAGTCTTCGAGGCAGTGCAGATCCATGCCGGCCGCATTCGGCGAAGCATAGTCCGGTACGATCGCCTCAGGGCGAAGCTTCTTGATCTTTACGATAGGATTTTCGTCGCTCATATCGTCACCCTCACAGCCATTTTCGGCATACGTGATGCCGGGAAGATGTAGTGGTACTCCTGATAGTCGTAGATCTCGATGCGCGTCGGATCGAATGGGCACACGCCGATGTAGAGATCGAAATGCGGCACCCAGCGACCGATATGACGAAGGAAACTGAAATACGCCCTGATTCGACCGCCCATCTCGTGAATCAGAGCTTCACTGATTGGTCTGCCCTTGAAGTCGCGATACAGACGGTGCTGAAGCGAGATCAACACTTCCTGCGTGCGAGGGTCAAGTCTCGAACCCGGATGACGTTCCATATTCCTCTTATAGCGGAATTAGTAATCGCCGCGGACGATAGCTTCCAGCTCGGCGACGCGACCACGGAGGAATTCAACTTCCTCTTCAATCGGCACACCGGTATTCGGAATCACCTGAATAATACGATCGTCGTAGCACTCGATCATATCGTACGTCTTGACGTTGGTCGGGTCGAGAGCGACACCGATATGCTCCAACGTCCATTCGCGAATCGCCTTGATAACGCGACGACGAACGTCCATATCCGGCTCCGACATGCGAGCGGTGAAGATCTTGACGGTCATGCCGGCTGCGAGGATTTCCTTCACTCGCTCAACCATCTTCGGAATGGGCTTGCCGATATGATCTGGCCCGTGCCAGCCCGTGTATTCTGCGAGAGTCGCATCGAGGTCGACACCGACCCACGCGGTATTCTTCACCGACGCCCTCCAGGCGTCGATGTGCTTCTTGTAATCTGACATTGGTTCCTTACTGTGCTGTTGCTGTGAGCTTGTCGTGGAGATACTGCTTGAAGAGCTGAGCGGTGCGCTGACCAATCGCCGACGTCGCTTCACGCGACTCGACGACTTCGCCGGCACCCTCGCGATACACGTCACTGACCATTTCTTTGATCAGTGCTCCCATCTTCTCGATGCCCGGCTCCATACCGTTCACCGTGAGATGGTCGATCACATGCTTGAGGCGTTCTTCCGTCACCCATTCGAGGGCGATGGCCTTTGCTTCCGAGAGCACGACGAGCTTGTTCGGATCCACGTTCTTCACGTCCTGAGACGTCGCACGCTCGCCGAACTTGTCGATCTTGTGCTTGCAGATCACGCGGTGATCGTTGTTTACCGTCATCTCTTCAAGAGGACGGATGACGATGCCTTCACGCTGCTTGTCGTTGCCCATGCCGCGACGAACGGCGACTTCTGACGGAGCGTCGCGCTCGGCGTTAAGCACGTCTAGCTCGACGGCCACTTCCTTCCACGGAACCACTTCGAGTCCGAGACGCGTAGCAACTTGGTCCATGTTCGGAACGTTCAGCCAGACATCGCCGATCTTCACGTCGAACACGATGAACTTCAAATCCGGGCCGTAGGTGTGGCCCATCTTCTGCTGTGAGCCGCCGTATGCTTCACCGTGAACAGTCACCTTGTCGTGTCCCATTTCCAGGAACACCTTAGTGAGAGCTTCCTTGTCGAAGAGCTTGCAGAACTTCTCGTGCTTCTCGCCGCCAGAATAGAACGTGATCGCTGGATCAGCGGTCTTGTCGCCTGCATTCCATTCGATATGCGCCGAAGTGCCGTGCACCTTCTCAAGCACGTAGCAGCGCTTGAAGTTGAGGATCTTCTGATCCTTGTACAGGTTATTGATATGGAGGTAGCCCATTACTTCTTCTCTGCTTCTGCGATTGCAACCAATGGATCGATGCCGACGCTTGAATCGCCGACGGGATCCATGCCGCGAACAAAGCGGCATTCGGGACACATCATCCCGTATTCGGTTTGCAACCAACCTTCGGTTTCGCCTTCAACCGTCTCGTTGACTTCGTCTTCGGGACAGCTCGTACAAACGATCGGCTCAGGCTTTTTCTTCTTAGCCATTCGCCTCTCTTATAGCGAAACTAGTAGCGGTCGGGAGTAGAGGGCTTCTTCCGGCGAGGCGGAAGTGGAGGGAGGGGATCGCGCTTAATCACGCGAGCGACTTCGAACCTGTCCTTGTGCTCGTGTCCGCACGTCTCGCAATAGTACTCGCTCCACCATTCATTGGTGTGCTCGTTCATATCGCGCTTCGATGGGCAAAAACCCTTATCTGCGTTCGGGCACTTCATTGGACACTCACTTATGGATCAAGTACGTGCAGACCTTGACGTTGAGGTTTGGATGTCGAATCTTCTCTCTTTGGAAGAAGTCAGCTCTGACTTTGATGACGACATGCGTACCGTGATCGTCGTTATCGAGATAACCGGCGATGTACCACGGTTTCATTCCGTGCATCTCTTCGATGTCCTTTAGAACCTGTTCACATTCTTCTTTGGGCGAACCCTTTGTCATGCTGACTCCAGGAGACGCCACCCGATCTCGATCTGAAGCATGGTTCTCTGATCCAAAAGCACAGAGTTGCCGTACGTCATCCCGAGGAGGATCCGGGCTACGTGTCTCTTATAGCGGAAGTTATGGTTGTCCTCGCCAACCGCAGTCGCGGCAGATGAAGCGAGTTTTCCCCGATGGTGTGGAGATCGAGGCGATATTGGTGCCATTGCAGGTGGGGCACTTGAGTGTTGACTTCGGCTCTTCCTTTTCGTTTTCTTCGATGGGAGCCTCAGCCTGATCAAGCTGTTTGCGAAGTCTAGCTACTTCGCGTTTGAGTTGACGGTTCTCTTGTTCATATTCTCTCTGAACCTTGGTGTTGGTGTCACGTGTTTGCCGATGCTGCACGCGGCGCTTACCCATTTACTCTCCGTCTTTCGTATCCTCATCCACCTCAGCTTCAGCATTGAGTTTCCAGCACACGCCATCGTGCTCGATGCGCAGCTTGTCCCACTGTTGGATCCCGCAACGGAGTAGTTCCTGATTGTCGGCAATCCAATGAAGAAAAAGATTCTGACGTACGAGCGCTTCAGCCGTGCCCTTAGGACAGTCCTCGCCCGTCAGCTCTACGGAGTATCGTACTCGCCCAGGATGCCCAGGAGAGATCACGACACGTGTGAGTCGGCGGTTGACCATCTTAGTGCTCGATGCTGTAGTAAGGTGCCTTGTCGCGACCCATGAGCATCTGTCGAGCCATGAGTAGCAGCCACGGTATATTAAAGATTGCCGTGGGAGATGGTCCGATGTTCTCGCGGATGAAGTTCTCTACGTTGTATCGAGCGATATTTTCGTCCGTCGTAGTCGTCGCATCGAGGGCCCAGTCGCCCTTGCCTGCGAAAATGTACATCTTGTATTTTTCGTCACCGATCGTTGCGATGAGAGCCCAGTGCTGATTCTCTCGCGGTACGCCGGTCTCTTCTTCGAATTCGCGGCCGATCGCCGAGCTGAATGACTCGCCCTCTTCGACCTTGCCACCAACACCGTTCAGCTTGCCTGCCTGCCACTCAGGACGATTCTTGCGGACGAGTACGACTTCATCCATGTCCTCGGTGAAGGCAAAGCCCACTACGAATTTCTTCACTGCTGCACCTGATACTTCTTGCCGCTGTAGATCTCATAGAGAGAATCGTTCAGAGGCTCGCCGAGAGCGAACATGTCTCGCAGCTCGCGTACGGCTTCACGCACGCGACGCTTTGCTGTTTCGACAGTGACGTTGCTGCCCTTCTCCGCTTCGACTTCAATGAAGCGACGGGGCTTGTCGAGCCCGCCAACCTTCCATACGTCGTAGATGACGTAGCTCATCTTGAAGTTGTCGCTGTGTCGGACCCAGAAGATGTGAGCCGTCTTCGTCAGAGTGAACACTCGCTTGAAACCAGCGGCTTCGAGGAAGCAGCGTACGTTGAACGCTGACGTGTCCGGTGAGAACTTCAGATCGATCTCGACGCGGTCGCGGGTCGAATTCTCATTCTTGCGTAGCTTGATTGTCAGCTCGTGATGAGCGTCGTCATCGTCGCCACGCTGGCGTACCGCACGATCGCCCTGTTCGTAGTAGGTATCGGGACTGGTGATCTCGACGAACTTCTCGATGTTGCGATTCGTGAACATCCACTTCTTGAAGGCTTCGATGTTGACGTGATCGGCAGCGAGCTTCGCTTCGATTTCGTTTTGATCTGATATCATAGCTGCGCCTTTAGTGCTTTGAGAGCGGCTTCCATGTTGGTTGGCTTGAGGCCCATGCTCATGCGGAACCAATTCTCGTCGCCGCCGCATGCCGGCCCGCTTACGACTCGAATCTTCGCTCTGTTGAGCGCTTCGTTGAAATTGTATGCGTCAGCTACCTCGAACCAAGCGAACATGCCCGTGCCGCTCGCCGGCACGCCTTGCACTTGCTTGACGTGATCTTTGAGGTAGTGATTGAACATCTCACCATTGCCGAGGAGATCCTTGCGAGCTGTTTCGAACAGCTTCACGTAGTCGCTCATGCGAAGTGAATTCAGTGCGCGAGCAACGTATGCTTGCGTCGGCAAAGCAACGCCCGATGTCGTAAATTCGACGTAGTTGGCCGCGTGCTGGGCGATCGACTTGTTGCGTGTCACCAGCCAGCCGATGCGCATGCCCGAGAGTCCGAGCATCTTGGCCGCGCTGTACACCGCGACTTCGTAGCGCGGCTTGATGCCGTCGAATCCGTACAGATGACTGCCAGCGTAGACTGCATCCCAGATATCACAGTGAGTGACGTCGAGGCGCCCGTCGGGATTGTTCGGGCTCGTGGTGCACACGAGCTGGGCTGCGCGATCGTCCAGTGCGTTTGTGAATCCGAGGCGACTAAAATGAGCGAGTGTAGGGTAGCTCGGCCAGTACGGAGCCTTGTGCATCACTTCTCCAATGCGAGCCGTCTTAGTGAAGGCGTACATCGCAGCGAGCAGAGCTTGCTTCGCTCCGTTCGTGATGACGTAGTAGATCTCGTGACCGGGATGCAAATGGCGTAGCTCTTCCAGCAAAGCGTCATGGCCGTCGATCGTCGGATACGGATACGATGTCGAGAAGTCCATCAGAGGACCGAACCAGACTTGCTCCTGGAGAAATTCCGGCTCACCGACGGCGAGATTGAATCCGCCCTCGATATTGCCGCGAGCCATTTGCAAATCAGCGGTCATTAAAATGCAGCGCTCAGATTGAGGAACGCGGTGTATTGAGTATTGAGCGACAGGCCGATGAATACGGGGCCTGCGATGCGACGATCTGCACCAACCTCAACTACGACACCCTGCATACCTGGGATGCCAGTTTCGTTCTGGCCTGCGAACTTCGCAAATTGATAGCCGACGCCTGCGTGCACGAGCCAATTCGGCTGATTGAGAACCATCTTTTCTTTCTCGACGATCTGAGTGATGTACTTCGTCTCAGTCTTCGTCTTGTTCTCGTCAGTATTCGTCGTTTGATTGACGTTATTGTTCGTGTCGGTTGTCGTCTGCGTCACAGTCGTCGACGTGCCGTCGGTGTGAGTCGTTACGGTCTGCGTCTGCGTCTCATGCTTCTTCTCGACTTGCACGTACTGGATCTGAGTGACGACGCGATCCTGGTAGACGATCTTGTCCTGATACTGCGTCACGGTCTTGGTCTTTTCTACGACCTTGGCCGGGCGAGCGAAGATGGCTGTGCCGAAACCGAGAGCGAACACCAAGAGGCAGAACGCGATCGTGCGGATTACCGGATGAGCCTTGAGCCAATTCCAAGCTACGGTGAACGGAGTCATTGCTTCTTTTTCTTTCCCTTCTTGGGTTTGACGTAGACCTTCTGCGGGACCAAGATTTCGTCGCAGAATCCGGCTGTCAGTGCTTCTTCAGCCGTGTAGTAACTATCTTTCTCACAAGCCTCTTCAATCGCGTTATACGAGAGCTTCGAACGTGCAGCCAGGATCGTGTGGTAACGTTGATTGTCCCGCTTGATCTGGTCAGCCATATCGAGGATGAGGTTTTGCTGTGCTTCTTCACCGACGGGGATTGTCCCGTTGTGAATCATAAAGGTCGCATTAGGAGCCATGCGACGAACGTCCGCAGCCTGCATGATAGCCGCTGCGATCGACCAAGCCTTCCCGTATACTTCGATGATTACCATGTTCTTGCACATGGTGAGCAAGTCATATATCGCGTAGCCCGGAGCCTCTTCCCCGCCCTCAGAGCTGAAAACGATCGTGATGTCACCTTCGGTCTCTTCGAGCTTGCGAAGAGCTACCATCATCATGTGCATCATCGGATCATCTACGTCTCCTGTGACATAGAGGCGGCGATTCTTCTCGTCTACCGATACATTCATTCATCACCCTTATAGCGAATCAGCCCAGAAGTAGGTGTTCTGGCAGCTCATTCCCTACGTACTGATCGAGGTACTGGTCGAGCTTGTCGGCGTAAGTGGAGGCCGATCGATAGAACGTTGCTCCCATATCGTCGCCGTGAGTACGTGAGCAAGCGAAATTCGTCTTGCAGACGACGGCAAATCCGGTCTCTGAGGAGCGTGACTTGTCGATATAGTAGATGAGGCGATTGAACGCTTTGTCATGCGGCGAGCGGTTGATCGTCCAGACGTTCGTAGCGCACGTCATTGGGCCCCACGACTCCTGCACGTCTTCCATCGTCAGTAGACGATCTTCACGCTGGCCCTTGTTCACCTTCGAGCCTTCACGGTTTGTCTGAATCGCACAGAGCACGTGCATCTTGTACTGCAAGCCGATCTGCTCGAAGTAGTTGTACACGATCTCGTCACGCTCACGCTTCGACATTCCCTTCGCAGCTTGCTGCGTGCTGATCTTCGCCGGATAATCGTCGACGAGCATATCGAAGCCACGACCAAACTTCGCGCAGCGCTCTTCTTGTTTGCGTCGAACGGTAGCTGCGACTTCCTCGACGGTGAGACCGGCCTTGTTCATCGGAACGTAGCAGAGATAACGAGCCATCCATTTAGTGCAGTGATCGAGGCGAGTGCGGCCTTCAGCCGTCTTGTACATGTCCAGCAGCTCGGTGGCCGTGACGCCGAGGAAGCAGCAGCGAAGCTTTTCCTTGATGTCCGTCGGTCGACCTTCGTGCGTGATGAAGAGGACGTGCTTCTGGTTGACGATGTTCTGAATGATCGTCGTAATCATCGCCGTCGTCTTGCCTGTATTGGTGGGCGCGAGGATGATCGACAAGTCGCCCGGCAGAAGCGAGCCGTGCTGTGCCTTCGGTGTGAGTAGGCGATCGAATACGCCGAGGCCGACGGTCAATGCGTTCGAGTACTCGACACGCGATTGCTCCATCTCCTCCATGTAATTCGTAAACGATTCTTCTGAATCCTGTTCGAATTGAGTTGTTTTGATATCCTGCACCATCTGGTCGACGGTGGAATAAGCAACCTTGGTATCCTTACCCTTATAGAGCTGATATGCCTTTCTGAACCCAATCTCGAAATACTGAGCATGCATCCAGTCGGTCAGCTCGGGGCGTAGAGCGTCGAGCCCGTATTCCTTCGCCTGAAGTTCCGAGAGACGAATGATCTCGTTGACCTTGTTCCGTGTCGCTTGGTCCTCGGTGAGGAACACCGGCAGATTGCGCAGCTCCTCTATCGACGGTGAGCGATTGAAGTCACGGAAGAACTTCACCTTCGCCCCATAGACCTTCGTGCAGTACGGGTCCAGGAACCACGCCGGATCGATGCGGTCTGCACATTGAGCGAAAAACTTATCGTTTTTCAATAGATGGCCAAGGATGGCGATCTGCTTGTTGGTCGCGAAGGGGAGAGAAATTTTTGCTGGTTCAATGAGAGGATCGGACAACTTCTACCTCAGGAAGAGAAAAATATTTGCCATTGGAAAGTGGCGAAAGTGTTACAAAACTACATGTACGTGCAGAATTTTCTTCTACCGCGTCTTGACAGCCCCAGGTAGCTGAGGTAAACCATACTTGTCACGTGCGTAAGCTTCCTCGCCAAAGTGTCAGCCAGGATCTCCGGGTAAGTCTTACCGGGCTCGCTCACGTCAACCCACATGGAGGTCATACAATGCTCATATAGCGAAACTCTCTAGATGATCCTCAAAGCATCGACCCCGTAAAAGATTCGCTACAAGGGTCATGACCGGGAGGTCTTTTTGAAACTTCCGGTAGGCCCAATGGGGATCTTTTACTCTCGTAACAAAACTGTAAGGAGGCTTACCATGAATACGTTCACTGCTCGCAACCTCATCCGTTCCTGGCTCCGGGCAAACAAGGTTCCCTTTACCAAGTCGACCGTCGCCGGCTGCGATTTCAGCGTCCAGGGACGCCTGGGTGACATCGAGGTCCGTGTCTGCGAACGTCGCGACCAGACCAAGCCCGCTCCGAACGTCATCGACGTTCTGGCCACCGACATCACCGGCAAGAAGCTCGACGTGGCTTTCGCGGCGTACCACGTCATCACCAGCGCTGCGGGCTACGGCAACCCGGTGCCCGTCGATCGCGGCGTGCAGCCCGAGCAGAAGCTCTGCTACACCGACGACGACTTCCTCGTGTGCGTGCGGCACACCGCGTTCCGTCGCTCGCCGAATGCGCCGGCCGAAAAGTACGCCAAGTACGACAAGGTCATGCACAAGGCTTGCTGGAACTTCTACAACCTGAACAACTCGCCCTGCCGTCGCTGGGGCAAGTCGGTGGAAGATCTCCGCACGTACGCGATGGTGCTGCTCAACATCTTCTGCGCCCAGATCGAGGACGAGGAGAAGGACGACCAGCACAACGAGCAGACGCTCTACGTGTGGCTGCGCCAGCGCTTCGCCGAGATCTTCAAGATCCTGTCGGCGAAGGAGCGCTCGACGATGCCCGACGCCGACACCGTCGCCGTGGCGTTGCTCGGCAAGGCGTATCGCGGTCGTGCGAACTTCAACGCCGATGGTGAAGCTGCGCCGATCGTCGAGCAGGATGTCGCGTACATCCACGGGTTCAAGGACTACAGCAACCCGATCGACGAGCAGCCCGTCGACGACGACTATCGCGACCGCAATCGCAAGCTCGATACGTCGAATCCGACGGCTCGCAAGCGCTCGGCGGCGAAGCTGCTCCGTGAAGGGCTCGCTGCGATGGATCATGACGGCATGGTCTCGACGCTGAAGTTTGCGAAGCAGAACATCCTGCTGCATTCGGACGCGCGCCGTGAAGCGGCGAAGCAGTTGCGTCTGCACCAGGAAGGTTGCGACATTTGCGGCGGCTCGGGCCCGGCCGACTCAGGTGAAGTTGATGTCGATGAAGAGGCGGGTCTCGAATCGGCGAGCGCCGAGGAATAGTTCGTACACTTCGTCGAAAGACATCGCACCTAGGTCGATCTTCTGACCGAGCTTCTGCGGGATCATCTCGTAGACTTCTACATCCCCGTACAAATCAGTCACCATCTTCTCGATCGCCTCCGTGGCATCAGGATCGAGCGCCACATACACACGCTGCACACCGCTGTTGATGAGCAGGCGCATTTGCTGGTGCGACACTTCCTTGCCCATTGTGGCGACATTACCGCGGCAGTAATGGGCCTTGATTGCATCGACAGGGCCTTCACACACCACTGCGTGTTGCCAGTCTTTCAAGCGATCTGAGAACATCAGGAGACGGTCGCGCCGCACGCCCTTGGACGAGAGGATCTTCGGCACTTCCTTCTTCTCACCCGTCTCCTCGTCGATGTAGACGTGAGGAATGACCAAGCGACCTTGGTAGCCGTAGAGGAGTCCGCGCTCGCCAATTGGAAAATATACTCGACGATTCTCTGGCGAGTATCGCAAGCCGTAGCTGAGCTGGAGGCGAGTTGGTACGCCGCGCTCTTTCATGTACTCGCGACCGCGCACGGCGTGTGGATGGTCCATCTGAAGAAAGTCAGAGGGCCAGCGGATGATCGCGTGCTCGGTTGCTTCACCGTCAACGTCGTCGCCTTCGCCGAAGAAGTCTTCGATACGAGCGTCGAACGTTGAGTCTGCGCGGAGGGGAATGTCGCCGTAGAGGAAACGGCAGACGTCAGCGAACGATTGCCCAGTCAGCTCGGAGAGAGCGTACTCAGCACGTCCCTGGAAGTTATCTGTCTCTTTGCAACGCCAACAGACGAATCGTCCATCACGCTTTCGGAGATAGAGCTTCTTGGACTTCGTGCATCGCGGACAGGTGAAGATCCACGATACCGAATTCTGGTCATAGGTAAGCCCGGAGCCTTCGATGAAGGCTCGAAGGACTTCCGGGTCTACCTTCTGAAACATTACTCGACTGCTTCGATATCTGAGGTATCGAGCTTGGCGTCAGCAGCGCGGTAGTCGCCACGCATATCGCGTAGCTTCAATTCCTTGATGATCGCTGCCTGCATATCCTTGTCACCTTCGAGAGCAACAAGCATATCCTTCGCACCGTGCCACTTCTTGCCACCGAATTCGTACCAGCCCTTAGACGGTGTCTCAATGACACCGCGACCGATACCAAGACGGAACACTTCTTCATGGACGTTGATCACGCCGAGCTTGTAGTCGAACGTGAATTCGCCAGTGCGGCCCTTTGGACCCATTGACGAGTCCTTCATGATGACGCGCATCTTATGGCCCGTACGCTCGCCCTTGTCCATCAAGTCAGTGACAGACTCATCGACCATTTCACGACCGAGCATATCCGTACGACCTTCTTTGTTCAGGTTCGGTACGACATACACGAAGTATTCGGCGAAGTGCTGGAGACCGAACGAAGCATTCATCTTCACCTTCATCGACGGATCGCGACGGAGAGCTGCCTGATCCATTTCCGAACGAACCTGCGTGACGAGGGTACAAGCGAGCTTGTACTTGCGTAGTGTCGGCAAAATACGCTTGAGACCAGTCTGAATGGTCAGAGCGTGGTCGCCGATTTGCTGCGTCTCTACGGTGTCTGAATCCAATTCACGACGGCCGAGAACGCCCGACACTGAATCGATTACGACGTACTTGAGCGGCATGCCATCGTCGAGGTCGGCAGCGAGATTCTTTTCGATGCGATCGAAGATCTCCATCGGGTTGTTACCTTCGTAGATAACAACGCGCTTCATATCGATACCATATGCCTTGGCCTTCTCAGGAGTGAGCTGACCGCGCCAACGGAATTCGGTGTCGAATACGACGGCGTATGCTTCAGGATCGTCCTGATGAAGCTGGCCGATCTTCATCTTGACGAAAACCGACTTGCCTCCCTTCGGAGGACCGTAGAGAACTTCTGAATAACCAAACGGCAGAAGCCACGTACCGTTGCCGTATACGAAGTCTGCTGAGGGAGAGGATGAATGAACGCCGCTGTTGAAAGGATTCGTGTGTTCCTTGATAACGTTGTCGTACTTCTGGAGTCGTGAGAGCCAGTCTTTTGCCATTACAGTTGCCTTATAGCGGATGACTAATATTTGGGTGTGCCGAAGCGAGAACGAGCTGAACCAGGAGCGGTAGTCTGTACCGGCGACGGAGATTCTTCGCTACCGTCGAGCTTGGTGACAGTGCTGGTACCGCCGAGATAATTGTATGCCTCGCTCGATCCCATGATCTTCTTGACGGTGTTGTAAGACCACTCGAACGCCTTGAGCTTGCCCTTCAGCAATTCAACGACGGCAGTGATCTTGTCTACAACGTCCTGAGCTGCTGTCAGCTCGGTGTCGAGTGCGAGCACAGCTTCACGCGTTTCCTTGTTCGAGGAGATGCCCTTGCTCTTCAAAAGCTCTGGCATCACTTCGAGGGTAATGACTGCCTTACGACGATCGACGACCTTCTGTGCTTCGACCTTTTCAGCTTCGAGTGCGCAGATGTTGTGGTGCAGATCGCGCCAGCTAATAGTGAACACGGTGCATAGCTCGCTCGCCTTACCGGGAGTCACGGCTTGCACTTCAATCAAACGCTGCTCAGCTTCCAACACCTTCTTCAGATCGATGGTGATAGCGTCGACGCTTGTGCCTGCACGCGGGCAGACGATGACCTGATCGGCCTCTCTGATTAGATCGCTCATGATGTAGATAAGAAAAGGGCCCGGCGTTTACACGCCGGGCCCGAGGTTGTTAGGCCGGCTTCGAACCGAACTTCGCGTAGAATTCTTCGTCGCTGAGATCGCTGTCGTCACCACCAGTTTCGACAACCGGAGCTGTCGTCGGAGGCGTTGCCGGAGCAGCGGCCTTTGCGGCTTCGAGCTGCGCGAGCTGAGCGCGAAGCTTCTCGATCTCGGTCTGCTCTGCCGTCTTCGGAGAAGCGGCCGGCTTCACAGCCGGAGGAGCAGTACGAGTCACCGGGCTCTTCTCAGCAGTCTTGCTGCCGAGCTGCCAGATGCGATCGACTTCATCAGGGTCGCCCGAGCACGAAACGAGCTGAGCGATCTGAGCTGCCGAGAGAGTCTTCACGACGCCAGTCGCGAGATCCGGGCAGACCTTCTCAGCGGTTTCACACTGAGTGTCCGAGAGAGGAGCCTTCTCGATCTTCCATCCTGCCTCGTCGTCTCCAGTCATCACGAATTCGACTGAATCCTGGACCGGGAACTTGCCCATGCGCGAGAAGCGGAACCACACACCCTGATCCGGGGCCATCGGATCGAGCTTGCGCTTGCGCACTTCTTCGATCTTGACGTCCAGGAGCTTCTTGAGCGTGTGCGAGATCTGGAGCACACCGAATTCGCCAGCGCGCGACATCACATTGATGTGCCACTTGCGATCGCAGTTATGCTTCTTGAGCCAGCCCGTGAGCGGTTCGAGCAGCTCACGAATCTCCTGATCGCTCTTACCCGAAGCCTTGTACTCAGCTTCACGAGCTTCACGCTCTGCACGCTTCTCGTCGATTACGTCGCAAGCATCGCAAGAGACGGTGACGATCTTCGTACGGAAATCGCTCTGCTGAATGCAGGCGAACGGACGCTGACGGGGCTTACCCGGTTCCTTGCCGTTGCCGGCGTAGCCGAAGTGCTGACCGTGATACATTGCCCACTTGCCCTTTTCGGCGAGTGAGTGCATCGGAGGGAGGAGACGGAGATCAGGAAGAACGAAAACAGTCTCGCCCTTTGAAGCATCGGGAGCCTTGAGCTTCCAATTCTTGTAAAAGACCATTTCCGTGTTGCCGTATTGAGGTGTACCAAATGCCATGATTATTATTCCTACGAGTTACTTTAATTGAATGAGTGAAACGAAATTACTTCTTGTTCTTGATTTGCTTTTGTACTGACTTGAATGTTGCCTTGATGAATTCCTCGTTGACAGTGTCTTCGTCTGTGATCGTTACGGTCGCCTTACCACGACCAAAGAGTTGGCCGAGGCCGATTGCCTCTTCCGGGGTTGCATTCACTACGATCACCGGAGCTACAGCACCCATATAGCGAATCTTTAGCCCTTCACGAGCAACAGCGTTGCGGAGGTACTGAGCATTGAAGTCATCGCCCAGCTCTTCGCGGATCGTGTTACGGATGAAGTTGAGGGTGTCTGACTTCTCGGGCAACGTCATCGTTGCCGGGAGGCGCATAGCGCGCGTCATGAACACCTTTAGTTCCTTGCCTACCTCTGCGAGAAGGCGATGCATGATCGCCGCCTGAGTCGAATTCCACTCGCGCTTAGGGCCGAGAGAACCTTCGAGGACCGGCAGGAAGCGCTGCGTGTACAGCTCAGCAGCGTCGATGACAACTGCCTCGCCCAGATCCCTCACGAGAGTCGTGAATTCCTGGACCTTACCTTCCGGGCCGTGGAGGAAGATTGCTACTCCGTTTGCTTGAACGGTAGTTGCGTAATCGCCCTTGAGCTTCTGAACGCGATCCTTCGCGCCCTTGATTGCAGTCTCGATACCAGCGCGCGTCTTGGTGTACTGCGGCTCGTTCGGATCGATCGCAGCCATACGTTCTGCGTCGTCGAGATTCTTGAGAATTGTTTCTAGATCCATTTTAGTCCTTACTTGATTCCTCTTTGTCATCGACCAATGCTGGGGCGACAACAATTATGTCTTCTAGGGCAAACGGCTTGTTTTCCCTGTACTTAGTAATGATTGCTACTGCGATTGAACCTTTAAATTCATTCGCGTGCATCCATTTAGTCGGCAGCATGCCGTTTTCTCGGTTGCCCCACTTCACAAACTTCATTCGCGCGCCGTCAACGTCCAGGTTCAGCTCGATCGCGTGACTAGTGCCGACATGCTTGCCGGAGTCATCCTTGCGCGACCAGCTAAACGGACGGACATCGTCAACGTAGCAGGCCACAGCGACCTTCAGCGGCTCCTCAGGAAACGGTGAGATAGTCTCGATGCGCTCCACATCCTTCGCCGTAGCGAAGGGAACGAATTCCTTCCAGCGGTAGAGAGCACGGTTGCCATTCTGCACGATGTCAGGGACCTCCATACTCTGGAGGACGGGCAACAGCGGCTTTGAGTACGCCGGCAAGATCGCCTTGCGCATCTGGTGACGAACGATCTGATTGATCGTGATGTACTTCTCTTTCACCGGCTGCTGCTTCTTGCCTGACGCACGTGCGGTCGACTCTTCATACTTCATGAGCATATCAAGTGTTGTCGCATCGTCGGGGAACAGGCTATCCATTGCACCCGAGACGATGAGCGTATAGACGACACCGCGGTTGAGTGCAGACGTGGCGAGTTTCTTCTTCACCACTTCGACCGTCTCAATCGTGACTTCCTTCGTCTTACGATTCGTGCGCTTCTTCTCTTCAAACTTCGTCGTGAAGGTTGCACCCTTTTCCTTGAAGGCTTGTATGCGATCACAGAAGTCGTCGATGTCCTTGTACGGGCGACCGTCAACGAGCTGCTTGTGAGCCTTCTCGCCGATGCCGTGCAAAAGAGAGAGCGGTGCCTGGATCTTGTCGTCTACGATGTCGAACATGTCGTGCGACTTCGTAACGTCAGGCAGGTTGATCAGGTGTCCGCAGTGACGCCAGAACACGCTGTTGATCTCGTCTTTGTCGGCGTTGCGAAGAACAGCCGTCCACCATTCGAGTGGATAGTGGTGCTTTAGATAGGCACATGCGTACGCGATAATCGAATAACACACAGCATGTGATTTATTGAAGCCGTATTGACCCCAAGTCTTGAAGAATTCCCAGCACTTATCGGCATATTCCTCACCACCGAGCTTCGCTGATGCGCGCTCTTTGAATGCTGGGTAGGCTGCGAGCACCTTCTCCATCTTCTTCTTGGCGACGTTGCGACGAAACTCTTCTGCTTCAGGACCGCCGCAGTCAGTGAGGTACTGATACGCCTTCTGCAACTGCTCCTGATACACCATGACGCCGTACGTCTCTGGGAAGAGCTGATTGAAGAAGGTGAAGATCTCTGGCGACGGCTCAGCATTGCGAGCGCGACGAGCGTACTCGACTAGCAGGTTGTGCTTCTTGCCGCCTTCACCTGACTCAACTTCCATGTCGAGCGGACCGGGACGATCGAGAGCGGTGAAGGCTGCCATCGCTTCGATTGAATCGATAGCGAAGCGATCACCACCCTTGCGGAATGCGAATTGACGAAGCCACTGCACTGCGCCCGGAGTGTTGAATTGGAATACCGTCTCAGTCTTGCCGAGCGAGACATCTTTGAACACCTTCTGGTCCTCGGGCAGCTTCCAGATGTCCTGGAAATTCTCACCATGCTTGATGAGGCGGCACTGAGGCACCCACTTGCCATCGAGCTTCATGCCCTCCTCAGGAGGAGTGCCGTAGCGATTCTGAATGAGCTTGATCGCGTTGCTGATGTCGTTCAGCGAGTTGATGACGAGGAAGTCCATCTTGACGCCACCGACAGCTTCGACGCTGGCCGGCGTGTACGCCGTGCAGATCGTGTCGCTGATGACCGTCGTAGGAATGAATTCCCAGATCGGACGATTGGCGATGACGAAGCCGCAAGCGTGACGTGACTTCTGACGTGCGAGACCAAGAGCACGACGAACGACATCCCAGTGCTTGGGATACTTCGTGATGTAGTCCTGCAAGTCCTTGTTGAATTCAATGATGCCTGGATGCCAGTTACCTGAGTCGGTGTAGCCGAACACGAAGTTGTGGTCGGACACACCCTGCGGCGGATCTGGCAGGCGACGAGTAATCGCATCGATCTCAGGCAACACTTGGCCGGCGAGAACGCGGCAAACGTCCTTCATGGCCGACTTGAGCTTCAGCGTCGTGTCGACAGAGATCTGAGCGAAGTGATCGCCATAGCGCTTGTGCAGGTAGCCAACCTTGTCGGCGACGAGCAGCTCGCGGTTCGGCAAGTCTTGGTCGATATCAGGAAGCGCGCCCGAGGCAATACGATCTTGAGTGATGAATCGTTCGAGCGACAGACCATAATCGAACGGATCTGCGTGTGTGATGCCCAGCAGGTAAGCTAGACGAACACCGGCAGCAGAACCACGACCAGGACCAGTGAGTAGACCAGCCTTGGTGTATTCCCAGCAAACTTCTTCATCGATGAAGAAGTAAGGCAGCAAGTCGATCGTGCCGTTCTTGTGGAGGAGGTTGATCTCTTCCTCCAGACGCGCGACAGCTCGCTTGTCCTTCCAATCCATACGACCATGCTTCTTGATAAGGTCGAGAGTGTGACGAAGGGTGTCTTGCGGGAAGAACTTGGTCGGCAGTGACGGCTTCGTTTCGAACTTGAAACCCTTGAATCGCTCAGCCCATGCGTAGCTGTTGTCGACCCATTCTTCGAATTGCTTCTGCTCGACGCCGAGCTTGTTCTTGAAGTAGGCGAATGCCTCTTCAGACGACTGACGATGGTACGAACCGTAGAATCTCCATGAGCCGCCCGAAGCCATGAGGCGAACGTCCTGCACCGGCTTCTCATCCGCATGAGCGAAGTGAGAGTCGTCGGCGATGAGGATCGGTACCTTGTACTTGGCAGCGAGGCGCATGACGAATTCATTGCAGCCCTTCTGCACGTCGCCGTCGGGAGCCCACGGACGGCACTCGTTCACGAGGAAGTCTTCAACTTTCTTGACCGAGAGGATCTTGGTCGGGTTGCGATCGTTCCACGTGTTGTAGTCCTTCACAGCGCAGAGCGTGTCGTGCTTGTTTGCCTTGCGCAGCCAAGCCTTCGCTAGATCGTCGGCGATGATTTCGCCTTCGTTGGTCTTGAGCTTCTTACCGTCGTGGAACTTGAGCTTGACGATCTTGTCGCCTTCTTGCAGCTCGACGAAGATTCCCTTGACCCAGTTACGGTCGCAGATGTGAGGGAACACTTCGACGAAGAGACGATCTTTTCCGAAGATAGAAACGAGACGCTCGAAATACTTCACGGCCATTTGCGGGTCGTTGTTATCGAGCAAGTGACGTTGGACCATGCCGATGAGGCATCCCGTCGTCATCGTGACGTTGTGTGATGCAAGCTCTTCGAGATTCTGCCAATTGAACAGCGGCTTGGTCTCTTGACCGTGGCGTTCAATCGGAGCCTTCGAGATCAGACGGACACCGCATTCATATGCGGCCTGATCCATGAAGTGCGTGCAGAAGTGAGCGTACTTGAAGTAGTCGAGGTACTTCCCGTCGGCATTCTTAGGAATGCCAGCGTCGCGCAAGATGCCGCAATCGTCGTCACGGAAGTAGCCTTCCAGACCGAGAACCGGGATCAGCTTGTGCTTCTTTGCCAGATCGTAGACGGTGCGGCAAGCTGCCAGCGAACCGTGATCAGTCACGGTGATGACGCCAGTCCCTAGTTCTACTTCACGCTTGGCGAAGGCTTCGGGAGTTGACGCTGAGTCGAGAGACTGCGGATGGCAGTGACAGGTGGCGAAGTTCTTGAGAGCCATTAACAGCTCTCTTATAGCGAAACTTACGGGTGCGACTTCTGACAGGTGGCGCTGTTTTCAGGATGGCCACAGTGCGTGCAGATCTTCCGGCCGAAGTGATCTACGGACTTCTTAACTGGCTTCGCTTCCTTCTTGTCGCGAGGAAGCATCCACTTACTATGGCGAGTCTTGTCGATCGAGATCGCGTTGCGTCCCTGTGCGGTGTAGTCGAGCTGGCCACCCTTTTGGGTCATGTTGCCCCAATAGTGATCGCAGTCGATGCAACGGAGGTATAGCTCACCATCTTCGAAGGTGAGGTGCGGGTGCTTGCAGTCAGCCATTACTTCTTGAGACGGAACTTGGCGCCGCGGAACACGCAGGCACAGGGGCGGGAGATGCGCTTGAGGCTCTTGACGCGCTCACCGTCGGCATTGACGGTGTAACCATCGCCTTCCAACCAGAGCTGGTAGCCACGTCCGTAGCAGTGCTTGCACGAACGCTTTGGATCAATCATCAGCTCCGCATCTTCGGGAGAAATGATCTGTGAAACGATTTCAAGCTCCGGTTCTACGATGCTCTTAACGAGCTTTTGATCGAGCATTCCGAGAGCGGTGAGGTTTTCTTGGATTTCTTGCATTACTTTTCCAGATGCCCTGCGATCTTCTTCACCGCGTTCTCGCGGCGAGCAACCTCAGCTTCGCGCTCCTGCTCTTCCTTCTCGAAGGACTTCACAGCGTCGCGATTGCGCTTCAGGGTCTTGCGGGTGTCTTCGAGCTGGCCACGTGCATAATCCAGCTCATGAACGGCGGTACGGAGATCGTCCATCGTGTACGGACGGTTCAAATCCTTCTCGGCCATTGGGCTCCTCCTGGGTCTCGTAGCCCTTATAGCGAATCGACCTTCATCAATGAGCGGAGCTTGCGGACGATCCCTTGGTAGGCGGTCTCCACTTCCTCTTCGCTCATCTGAAGAACATTCGCTATAATGCGATCCGGGCACCCATCAGGGTAGCGCTCCAGGAGCGTGTTGAGAGAATACCCGTATCGCTTGCTGGCGATGTAATCAGGATCGGTCTCAATCATATGCTTCATTTCTTCCGGGGTCATTATCGCATTTTGAAGGGAACAACTTGCCCCCACTTGCTCAACTTGCACTTGCATTCGCTTAGTGATGATTCAAGGAACGGGATCTGCTCTTTCAAAAGAGCCGTACGTTCGTGTATCTTGTTGGAAGCGATCGCCTTGTGCTGAATCATCAGATCCATGTTGTCCTCGTAGAGCTTCTGCATGTCGCGAAAATCTTCGAGTGACACCAACGATTCTGACTTGAGCTTCTTCAGATTCTCTTTACAGAGATCAGCGCTCGCCTTGCAACGTTCGACGTACTCGTGAGCTTCCTCGATATCGTTGCTGAGTTGAATAACCTTCGTCTTACGACGACGGATTTCTTCTTCGAGGCGAACGATCTGACGCTCCAGATCGTCCACTTCGGTGGCTACAGGCATTAGATTCCTTCGAACGGAGCCACAATCGAATCGAGAGATTCGTCTGCGTCGGTCTTCTCATCGACGATCACGAAGCGTGAGTCGCCAACGATGTGACCCGGAACCGATTCCCAAATCCACTGACCACAGGCAGTCTCGAAGATACCAATCGAAACAGCGTACGAGTCAGGAGGGATTAGGCAACCGTTGGTCATGAACACTGAGCCGCTTGCGAGATACGTTTGCGAGCCCGTGTGTACGTGACCTACGATGAAGAGCGCATACTCTTCGCCAGTCTTGCCGGCAGCGGCGTTGATCGAGTTGATCTGACGCGTGACCGTTTCAACCTGGATAGCCTTGTTCGGGAAGCCGGGATTGAGGACGGTGTCGCCGTGAGTAGCGAAGCCTTGCTGGTCGAATGCCTTCCACGTGTAGTGCGGCGTCAGAGGAATGACGAATTCGACATTCTTGTACGTACGCAGCGCTTCACGCAGAGCAACGAACACCATCATCTCGATCGAGTCCCACTTCTGGTGGACAGCGCGGTCCTTGTGACGATCGCCGCGACGTCCGTGGTTACCAGTCGAGCAGAAAATCTTCACGCCCTTTGGAAACTCGTTTGCGAGGTAGATGAATGCCTGCACGAGAACGCGCAGAGTCGTTGCAACCTGTTCCGCCAGAGGAGCGCCGTCACGCATGTCGTGAAGCTGGCCCTGGATGATGTCGCCAATGAGGTGAACATACAGCTCGGTCTCATCGCGATACTGACGCTTGTAGTCAGCAGCCTGCTTGACGATCGCTGCGGTACGACGAGCTTCCTCGACTGGACCGTACGTACGCCCGACTTCCTTTGCATCGAGACGCGCACCGTAGTGCGTATCAGAGATCATCAGGTTGACGATGCGCTTCGTCTTGCCCTTCGGCGCGACTTGTGCGCGCGGAACAGGAAGCTTCTTTTCGAATACCTTCTTGAGGGCGTCGGTCAGATCTTCAAGGAACATCGACTCGCGAGCAGCCACGGTTGTGACTGCGCGTGCCTTGTACTTGTTGTCTTGCTCGACGATGGTTTGCGAACGGCTGCGCAGGATCTCCCGAACAACATCGTTTTCTTCGTTGATTTGATCTCTGTCAGCCTTCGTCGCCATTACTCGTTCTCTCCTACGTCTGCGGCGGCGCTGTCGTCGGATGCAGCTTCATCCTGTGATGCTGCTTCTGCCGCTGCCTTCTGCGCGGCCTCCGCGCGTGCGCGCGCCTTCTCACCCAAGATTGCGCGTCCCTTCTCTTCATCGAGCGTGTAGACTTCCTTCACGGTGAAGCTGCCACCCGATGGAGTCGGCATAGTGAAGTCGACACCCTTGCCGAGGAGCGTTTCCTTCGCCGCCTTTGAGAGCGACTTAAAGGCAACCGACTGACGTCCAGTGCCGAGCGGCTTGCCATCGGCTTTCGTCTCGTATGCAACGATGAACGAATTTTCGGCAACCACGTCGGTCGGAGTCACGTAGCCGTCTGCAATAGCCTCTTCCAGAGCCTTCTGCTCTGCATCGGCTGCTTCCTGTGCGCGATCCATGCGCTTGGCTTCGACGAGCTGGTTGACAGATTCGGTACCAACCAATTCGATGACGGCTTCGAGCTTCTCGGTTACTTCGCCGAGCATCTGGCCAACCTGACCCATATTGCGGTCGATTCCGATCATGAGGCGACTCAGGCCGGTCTCAAGATCCTTCATGCGGGCCTCTAGACCCTTTGCCTTTGCACGTAGGCTGTTTTCGCCTACGTTCTTCGGACTAAACTTATCTCCCATTAAATGATCCTTGTTTTGTCTGTTTCAATAACCGGTAGGTTAGTGACTTGGTGTTGTGCTTGCTGGTGTGAGATGCGATCCATCTGGTCGTTCGAGGGCATCGGCAGACGGTGCGCAGCGCTTCCTGCGCCAACCTGTTTCTTCAGGTTGACTCCCATTTTTAGTCTTTGACCCGTTTCCGGGTTGGTAACGAACTTCCAGTGTTTTCCGTCTTCCTGGAATACGACGCCGTCAGCGATCAGGTCGTAGTTGACCTTCTCTTTCGGCTTACGCTGACGTTGTGCTTGAGGCTTCGCAGGAGCGCGCTGGGCGTTCTGCGGAGGCACGAGCGGTGTGATCGCTGGTGCAGCCGGCTTCGTTACTTGTGGAGCAACTGGCTGCGTCGGAGGGGCCAATGGGGCAACGTTCTGAGACGCGCGAGCCTTCTCTACGTAGCGATCAGCGAGCCACTGAAGGACGTTAATTTGGTCCTCAGTGAAAGGCAGATCGACCTTGGCCTTGGGAGCAGACGACAGATTCAGAAGCAGTGCCATTCGCTCACGGGCGAATGCGCGAACTTCAGCATCAACGATGCGAGCTGCTTCGGATCCGTCCTTGAAGATACCGCCTTTGGCGAGTATTCGATAATAGCCAGCGAGATTGATTCGCTGCTCAGCTTCGGACATCTCCTCGTCGATCTCTTCATCGAAATCGTCAAGGTCGTCTGGTGCTGCTGTCTGGGCTTCTACGTCGTCGTCTAGCTCAGAATCGATAGAGTTGTAAAGCTTGCCACCCGGCATTATTCTTCCTCGTGCGGACAAATGCCGTTATTACATTGACGGCCTTGGTTGCAATTGTGGCAAAGGACTCTGTACCCATCCGGGTATCCATTGCGCTTCAACCAAGAATAAAACGAGTGCCCGCCACTCATTCCTAGCTGGCGTCGATGTTCTGATCCGCCGCCATTTACATGGTCGATGGATAGAAAATCGATATGCTGATCCCAACAGCACTGGCAGTGCGGATAACCGCCACCAGAGTATTGAGAAAGAACCTCGTTCTTTACAGCTCGCCTGCTGATTTTGACTCTTTCACAAGCGCACGAACGACAGTAATAGCTCGTGGACTTCTTCTCCAGATCTGTTTCCTTGCAGTCTGGACAGCTCCATTCGCGCTTTACCTTGTTCTTACTGCCTTTTGTTCGCGCCATACAAAGTACTTATAGCGAAACAAATACAGACAGTCTTAGACGATTTCGCACTTATCGCCGGAGCAAGCATACGATTTTGCACCGGAGGTATTATCGTCATTCTCGAACTTCGAGAGCTGGGTGTAGTCGATCTTGGGGAAGTCCTTCACGAGAACCTTGTACAGAGCCTCGTCAATCTCCTCATAGGGAGCCTGTTCGTACTTACCACCATCATATGGAAGAAATGAAATACCCGAGATATCGTTCCAATGCTCGAATACCCACGAACCAACCTTCAGCCACTCTTCGTCACGAACATAGACGGTGATCGACTGGTTGTGCTCGCACCAATTCTTCTTCACCTTGAGATACCATTCGAGCTGTTCGATCGCTGATACATCATGGCGAGTGATTGCGCCACGAGGAGCTGCTTCCGGGAATGCGACGACCCACATCATCACGTTCTCTTCCTTCCAGTCAGGAACGATGACGCACGCCTCTTCCCACGTCTTGCCAGATCCAACCAGCTCTTGACGCTTACGCTCGACATCCTCTTGTCGTTGTCCATTCTCTGGAGTAAACGGGACGCCTTGTGCGCGCATCATGTGGAACAGAGGATCCTTCGCATCGATACGAACGCGACGGAGGTAGTGCTTAGCGAAACGAGGGTGAGCACCCGAAGCGCAATTCACGAGCTGCGACACGGTACCCGACGGCTTGCCGGTTGTGATCGCAACGGACATGTTGATACCGAGAGCCTTACACGCCTTCTTGCAGACCTTGACGGCGTAGCCGCGAAGCATCTCTAGCTTCTCTTCGGTCATCAGCTTCGGATTGTCCATCTGGCCAGTGAGCGAGACGCCGAGCAAACGCTCTTCTTCGCACTTCTGCTTCCAGCTCGGACGCAGGTACGGGAAATCGGTCAAGCACGACTGCATTGCTCCCATCCATACCGCTGCCTTGACCTTGTCGCACAAGATATCCCACGTATCGCCAGCGCGTACGACAACCTCGGTGAGGTTACAGAATTCGCCGGTCAGAACGTCGAGGTTGATTTCGCCGCACGGATTGGTGCGAAGGTGCGGATTCTTCTTTCGACGTGGTGAAGCATTCATCGCTGCTTCGAGATTGAAAATACCACGCTCGCCAGTGCCCGACGCTGCAAGGGCCGACCACTCCGTCATGAATTGGAAGATGTTCGGCTTCTCTTTGTAGCAAACAGAATTGTTCGACATCGCGCGGTGCTGCGGGAATGGCCACACCTTCGCGTCGCGCATCTCTTCATCGCCCAGATCTGAGAACGTGATCTCTGAGGAGCGACGTACGCCGCCGACGACTACCACTTCACCGATCATGTTGCCGATGTCGAGCCACTCAATCGACTTGAGCTTGCGTCCTTGAGCCTTCAGAATGATGTCGCGACAAAATTCGAGCAAACGCTTCAACGGATCCGGGCCCGATGCACGACCGCCCATCGTCTTTAGACGAGCGCCGGCAGGACGAACGAAGTCGAAGTTGAAACGGACATCGCCGCCTTCGAACCAAGTCTCCAGGCCAAGCTTGAGAGCGTCAGCCCACCCTTCCTTTGAGTCTTCTACGTAGTGCGTACCAACCAGCGCGCCTGTCTGGCGTGCGACTGTCGGCATCTGATAGATATACTCGTGCTCGATCGAGAAACCGACGCCGGTACCACACATCAAAATGTAGAACAGCTCGACTACTGATTGAAGGCAGTTGAATGCGATCGCTGCGCAGTTGTAGCCAGCGATATTGTTCTTGTCGAGCGCAGGGCCCGCAGTCCACGCAGCTCTCATGCTCGGCATTGAACCAAGCTCTGCGACCTTCTCTTCGATCAGACGCCACACAGCTTCAGGAACCTTCGGTCCGAACTTGCCGTGCATGTACGTCAGATATCGACCCTCGCCAACCGGACCGAACACTTCCATGAAAGTTTCACGACGAGCCTTGTCGTCGAGCCAGCGTGAATAGGTACGGTAGAAGATGAATTCCTGGAGAGGACTCATCTTGGGATTTACGGGATTACTCATTTGTTCCTTTTAGTAGGAATTATCCAATTACTTAGCAGACCTTGTTCCCGGATCCGAGATAGACCTTCAATCAGCTCGGCCTTGGCTTCTCTAGGAAGATCCCCAAGAATGAAATTACACTTCTCACAACATCCAATGACGTTGTTTGTATGATGACCTTGACTACTGTCGACCCTATCCAATCCATTTGCTGGAAGCAGACCGCAATAAGTGCATTCCATCATCATTGCTTCAACAGCTTCTTCTTTTGAAAGAGTGTCAGTGAAGCCATGCTTCTTATCCCAAGCACGATAGGCATATAGTCGATATGCAGGTACGTTCTCAGATCTACGTTTCTTCTGAGGATGCTTCTTGAGCGATCGGTCTTTATAAGCCTTCACTCGCTCTGGATGATCCTTGCACCACTGCTTATGATATGCCTTCTGATCAAACGCCATTGCTTGGAGTCGCACCCTTGAAATAGGCAAGGCCCAAACAGATCGCATCGGCTGCGTCGTTGTCCTTGACACGAAGTTGTAGACCGAAGGTTGCGTTTGCGTGTGCGATAGCGACGTGCTTCTTATTCGTCTTACCACGCACGCCGAGCTTTTCCTTCATCGCCTTCAGTGCATCCTTGCCTTCGCGCTTCGCCTTCGACAGCTTTGCGTTGTTTTTCTTTTGGTCCTTCGACATCCAAATGCCGAGGATGGATCGCCAGTGAGACGTGTCGAGGTAGACGACGTCTGGTGGCAGCTTCTTGAACTTCAGAGGTGCAGTGTCAGATCGGAATTGTAGGAAGCCGATCTGCTCTAGGAGCTGGTGATGCAAAAACTCCAGCATCTTCTGACTGTATCGATTCTTGCCCTTGTTCGTTTCTTCGATCACGATCACGTCAGGAGCGACGTGCTCGACGAGCAGCTTCATGATCGTGCTGACATGCTCAGCCACTACTCCGAGATACGACCAAGGATAATTGTTCCGTTCCTTGACGGTATTTCCTTCGTAGTGAAGTGTTCCGTAACTTTCGAGCTTTGGATCTTGACCTTGCTCGCCTTCCATAACGGCCCAGCCGCAATGAAGCGACAAATCGATGCAGAGAACTTTCATCAGATAAAAGAAACCCCGCGGAAGAAAATCTCGGGATGAGGTTCCGCGGGGTCAGTTAGATGTAGATTGTGTTAGTTGACGCTGGTGTCTGCATCGACGTCGACTTGATCTGCGACGTCCTTTGACGGACCACCCTTGTCATTCAGAGCTTGCTTCAAGAATTCGATCTTGAGCTTGTTAGCCTTGAAACCATCGCGATACTGCGCGCCGGCTTCCTTGTAGGTCTCTGCGCATTCCTTGAGATGCTGATCTTCCTTCTTCATCTTGCGAAGGTCTGAATCGGCGATGGCCACGGCTGCGATGCGTGACTCGATTTCGGTGCGGTCAAGGCCCGCTACTGCGTCCTTCCAATCACTATCAAGATCTGCGAAGGGGCTCTTCGCTTCCTTGTTCTTTGAACCCTTTGGTCTTCCCATGATAACTCCTGTAGACAGCTCTCTTATAGCGGATCTAATTTGGCAAAATGAAGGCGCTGTGGATCGTGTCGATGTCCACTGGCCAGTCATCCTTGTCGAGCACGCAGAAGGCGATGCGCGCAGGACAGTTGAATTGCGCTTGGCATAGCGACTCAATGTCGTCAAGCAGGTACCAAACGTCTTTCAGCGATACCTCAGTAACCTTCATATCGCCGTGCAACACATTGACGTAGTCGCAATACACGTCAGCCGCTTCCTTGCTGATGAACAAACGCACGAGAGCTTCATGCGGATCATCCTCCATCAAGTCTTGCTCTTCAGGCGACTCAGCGAAGAACAAACCGGCCGGGCTGATCACGGCGTAGTAGTGCGGAGCGGTGTACACCTTCGTTAGGATTTCAGCAATCATCTGATCCTCGATCGTTCATCGCGGTAATCGACTTCGATCACACGCGAGAACATTTCCTTGAATTCGGAAGCATGCTCGACAACGATGATGAGCTTGTCGTCGGAGTATTGCTTCAAGATTTCGAGACAGCCTTCCTTCGTGACCTTGTCCGATCCGTTGGCAAATGACTCGTCGAGGATCAGCCAGCCCAGCTCGACACCAGTGCGACGTGAGATGACGTTGGCGACTGCGAGGTCAACAGCCAACTCGATGGACGTGAACATACCTCCTGACGCACCAGACTCCAGCGGCCAGTGACGACCACCGAAGAATGCAACCGGCGTGATCTCGTTGCGTAGCTTGCCATCCTGCGTCTCACGATCAGTCTCGAAGTGCAGCGTCACCTTCGATGCGTTCGGCAGGTTCGAAAGGATTCGGTTCGTCTCGTTCGAGACTTCGGCCAATAGCTCGGCGAAGATCTGCCCGAGGAAGCCACGCAACATTCCGAGAAAGTCAATCTCACGCTTCTCAAGCTGCTCCAGATTGATGTGGTCGGCAGCAGCGGTCATGAGCTTCACTTTGGCACCAAGCACAGCTTCGTTCGCCTGCGCATGAAGTCTTGCGTTCAGCTCGTTTCCGTTCTTGAGGGCCTGGAGACGTGTACGTAGATTATTGATGCCGCGTTCACGCACGACCAAATCGCCATCAGCTTCCTTCAGCTTGGCGTACTTGAATTCGGAGAGCTTTCGGTTGTCGGCCAAATATGTGCGCTCGGCAGCCTGCATCTGGAGCTTCAGCTCGTCGAGCTGCTTCACCATCGTAGCTTCCATCTCGCGCATCGTCTTGAGCTTGGTTAGAGCTTCTTCCGCTTCCTTGAGCTTCACTTCCTGACGCTGGATCTCCTGATGGTTCTTCTCCATCTCGGCCTGAGCCTGATCCCATTGACGATCGCAGCGAGGACACTTGTCGTCGAACAAACGAGAGATCTCATTGTGCAGACGGAAAATCTCACGCTGCGCACGTTGCACCAATAGCTCGGGTTGACCGAGGCGACTGATACGGAATTGGCATTGCTGGATGATGTGCTCTTGACGATCAATCAGCGAAGTGTCGTAGTCGAACGCTTCGTACTTGATTGCGTCAACGTCCGCTTGTGCGGCAGCGCGAATATCAGCAGCCTCACGCAGCTCGGCTACGGCGAGATCGATCTCTTGCTCTAGGCGGGTGGTGTCAGTGAAGTTGGGAGCGATGACTCGTTCCTTCGCTTCGGCCACGAGCTTCTTGTGCAGCTCCAGCATCGGCACGTGAGCGTCGACAGCCTTCTTGCACTCAGTGACCTTCTTGGTGGCAGCCTCGATAGCTTCCTCTAGCCAATGAAGGCCGAGAAGCTCGATGAGGAATTCTTTCTTCTCTCTATCGGTCTTAGAAAGGAACAAACCGAAGGTGCGCTGACGACGGTATGTGATCGCCTCACGAAGCTTCTTGTTGATGCCGCAGATCTCGTCGATCTTCTCGGCGACAGCCTTCGCGCTGGTGATCTTCTTACCTTCGTACTTCAGCCAGAGCTTGTCGCCACGATGAATGACGGCTGGACCTTTATCGGTTCCCAGCTCCAGCTCGACGAACATCGGATCGTCGTTGTGCCACGTACGCAGCTCTGTAGCCGCATAGGGGGCAAAGTCGAGGGCGTAGGCGATGGCATGAAACAGAGAAGACTTGCCAGAACCAGATTCTCCACGCGAGTCGTGATTATACCCGCGTACCAGATACAATCCTGTTCCGTCAAAATCGATTGTATGAGTGCCATCGAACGAGCGGAAGTTCTGCAACGTCAGACGGCTAAGTGTTACCTTGGCCATTAGGATCGTTCTTTGCGCGGTCTTTGAATAGACGTTCTGCGTCTGCTAGACGCTCTACCTTGCGAGGCATGAGCCCGTTGTCGAGCTGCTCGTAGACTTGATTCGTCGGTCCGCTCGCGTTCCTCTTCATCGGCGATTTGCACTTAGGGCAATCGAACGGATCGAGCGACAAGCGGGCCTTCTTGAACCCGCATGTCGAACAGAGGAACTTGTACTGAGCCATTACTTGTGGATGGCGAGCTTGCGCTTGACCGGCTTGCGGCTGCGCTTCGGCTTCTCGACACGAGCCAGCACTTCGTCATAGGTCATGACGTCGATCTCTGGCTGAAGCTTGATTGCGAGCTTCTCACCCTTCGGCTGTTTCTTCGAAGGAAACGCTTCGAGCTTGTATTCGCCCGGCGTAGGGACCGATGCGAGCTTCTCTTTGAGTAGAGCGATTTCCTTGTCGCGCTCTTCGAGCATGACCTTCGTGTGGAATTCGTCGTCCTCAAGCTTCGTCGAGATAGCGGTGAGGGCCGTGACGATCATCTTCGTGACCTTCTGAACTTCGACGCCTTCCTTCTCGGACTCGACCTTGTCAGCTTGCTCCTGGAGAGCACGCACGATCGTCCACATGTCCGGGTTAGCGCTGTGGTGATAGTCGCGCAGCTTATCCAGCGGTGTGTTGATGAACTTGGTGATCTCTTCCTGCGCCTTGCCAGCGGTCACTGCTGACATCTCTGCCGGCATCGGAATCGCGTGAGGGCTGCCGACTGAAGCCTGATACGCTTCGGCGTACGAGCCGTACTTCTTCTTGTCGTACGGATGCTCGACGTCGAGGATGGCGGTCTCGATCTTGTACTTGCGATCCGGCACAACCTTCGGCGGATTCATCGCGAAGAAATCTGCTGCCTGATTGCCCGATGAATAGCGTAGATGCTTGTCGAGGAGGAAGTTATGCATCTGCTCTAGGCCGTGATTGTGAGCCAAAGCGGTGTCATGCGGATCGTGCACCAGATCGCCGTACGTGCCTTCGAACTTGTAGCACGTGCGGAGGTATTCCTTCTTGTAATCCTCAAACTGACGCTCAGCCAGATAGAGGCTCATCACTTCCTTTTCCTTCGGGAATAGAGTCTGCTGAACGATCTGCGAATTCTCCGGGCTGAAGAGCTGCTTCACTTCAGCTTCGTCGAGGATGTTGTCGACGGCGACTTCGACCTTCTCCTGCATTGCGGGAGATAGCTGTCCGAAAGCAGCCTCTTCATTGAGGCGCTTTGCCTGATTCTGCTTGTAACGATCGTACGTGGTCACTCCCACGTAGAGGCTGCCACCAAGGACAGCGGTGATAATGAGTGCGAGTGCGATTACTGCGAACATTTATGCACGTAGGTTTGCTTCGTTGATATTTGCGTTGCGCTCAAACTCTTGAGCGTTGTGAGCTTCGCTGCGCTCGAAGGTCTCGTCGCGACGGAACACGACGGTGCCGCCGAGAGTGCCAAGCTGCGAGGCGATCGAGATCGAGTTGCGGATTGCTTCCAGGACGGCTGGCGTCGAGTCAAGGACGCCTAGCTCGATGGGATCACCGTGACGGTGTTCGTATGCATCGTAGACGACGGTCTTGCCATCGCGGATGCCTTCGAGCACAGGCTCTAGGATCTGACGAATGTCGACGTCATTGAAGCCGCAATTGCGGAGCAGACGATCGACCGGGACCATGAGGGCCGGCTTGAGAACCTGACGCACGACCGGATCTTCATCCGATAGCAGCGAGCAGAGCTTGAGCAACGTCCATCCACCACCGGGCAGACATCCGTGCTTGATTGCACCGCGGACGGCACATACGGCGTCCTCAGCACGATCGCGCTTTTCCTTCAGCTCGCCGTTCGACGAACCGACGACATGGAGCTTGGCGATGCCGCCCGTCAGCTTACCGACGCGCTCCTGGAGGTAGATCTTGTCCCAATCACTCTCTGGATTCGAGAGCAGGGCTTCGACTTCGCTGACACGATTCATGAGACGATCTTCGTACGTCTCATAGTCGTTTGCGTCGGCGTGGTTCGGGTCCATGATGCCCGTCGCACGACCGATGATCATCGAGCGGTAACGAGACGACTCGAACGAGACGACGCCGGGACCGAGGTCCACAAGCTCGCCACGATCGGCAGGGTGCGTAGCAGGATCGAATACGATCGCGCCAGTGACGGCTGCAAGGTCGTCGAGGAATTGAGCCTGACCGTTCGTCGCTGCCGTGAGAGGAACGACGAGCGGGTAGATGCGGATCGAGTTGGCCTGAGTCGATGCGTGAGCAAATGATGCGAGCACGCGAGGAGAGAAGCCGGTCGCGACGACAACGACGTTGTAGTGGTCGTAGTCGGTGTGCTGGCCCTGGAGCTTCTTCTCAAGCTCGTCGCCGACTTTCTGCAAGATCGGCAACACAGGCTGGATGTCGTTGATGACACCGTGGTAGAGCAGGAACACCGGACGTTCCATGATCACCTTCTGCGTCGACGCATCGTTGATGAATGCGCTGTAGTACTTCGCGCACGATTGCTCGTAGCCCATGGTGATGGGATAGCCTTCGAGACGCTCGACTTCGTAGCCCGTTGGGCCCGAACGTTCGAGGATCGTCACGTTACCATCGTCGCCGACAAGCTCAAAGCACTCCATGACCTTCTCAGCCAGCTCTACCTCGTTGTTCGCGGAGATCTTGGCAACAGCAGTCTGGAGCTTGCGATCTTCCGAAGCGTCAATTGACAGCTCACGGATAGCGGGCTCGATGACTCGATTGAATGCTCGTTCGAGGGTACGAACGACCTTCTGAGGAGACATCGTGCGATGCTTGCGACAGAATTCGTCGATGTGACGAACGAAAGCCTCAGCGAGGATCGTCGCTGTGGTCGTACCGTCACCAGCTTCGTTTGCAGTCTTGGTAGCTGCATCGCGTGCAGCTTCCATGATGCAGTGGTCCGTCGGATCGGACATGCCGAGAGAGCGCATGACCGTGACACCGTCCTTCGTGATGAGAGGAGGCAGACCGTGTTCGAAACGCTCGATTAGAGCAGGATTGCCGCTCGGACCGAGAGTACCACCGACGATCGAGCTGACCGTGTTCATGGTGCCGAGGATGCGCTTGCGAAGAGCGTCACCCTTGACGGTGATCACCTTCGGTGCTGACTTGACTTTCTGGTATTCCATTACGACTGAGCTTGACCGTCGAGGTGCGAGACCTTGAAGTCTCGCAGATCGTTCACGTGGATAACTCGACGACTGCCGAACGTTCCGTTCGCACCCTTGAAGCGGTGCAAGGCTACTTCGATACGAGACTTCCCATCGGGAGCAGTCTCTTCCTGAAGCTTTCGCAAATAGCGAGCGATCTGTCGAGCTGACACACCGACACGGAAATGTTCACCCCACTCGCCGATTGCCTCAGCGAGATCTTCGTTGGTGCCTTCGAATGGAATGCCGTGAGTCTTGGTGTGGTTCTGGAGGTACTGGAGGACGAGGAGCTTGTGATAGTCAAACTGACCAGCCGGGCGACCACGCTTGGTCGCCTTCTGCTTCTCTTCGCCGATCGCCTGAACTGACTCAGGGGCGATGTTAAGAATTTCTTCCTTCATGGAACCCTTATAGCGGAACTTTTTGAGGAGGTCGTCTGCCGTTTGGAATTGTTGGTACACCACTTTCCAACGAATAAAAGTTTCGATTTTTGTAAGCTGACTAAGGAAGGAGCGATCAAGACGTCAATGTAGTGTGCGCCGCGTGACTTTTGATCAGAAGTCCTACTGGAGTCGATCGACGTTTATCATTGAATTAACCAATAGTCGACGGGCAACTTTGCTGAAAAGTCTCCCTTAGGCACCTTACTAGTTAACTATTAACTAAGATCTTAGAAGAGAGGTTTATAGTAAACAGTCTACCTAGGATTACTACCTTTAGGTTTTCTTCTTAGTTGCGGAGCTGACGCTCCGATCCGCAACCATCAAATCGATCTAATTGGACCATATTCCCATCTCTGCACTTATAGCGGATCGGGCCTTACAAGAGATTCGCTATAAGACAACTATGAGAATTGGTTTTATCGGATGTCCTTGCAGTGGAAAGACCACAACCGCAGCCATGACATTCGCTACACTGAAAGAGATCGGCATCGCATGTGAATTCGTCGCTGAGCAAGCACGTCAGTACATTGCTCACAAGCGATTCCAGCTATCGCTCCTCCCAGAAGAAGCACTCACGCTCGACGATGAAGATCAGCTCCGCATCATGCAACAGCAGATCTCGATCGAGCATATGTTCTCTCAGGTGTGCGACAAGCAAACCATCATCGTATGTGATTCTAGTCCACTCAATTCGCTCCTCTACATGAGCAACGATATGCGTGAAACAGCAATCACTCAGAAGCTCGTCGAGAAAGCTACGTTTGGAGCAGATCTGATCTTCTACGCTCCTCCCGTAATCGAAGGTAGCACCGTCGACGCAAACCGTATTCACGACCAACAGCAGTCCATCAAGATTGACGAATCGATTCCCAAGATCTTGAGTGAGATCGCTCCTGCCGCATGGAAGAGCATCGTTCCACTTCACGGAGACCCTAAGGCCCGCCTAGGACAAGTGACGTCAGCGATCATGCTTCGTCGCTTTTAATGCTAACAATCACCGAACCAACAATCGTTCGCCTCTCGGACAGCTACAAGCAAGACTCGATCGTAGAACGTCGACTTCGCTCCGTCCTCAAGTATACCGACAAGAAGGTCGAATACGATATCAAACGTCTGAAGCAACAAGCCCACTGGTATACCGACAAAGAAGAGGACTACGCAGCCAAGCTGGAAGAGCTGAAGGGTGAGCGTATCAAGTCTGTTCTCTTCGAAGATCAGGATGGGTTGTATACCTATTCCGGTCTAGCTGAGTCCCTCTCGCAACAATTCAACGATTCAATTCAAATCGACTACGGCTTGCCTCCTACCGGAGCGATCCCCTACTTCCTCAAGCCGAAGCACGCAGCCCGTTACTACCAGAACGATGCACACGATGCCCTCCTCGCAGCAGCGAAGGATGGTCCATGTCGTGTAGAGATCGGTACGGGGCTGGGTAAGTCGACGATCATCCGAATGCTCTGCAAGTCAGTTGCACTCAAGACCGTCGTCATGTGTCCCTCGGCGAATATCTGCAACCAGCTCTACAAGGATTTCTACGAGCATTTCGGTAAGCGCTACGTCGGCAAGTACGGTGACGGCAAGAAGGAGTCAGACAAGCTCTTCACGATCGCCATCGACGACTCCCTCACGCGTGTTGAAGAAGGTACCGAGCACTGGAAGAATCTCTCCTCGGCGAAGGTATTCATTGCGGACGAATCGCACCTCGTTCCCTCGGAGACGTTGGCGAAGGTATGTCTCGGTCTCTGCAAGCGTGCACCCTACCGCTTTTTCTTTTCCGCGACGCAGGTACGTAACGACGGACTAGATCTCGTCCTCAACGGCATCACTGGCAAGACTGTCTACGCGATGACGGTGCGTGAGGGTATCGATCAGGGATATCTCTCACGTCCGTATTTCAAGGTCGTCAACGTCCATTCGGCGGAAGCATCACGCTCCCTGGATCCTGGTAAGCTCACTCGCCAGCACTTGTACTACAACCAGAAGGTCGTCAAGCACGCCGCAGATCTGGCCAATCGTTTCGTCGAGAAGATGAAGCGTCCGACTGTGATCTTGGTGGAGGAGCTGGAGCAATTCACCGCGCTCCTGCCGTACCTCAAGCACGAGGCTCGATTTGCACACGGACCGCTCGATGCAAAGCGCAAGAAGCTTGTGCCTGCTGAATACCACGATGATGATCCATCTGACCTAGTCGACGAATTCAACCTCGGCAATATTCCGATCCTCGTGGGCACGTCCTGCATCGCCACTGGAACAGATCTGCAAGCTGTCGAGGCGATCATATACCTGCAAGGAAAGTCATCCGAGATCAAGACCAAGCAAGCTGTTGGTCGTGCTACACGCGGCGGTGGCCAAGGCTTTGTTGTTAACCCATGGACCGGTGTTCAAAAGACTGATTGCATCTACGTCGACTTCGACGTGGTGAATGTGGACGTGGTTCACCGTCACAGCCTCCTACGAAAGAACTTCTACAACGAGCTGTATGGCCCGGTAGAAGAGATAGACCTATAATGTCCGACGATACGCATTTCCGTCAATTCGCTGTCTCGCTAGAGAAGGCCATCGAACGCTACGGCGACACCGAGGACTTCAACAAGCGTCAGCAGCAACAGATCAAGTCACTCATCGCCCTCGAAGATGAATTCCGAGAGACGTTGAAGAACCATTCTCTCGGCGACAAGATGTACAAAGCGTTCATTCGCTACATCAACGTCAGCAAGCACAATATCCTTGCTGCACGTCCCTTCTTCCGTGAACGCCAGCGCATCTTCACCCGCTCGATCTCGAAGGCGTTGAAGAACGGTGACGTCGAGCGCTTGCAGAAGTTTCGTTTCAACTTCACGTTTGTCCAATTCGTATTGGGCTCGTATCCGTGGAAGCCGAATTCAAAGGTCGTCAAGATCGCACAGCAGATCGTTACCCTCCGTCATGAGCTGGTGACGATGAACCTGCCGCTTGCTATCAGTCGTGCCCGCATCTTCTTCAGTCGCACGCCTCGCTCTCATCTCGACTACATGGACTTGGTTGACATCGCTTGTGAGGGCCTGATGAATGCGGTGGACAAGTACGTTCCCTCGGCAGATGCAGGAGCGTTTCCGTCAGTCGCGATCCAGCGCATGACAGGTAACTTCATCGAAGAGTACTCAGAGACGAAAATTCACTTCTACCCGGTTGACAAGCGCAAGATCTACCGAGCCAACAAAATCCTCGGTCGCAATGCAGAGCTGCCGATCGAAGAGTTGGCGAAGCGTGTGAACATCGGTGTCGAAAAAGCTGGCCGCACTTCAGCACCAGAGCTAGCCGGCCTCCTTGCAGCTCAGTCGTGTGTATCGATCGAAATAAATATCACGGAAGGCGAGGATCAGGTACGCATCGAGGACCGCTTCGAGGCACCGCGTGAAACGCAGCCAGATGTGATATGCGAGGAGATGGACAGCATGGGGGCACTCGCGCAGGCTGTCGCTCAACTCTCTCCCCTGGAGCAAAAGATCCTCAAGCTCCGCGGTCTCAGCCTCTAACAGATTCGCTATAAGGCTTCTAGCATGATTACCGTCAACGACTGGGTCGCTACGACCCCATTCTCCGAAGTAAACGTCACAACCTCTACCCAGCGTGGCGTCGCCATGATCAAGCAGGCGACCAAGCTCACCAAGCTCACGACCGTCGCCGAGGCTCGCTTCAATGACGGCACCATCGTTGCCGCAGGCACGACCGTGTACGTCAAGGGCGACACGATGAAGCACCAGTGGGCCTCTGAGGTTCTTGAGGCAGACGACGGCTCCAAGTTCATCATGATTCCGCGTCAGATGATTTGCGCCATCGAGTTGCCGCAAACTCCGGCCGAAACCTCCGCACCCGTCAATCCGTAATGCGTCTGCTCATCGTTGGTGACTACCACGCTGAGCCTTCGGATCTGGATGACTGCCGACGACTAGCAGACCTAATCGTCAAGGTCGCTTCTGAGAACCAAGCGACGGTTCTCTTCATGGGTGATCAATACCACACCCACGCTATCATTCACGCCGAGGTTCAGTACTTCTGGCTCCAGCTCTACGGAAGACTGGCGGAAGCCAAGGTTCCGTCGATCTCGCTCATCGGCAATCACGACAAGCCGGGATCCGCGCACTCGAAGGCAAGCTCGATGCTTGCCCATAATCATCAGACGCAGGTTGTCTTTCAGCCGTTCAAGATGTACACGAACGGTATCGACAATCCTACGATGTTGTTCGTATCGTACATGGATGATCCCGAGGAGTTTGTGAAGCTCTGCAAGGAGTACCCAACGGTCCACACCATTTTCTGTCATCAGACATTTAATGGTGTAGCTTATGATAACGGATTTTACGACAAACATGGCCCGGACCCTAATCTAATTCCACAGGTACAAATCATATCGGGTCATATTCACGCACCACAAGAATTCTCAAAGGTCTGGTATGTAGGGGCTCCGCGTTGGCGAACCCTCTCGGACGCAAATACGGAACGTGCAATATGGCTGGTGGACTTTAATAAAAATGGCTCGATCGCAAAGCGAACGAAATTCGATACTGGCAGCGTATGCCGCAAGATCAACTGCTTCGAAGATCGCGAAGTTGGTGGGGCAGTACCGCCGACCTATCTCGATCCGAAGCACGAGTGGCGTGTCGACATTTACGGTAGCCAGACGTACGTCGATAGCCGCTCCTCGATCTATCGAGGAATGGGTTGCAGAGTGCGCACGTTTGTCGACCAGCTCGACCAGCCCAAGGTAAAGGAATCGGAAGGCGTCGCAGTGGCATTCGAGAAGTGGGTTGACGAATATGAGCCGGTGTATGGCACCGACAAAGGCGTCCTCCGAGAGCTGTTGCAAGAACGAGTGAAGTATGGCCAGTAGTCTAGAAGAGAAAGATCCGTGGGAGCAGCTCCAGGGCCTCAAGGCTCTCACGTTCGAGACCGGTAGCGTTCACCAAGCGCAAGTCGATCAGATTCGTTTGTGGGGTCGTGTCGCTTTTCAATTCATTCCGAAGGACGGATATGAAGTGAAGATCGATACGGAGAATCAGGAAGTCCACTACGTTCTCAAGGGCGGCAAGCTCTTCGAGAAGTGGAATTGGTTCCGTACTCAGTCGAACCGTCGTGACTTCCAGTGGCTCGTGGGTATCATCGCCGGCCTCGATCGTTCGATTCATTCACTGCTAGGCGATGACTGGCGCATGACCGTTACTCACAACGGAAACCTGGAATACGATGGACCGCGACTCAAGACTCGCGAGCAAATGAAGTATGAGCGAGACGAATACAGAAAACAGCGCAATCGAGATCGCGGCTAAGCTCGACGAACGCGAACAGTACGCGTTGACGAAGTGGCAGAATAGCAATCACCCGCCACTCGCTCCTGACACGCAAGCCAAGCTCTTCCGTCTCTACCTGAATGGCAAGACGACGCACCAGATCCACCAGATGAATCCGCAATTCTCGCTCGGACAAATTGTTCAGGCGAAGGTGAAGGGCAAATGGGATGAACGTGCAGAGCTGCATCTTGACGAATTGCTCAACGGAGTGAAGGCTCGCGTCCAGCAAGTCACGCTCGAATCCATCCACTTCGTTGCTGACATGATTTCGGCAGCGAACAAGATGCACGGCGAAGCAATCAAGAAGTACTTGCAGACCGAGGACCCAGCGGACCTTGGCGATTTGAAGATCACCACGCTCGATGGATACCGTAAGGCAGTCGAGCTGCTTCAGAAGCTCACCGGTCAGGACAAGCCCAACAATAAGGGCGAGCTGGTCGTCACGCACAAGGCTGACGAGTCTATGAAGAATACCGCGAACGTGATGCAGTCTGCCGATGAGGCAGCGGAGATCCTGCGACTACTCGTCCAGGCTTCGAGTATCAAGAAGGACTAGTTGTGATTTGTAAAGCCTGCAAAGTAGATCTTCCAGAGGGGAAATTTGGTCGTTACAAAACCGCGAAGGGTACTGAGTGCCGTCGTAAGGAATGTACGCCGTGCCGAGGCAAACGTGTAACGAACACGTATCGAAACAGGGCTGATGTACGATTGAAGATGAGGGGAAATCATCTAATTAAGAAATATGGCATTACTCTGGAAGACTATGACAGACTATTTCAGTGGCAACAGGGGCTTTGCGCAATCTGTTGTCAGCCATTTAAGGGCTCTGCACATGTTGATCATGACCATGCCACCGGGAAAGTGCGTGGTCTGTTGTGTTTCAGATGTAACTCTACTATCGGAAAGATGTTGGATAGCGAGACTCTGTTGAAGAGAGCGATCGACTATATCCGAAGCAGTTATAATAACGACATCGTTTACATCACTAAACATATTACGAGGAAAGAAATATGCTAACGAAGCTCTGGTCAACCGTCCTGATATACCTGACGATCGCGTGGAACTGGACCAAGTTCACCGCGGAGATGACGTGGGCTGAAATGCTCAGTGCGTACTATCACGTATCGTTCTACGTTGTCGGCGTACCGTACAAGGCTCTTTCATGGGTGCAGGGAAAGATCGCCAAGGCGCTTCCCAAGATTCTCTCGTATTTGTTGGTAGCTCGCAGTAAGTGGTAAATGGATACCGCAGCAATCGCCGACGTCCTCAAGCGTCGCGTTCTCTTCACTCCTCTCCGCACGAAGGAAGCCCTCCACAACTGGATCAAGGTCTTCCTCGATATCGATTTGCCAGATCAGGTGATCGCAGACGAAGGACCGAACCCTTCAAACTGCTCACCGATGGATATGGTGTGGCGAATCTACGAGGCGTGTCTGACGAACAAGACGGGCGAGATGTCTCGCGTGATGGCGTACGCCTCACGAGACTCGTTCAAGACTCTGGCCGCTTCGATTCTCGAAGTGTTGGCCGTGCTGCATCTTGATCGAGACGTTGGTCACATGGCTGCTATCGAATCGCAGGCTCTCAACGCTCAGGCATACGTCAAGGCGTTCTTCGATCGTGAGTACTTGCGTGACTTCAAGACGGGCGATGCGAAGGAAAAGACCGACATCGTTCGCTACTACGACGCGTCGACCGGTATCTCTCTTCCCGAGAAAGAATGGCTAGCGCTTGGTCACGGTGATCAGGTTCGCTACCGCCGCATCTACCACTACATCAAGCTCGTCATTTGTACGATGCGTGGTGCTAACTCGCTCCACGTTCCGTTTCTGGTTGTCGACGAGGTTGACGTTGTTCAGGATCCGAAGGCGTACAAACAGTCGCGATTCATTCCGTCAAACCGTGATGGCAAGGAACCGATCACTCTCCTAACGTCTACACGCAAGACCGGTACTGGTCTCGTGCAGGCTGAGATTGATGACGCCGAGAAGACCGGCCTCACTGTTTGGCACTGGAACATCCTCGATGTGACCGAGACGTGCCCAACCACGCGTCACCGTCCAGATCTTCCAAAGCTTCCGATCTATCGTTCGGACGACACGCTTCTTTCACTCAGTGAAGAGAAGTGGAAGAACCTGCCCGACGATGAACAGAAGAAGTACACGCGTGATGAGAATTGCTTCAATGGCTGTCTCAACAACTGCAAACTCTACTCAGTCTGTCGAGGCAAGCTAGCCACCAAGCAGAAGCGCTCAGCGGAAGAGACCAAGACGCTCCGCACGATCACGAACACGCAGAACCGTTTCGTCGAAAACGCTACGGACGAAAACTTGCTCAAGGCCGAGATGCTTTGCTGGCGTCCGTCGACTGAGAACTTGATCTACTCGCGTCTCAACGCAGAGATCCACAAGCTCACGCCGGGACAGATTGCAACTAAGATTCTCGGCGAGGACGTCGGTCCAAACTACACCAAGCAACAGCTCTATGCACTCTGTGTCCAGCGTGACATGCAGTTTTACTGCGGCATGGACTGGGGCTACACGCACAACTTCGTCGTCGTCGTGGCTGTACGCGATGGTGCTCGTATGTTCGTGCTCGATTGCTGGTCGATGGGTGAGCTTGACGACGCACAGAAGATCGACTTCTGCACTCGACGCATCAAGCATCTCAAGCCGATCTGCTTCGCCGATCCTGAAGCTCCGCAGACCATCAAGCAGTTCAAGCGTGCAGGTTTCACTATGCGCGATTGGCAAAAGGGCAAGGGCTCGGTGCAGGGCGGTATCGAAGCTGTCCGTATGAAGCTCTGGCCTGTCATGGGTCGTGAGCCTCAGCTCTATTTCGTCCGTGGCGACCGCGGAGTAGATTTCTTGTTCGAGAAACTACTCAAGTGGCACTGGATCACTGACAAGGCCGATCGTCTCACTGACGAACCGACTGACGTTGGTAAGGACGAACCTGACGCACTTCGCTACCTCGTTATGAACGTCTACGCTCCTGGCGGAAAGCTCGTGATCCCGCGTGACGACGATCGCCCAGCTCCTCCGATTGATGCTGAACGTCAATACACTGCCGAAAATTGGATGCGTCAGATCATCGAAGAGCACATTGGCCAAGGCCCAGAGGATGACGTTATTTCTGACGTACCGACGGTTGGCAAAAAGGGCAACTTCGTCTGGGACCTTGGATAACCGCAATCTTCCCAAGAAGGAATCACTATGGACGGCACGCTTTCACTCGTAACTCGCACCCTCGGTTTCTCGGACGCTAACAACGTCGGAAACGATCCGCAGAAGCGCAATGTCGACTGGCGTTCAAGCCTTTCGGTGTCGGCGAAGAATATCGCAAGCGTTCCGTACACGATCGCTCCCGGTGCTTCTCTCACTCTGTTCGACGGTACTCGCACGATTGCGGCCGATGACACGACCGAATGGGAGCTGACGCTCAGCCCTCTTTCGGGCAATCGCTATCGCTTCACGTGGGATGGTACTGGCACTGCTCCGCAGCTTCGCAACGATCGTCAAGCTAACGTCACCGCAGTTACCGTTACTGTGAATGCGAATCAGACGGCAACATTCACTGCGACTGCTGGTAACTTCGGCTTCGCTGCTGATGGCGATACTCTCTTCATTCCTGGTCAAGTTACCGGTGATGGAGCTTCGGTATTCAATCCGCTCAACCAGGGTCAATGGGTAATCCTCTCGCACAGCGGTAGCACCGTTCTCAACGTCGCTCGTTTGCCGGGCACTCAATTCCAGGCATTCGGTGAAGCTGTCACTCCGGCTTCTGCATCGGCGATGTTGGTCTACAGCGCAGCCGGCGTCCAGATCGGCGATGGCGTTTCAGTTAACGCCGGATTCTCTCTCGCAGTGCAACGTGGTTACACCGTCGAGCAAGTCACTCCGACTTGGTTCGAAGTCACCAGCACCGCATCTCTTCCTGTCGATGCTACCGCCGTTCCTCTCACGAACGGCATTCAGTTCTTCTCAGCAGCAAAGCGCTACGTAGAGCTGTGGGGCGATCAGGAAGCTGTCGTTCGGTTCAATGGTGCGACCGACGATACCAACAAGATTTCACCGTGGCAGGCAGGCGACGTGACCCAGATGGGTTTGCACGCTCATGCCGGCTTGTCATGGTCAGCGGTCGTCGTCAACAAGTCGACGTCACCACTGAACCTCACTGCAATCACCGCAGAGTAATATGGCCAAGTCATCCCTAGAACAAAGCTCGCTGACGCGCGCCGTGCTTGAAGCACTGGGCTCGCAGCGTGTACGCGAGAAGCCTCGCGATACGACCTTCCACATCGATCCGATGACGGAGACGAACCTCCACAAGGCGGAAGAGTCGCCGACGCTCATGAAGTCTGTCCTCAATGCGATGAACAAGGATGAGCTTGTTCGTCTTGCGTTCGAGACAGACCCTTCGCAGATCTCACAGTACCAGTCGCTCTACAAGAACAAGGCGCGACTGATCCCGGACAAGCTGCTCAAGCGTATCACTATCCAGGACGACTTGATTGCGGCGATTGTGCAAGCACGTCAGGCCCAGATGTCGGCCTTCGGTCGACCACGCCCTGACCGTTTCTCAACCGGCTTCATCATCGAAATGCGTCAGGAGACGAACGAGCGCATCGAGACTCTTCCTGAGCAAGAGAAGCAGCAGAAGAAGGAAGAGATCCAGCAGCGCATCGCGAAGATCACTAAGCGTCTCATGACGTGCGGTGATGCCGACGCTCTTGGTGAAGATGACCAGCTCACTTTCCCGCAATACATCTCGATGTCGATCCGTAATGCGATCATCCTCGGTCGTCTTGCGACAGAAGTTATTTGGTCAGACGGTATCGATGGCAAGAAGCACTTCGCTTGCTTCCGCGTCATCGACGCCGGTACCATCTACCGCGCAGCTCCTCAGCGTGCAGCCGCCGAGCAGGTTCGTCGTCAGGCTCGTATCCTTCTTGAGCAGATCAAGAACAAGAAGCTGGTGCCCGAGCGCTACCAGAATGACGAATATTCGTGGGTTCAAGTCATCGACGACCGTCCGGTGCAAGCCTTCACTTCGAAGGAGTGCATCGTGCACAACTTCTATGAAGTCCCGGACGTCGAGCTTGATGGATATCCGGTAACGCCGCTCGATACGATTATCTCGGCCGTAACCACGCATATCAATATCACGACGCACAACAAGCTCTACTTCCAGAACGGTCGTGCAGCTCGCGGCATGCTCGTGATCAAGAGCGACGACGCCGATGAGAAGGTGATTCAGCGTATCCGTCAGCAGTTCAACGCATCGATCAACTCAGTGCAGAACGCATGGCGTATGCCGGTGTTCGGTCTCGGAGCTGAAGACGATGTCGAGTGGATGCCGATCGATCAGGGCGGTCGCGATATGGAATTCCAGTATTTGATGGACATGAATGCTCGTGTCATCTTCTCGGCATTCCAGATGGCACCGGAAGAGATTCCTGGTTGGGCATATCTCTCACGTGGTACAAACAACCAAGCTCTCAGCGAAGGCAACAACGAATACAAGCTCGAAGCGGCTCGTGACGTTGGTATTCGTCCGCTGCTTGCGAAGTTTGAAGACTTCTTGAACGCATCGATCTTCCCGCTCTTCGACGAAGAAATGGCGAAGCTCTGCGTGATCAAGCTTGTCGGTCTGGATGCAGAAACCGCCGAGAAGGAATCGGTACGTCTCCAGCAAGACATGCCGGTTCACATGACCTACGACGAAGTTTTGCAGAAGGTCGAGAAGGACCCAATCGGCAAGAAATTCGGTGGTGAAATTCCGCTCAATCCGCAGATTCAAGCGATCTGGGATAAGTATCTCACCGTCGGTCAGATCCTCGAATACTTCTTCGACGTGCCTGGAGCTTCGAAGGATCCGCAGTGGCAGTACGTTCGCGATCCGTTCTGGTTCCAATTCATCCAGCTCCAGCAAGCTGCTCAAGCTCAGCAACAGCAGGCTCAGGCCGGCCAGGAACAGCAGCAAGCCGGCGCAGTCGGTGCTGACGATGGCAGCGGTGGTGGTGAAGGTGGCGGCGATGATGGCGGTGGCGGTGGTGAGGAATCTTCAGGCGGCGACTCCAAGACGGAAAAGCAAAAGACGAGTGACGTAGAGTCATCGTCAGCTTCGCCGGATGGTAGCGGTGCACAAGATCTGACTCGCTCGATCGACCAAGCTATCGGCATGCTCTCGAAGTCGGAAGCTCAGCTTCCTCCGTCGAAGCGCAAGCTGCTCGCGATGCACAAGAAGCTCGTGCAGAACGCGATGGACGGTTGGGATGACGATGTGAAGGACGCCATGAAGGATGTCCTCGGCGTCGCTGACAAGTTCAAGATCAAAAAGTCGGAATAGCAATCTTAGATCTGAATGGCTCGCAGATCTACTAGAACACCTGAACAGATTCTCCAAGCTCGCAGAGCTGCGTCTTTGAGGTTCGCTCAGAAGCCTGAAGCTAAGCAGAGGGCGCGAGATCGCTATCTGAAATGTAAGGAAGCGAATCCTCTTTGGCAGCGAGAGAAGAAGTTGAAGAAGTATGGTCTCACTCTTCTCGATTACGATCGAATGCTACGTGAACAAAACGGTGGCTGCGCAATCTGTGGAGGATCGCCGGATGTGCACAAATATTTTCATGTCGATCATGACCATGTGACGGGCATTGTTCGTGGGCTGCTTTGTCAGGCTTGTAATACTGGTATCGGAAAGCTGCGTGACGATCCGTCTTTGCTAAGACGCGCTACAGCTTATTTGGAGAGAGCGCGTGGCTAAAATAACTCTTGGTAAAGGTGCGGTTCGTAGCATTCATAATGCTATTGATAAATTGTTCGATCGCCTGAAGGCTCGTGTCCTCGGAGGCGGGTACACAGACAAGCGTGTGCGTGTCGGCATTACTCCCGACTTCACGCTCGGTGGTCTTTTTCGTCAAGCAAGCGTAGAAGAGCGTAATCGTCCGAATATCGAATTGCTCGATTCGCTCCTGCGTGATGCGAACGGCTATATCGATACTCAGCGACTTTCGACCAAGACGAAGGCTGTGCACGCGGTCGAGGCAGCTCTACGCGAAGCCGAGCACAAGGGCGTCGATCATAACGTCGCCGATGCTCTTTCGATGGAGCTGACGAACGTCTGGAAGCAAGCCACCGAAGGCGTCAAGAAGATCGTCGACACAGAAGCTACTCACGTCCGTAATACCGGCACGCTTGACGGAATCCTCAAGGTGAACGCTGCGAGCGGTATCGACGATCCGACGGTGTTCTTCATCGTTGTTCGCGATGAACATTTGTGCGATGAATGCAAGCGACTGCACCTACGCGACGACGGAGTCACGCCGCGCGTTTGGAAGCTCAGCCAGCTCGGCCACGGCTACCATAAACGTGGTGACGAATCGCCCAAGCTCGGCGGTCTGCATCCTCATTGCCGTTGCAGTCTCGGCACGCTTCTCCCAGGCTACGGTTTCGACGGATCGGGCATGATTCATTTTATAAATCCTGAACATGATGAATATGAGCACCAGCATCAATAAACTCGAAGCGAATCGTCGCTATCAAAAGACAGCGAAGGGTAAGGTTGCCAACAAGCGTCGAAACCTGAAGAGACGTTACGGTCTCACTTTCGAAGCTTTTGAGGCGATGAAGCTAGCTCAGAACGGCGCATGTGCTATTTGTCATCAAGTGCCGACGGGTGGTGCTCCGTGGCTGTATGTCGATCATGATCACGTGACCGGCGTTGTCCGTGGATTGCTTTGTCACAATTGCAATCGCGGTATCGGATTGTTTGGGGACAATCCTGGCGCGTTGGAAAACGCGGCTTCGTACCTTCGTCAGAGACGGTAGCGAATTATTCGTCGCTGTTTCAATTTGCGTCTCAATCCTTCGCTATAAGAGATATGTAGCGAGGGTGCGATGCTACTGCTGTTCGTTCTGGTCCTAGGATTTTTTCTTTTTGAAGCCGTTATCTACGGCTCACACCGCTTGATGCATTGCCGATGGACCGGACCGCTGTGGCGATCACACCATCTGCACCACCAGCTCTACAATCCGCGACACCCGGCGACTGAGACCTTCCAGGCAGTCGGTTGGCGATCGTTCCGTTTCCGAGCGATCATTTTCGTCATTGTGGTCGGGTTGCTCTTCACGTTCCTACCGTGGGCTCTAGCGCTAGCGTTGCTGATCGAGGTTTCGATTCTTGCAGCTCTCAGCGACTACATCCACGACGCGACCCACACGATCGGGCACTGGCTCGAAGCGTTCGGCTGGTACCGCAAGCTCCGCGGCGAGCATTGGGTGCACCACTACAACGCCAAGAAGAATTTTGGTATATTGACCTTCTTCTTCGATCGTGCTAAGGGCAGCTACCAAGAAAAGATCTAGCGATAGAGCTTGCAAACCGGGCAGTCGTATGCTTTCGGTTTGAGCGAGATGTCCATCTCTTGGGCCCAGGCAACGAAT
>Ga0134125_10000396_pt1 | contig 58805 bp, 46 predicted proteins | sample KB31751_FD_96464 | JGI IMG/M metagenome (GOLD analysis project Ga0134125, IMG submission 96464) | Terrestrial soil microbial communities with excess Nitrogen fertilizer from Kellogg Biological Station, Michigan, USA - KB3-175-1 | ecosystem: Environmental > Terrestrial > Soil > Unclassified ... | reverse complement strand
TCGATTCCGAGGATCTTCTGATAGAGCTCTCGATCTCGCATGGACCAAGACTACTCGCCTCAGGCCACGTCGGAAAACCCCTCCCGACCTCCCGCCTACCCACACAAGGTGGGGAAGCGCCACCGCACGAGAAGCCTACCGGCTTTTTGATGATCTCTCAGATGTCTGCAACGGGCTGGCGTTTGCATACTATCACTTCTGGGCAACGCATTTCGATTTTCTAGAGACTCATGGAGTTTCACCGCCTCTTCCAGTCCTCGTCACAGAGCTGTCAGCTCAGACGGGAAGCCCGAGCTGGGTTGTCCAGGACGCCTTAGAGTTCGACCCTTCGAATTCCGAGGGGCAGCTAAACATTTTTGTCGACACTCGCTTCCTCGACGCCCTAAAGATCAAGTATTTAATCTTGTTTACGGCTTCCCTAGCGGAGTCTCTCGCGCCGGGCTTCGACCGTTATCTTATTCGAATTACCCGATTGGGGCGGATAAAAGGCTGGGCCGGTTTCGTCGGCCCGGCGTTGAGAGCTGGGCGCTCGAATTCGGGCACGGATGTAACATCCGCTCTTGGAGCGGTGGACCAACGTGGCATCATCGTTTTCCCACCTTTAGGTAAAGAGTGGCTGCGGATCCGGAAGCCGTTTCGCCTCCTCGGAACTATCCTAGAGATCTTCCGCTCAAACTTGCGCGTTGCTCGGCGTAGGATGTTGGTCTTAGGAGGCTGGAGCGTAAAAGTGAGAATAACAAACCTGCACCGGCAGGGAATTCACGTCATTGTTGAGGCGCATGTAGTTTTGGAGAGGGAGGAGGAGAATGGCGAATTTCAAACAGTCGTAGAATTACTCAAGAAAAACGCGTGGATTATTCTAGCCCTCGTAGTGCTAACGGCCAGATGGAGAGCTAAGCGGCTTTCTTTAACGCCGTGGTTACCTCTTGGTTTAGCGACGATTCATGTCTTCACACGTGACTACCGACGAAGAAGGTTGTTAGGCTTCGGATTAGAAAGTGGATACCTGTGTCGATTGACGCGGAAACGTATAAAAAGCATCAGGACCGTACCGCTGATGACTGGCGTTGAACGGTGGCTAGGGCGGGTTCGCATAGATTGGAATAGCAGGTCTGAGGTGTTTGAAAAATCGTGAGGCACCCTGCCGGAAAACCTCCCTCCGGCCCAACGGGCCGGGAGACCCAAGCCCAGGGCTTCTGAGGTCGAAGGCCGATGCCCTGAGAAAAAGAGCACCCCAGCCTTGCGGCCTGAAAGGCCGAGAGAGCTCTTCTCGCACGGATTGAGGCACTGAGCCACGACATTAGCCATCTCAAGAAGAACTCGAACGACTGGCTGCGCAACTGCGGCCCTCAAACGCTGGGCCAACGGTCTCGCGGCCTTCAGGCCGCACCGCGTTATCAATCCCTCCACCCAGGGCATCGGCCTGCGGCCTCAGAAGCCCTGGGCTCCGGTCTCCCGGCCCGTTGGGCCGGACGGGCCGGCCACTCGCGTCATGTTGTGCCGGAGGGAGAGAGCCGGCGAACACGTGCCTGCCTCTCGCTCCGGTCTCACCGATCAGCCCACCGGGTGTCCAGCGCGTCTCTGCGGCGTCCGTGATATTCAAGTGGCGGCCCGCTTCTCCGGACCCCTTGATCTTCGGACAAATTTGTCCGATACTGTGGAGGTGACGTGAAGGGATCAGAGTTCGTCCGTCGCATCCGGAAGCTTGCTCGAAAACGCGGTGTGACCGTGGATTTCATCACTGCTCGAGGCAAAGGGAGTCACGGAACTTTGTACTTTGACGGCCAGTTTACAGTCGTTCGCAACCTCAAAGACGAGCTCAAGACCGGAACTTTTCACGCAATGCTTCAGCAACTTGGCCTGACACCCGAGGATCTCAATCAGTAGGAGATAGATCATGGCTCACGAGTTCACCTACCCAGTGACGCTGACCCCGGACAAGACGGATGGAGGGTTTGTCGTGACCTTCAAAGACATCCCGGAGGCCATCACCCAGGGTGAGACCGTGGAGGACGCGCTCGCGGAAGCCGCCGATGCCTTGGAAGAAGCCATTGCGGGCCGCATCCAGCGCGGAGATCCAATCCCAGAGCCGACTCTTGGGGCATCTCTGGCCAAAGTTCCCGTCCCAGCACAGACCGCGGCCAAGGCCGCTCTGTACCTGGCACTGAGAGAAACCGGAATCACCAAGTCCGAGTTGGCGGCAAGACTGGGCTGCGATGAGAAGGAAGTTCGCAGACTGCTCGATCCACGGCATTCTTCCAAGCTGCCACGGATCCAGAAGGCCCTAGCAATCCTTGGCAAAGGCCTCGCTCTCCGGTTGGTGGACGAGGCTGCATAGCTGCATAGAGGGACGCCCAACGCGATGACTTTCCAGAACACCCCCATCCTAGTCACCGGCGGCAGCGGCTTCGTCGGCAGCCACCTGGCCTCCCGCCTCGCGGCGGCCGGCGCCCAGGTCCGCGCCCTCGTCCGCAAGCTCGGCGACTATCCGGGCCTGGACTCGCCGAACATCACGCAGATGGAGGGGGACTTCGTCGATCCGGCGACTTCCCGGCGGGCCTGCGCGGGCATGGCGTTTGTCGTCCACAGCGCCGCTTCGATCGGCAGCGATCTTGCCGATGCCCGGCGGGTGAATGCCCAGGGCACGGCGGCGCTGGCCGCGGCGGCTCGGGAGGCGGGGTGCCGACGGTTCGTTCAGATCTCGACGATCTCGGTCTACGACTGGTCGCAGGGGCCTTCCGTGTTCGACGAGACCGGTCCTCTCAAGACGATCGAGAAGGCCTATCCCCACACTCCCGCCGCCTCCCCGCACTACGGGCTGACCAAGGCCGAAGCCGAGCGCGCTCTGCAGGCCGAGATGGCGCTCGGGTTGGACGCCACGATCCTCCGGCTTGGCGCGGTGCTCGGGGTTCACCCGACGTCCAGTTGGGCGATCCTGGTGCCGGCCAAGATCCGAGCGGGCAAGGTCTCTCTCGCCGGTGGCAGCGCTCTGCCTTGGACCCATGTCGAGAACGTCGGCCTCGCCATGGAGCTCGCGTTGTCCCACCCCGCCGCCGCCGGCCGCGCCTATAACGTGGTCGACGGCGAGGTTCCCTGGCGGCGGTACGTCGAGGACGTGCGGAGTTGGTTCCCGGACGCGCCTCCTGCCCCCGGTGCGGAGGAGCCTGAGAAGCCCCAGGACTCCTTCGTCAGCCACTGCTCCAACGACCGCATTCGCGCGGAGCTCGGTTATGCCCCGGACCGCAGCTACGAGGACGGCATGGCGGAGGCAAAGGGGTGGTGGGCGAGAACCCCACTGGCTCCTTAAGTTAACCTTCTGTCCGTGAGCGCGACTATCCTCGCCGTTCTAGCAGCCTAGGATAAAGACTTCGCACTCCACTACTTCTCCTGTGGAAAAGTCCTTACAAAACCTATTGGTACCCAGGTTGTGGGCGCAGAAGCTGCAGGAACACATCGCGAATGCCTGAGCTGAAGCCCAAGCAGTCAGAATCAGGGCGGCAGTCAAGAGGACTAGTTTACGGGTCATGAAGTAACCTCCTTGAGTTTGTATCGTTTTCTTTGCCCACTCCGATAGTCTCGCCAAGAACGAGCAGCGAGTCAACAGCTTGTGTGCAATATCGATATTTCGCTGACCGGAGAGGATGGGGATGTGAGGACACAGCGGATCGGACATGAGGGCATCCCGGACTGGTGACGCTCCCCCGAAAGACCTAGAATCCTGTCGCGGCACGACTGACCGGACCGCACTGGAGGAACATCTCGTGATACGGATCTTTGGAAGGACCGCGCTCGTCGCGTTCGTCGTACTCCTGTCGTCCAGCCTCTTCGCGGCACCCCCCGAAGCCTACAAGGAGAAGACCGCCGCCCAGCAGGCTGACAAGGACAAGGCCGACAAGGCCGCGCAGGCCGAGAAGACGGAGAAAGCCGAAAAGGCCGCCGCCAAGGCCGACAAGACCAAAGCCGACAAGGGAAAGAGCGGCAAGGACGGCAAGGAGAAGGACGGCAAGCCCGAGGAGAAGAAGGGCGGCCTCTCGGCCTCGACCTTCGCCGGGCTGGAGCTGCGCAATATCGGCCCGGCCGTGGTGGGCGGGCGCATCATCGACATCGCGGTCGATCCCACCAAGTCCACCACCTGGTACATCGCCACGGCCTCGGGCGGCGTGTGGAAGACCGTCAACGCCGGCAACACCTGGTCCTCGATCTTCGACGGCCAGGGCTCGTTCTCGACCGGCTGCATCACCATCGATCCCAAGAATCCCCTCGTCGTCTGGGTGGGCTCGGGCGAGAACAACAGCCAGCGTAGCGTCTCCTACGGCGACGGCGTCTACAAGTCCGTGGACGGCGGCAAGTCCTGGGAGAACGTGGGGCTCAAGAAGTCCGAGCACATCGGCAAGATCGTCATCGATCCCCGCGATTCCAACGTCGTCTACGTAGCGGCCCAGGGCCCCCTCTGGGCGGCCGGCGGCGACCGCGGCCTCTACAAGACGACGGACGGCGGCAAGACCTGGAAGGCCGTGCTCACCATCAGCGAGAACACCGGCGTCAGCGATCTGGTGATGGACCCGCGCAACCCCGACGTGCTCTACGCCTCCGCCTACCAGCGGCGCCGCCACATCTGGACGCTGATCGACGGCGGCCCCGAGGGCGGCATCCACAAGTCCATGGACGGCGGCGCCACCTGGAAGAAGCTCTCGGGCGGCCTGCCCAAGGACGACATCGGCCGCATCGGCCTCGCCATCGCCCCCACCAGCCCGGACACGGTGTATGCCATCATCGAATCGGTCGGCAAGTCGAGCGGCTTCTATCGCTCCACCGACGCCGGCGGAAGCTGGGAGAAGCGCAGCGATTCGCTCGCGAGCAGCCCGCAGTACTACCAGGAGCTCTTCGTCGACCCCGACAGCGCCGACCGCGTCTACTCGATGGACACGCTGATCCAGGTCACGGACAACGGCGGCACGAGCTTCCGCCCCTTGGGCGAGCGCCACAAGCACGTGGACAACCATGCGCTGTGGATCGATCCCGCCAATCACTCCCACATGCTGGTGGGCTGCGACGGCGGCCTCTATGAGACCTGGGACCGCGCCGCCAACTGGGAGTTCAAGAGCAACATGCCGATCGCCCAGTTCTACCGGGTGAGCGTCGACAATGCCCTGCCCTTCTACAACGTGTTCGGCGGCACGCAGGACAACTACAGCCTCGGCGGCCCCTCGCGCACCAACAACGACCACGGCATCCGCAACTCGGATTGGTTTGTCACCCAGGGCGGCGACGGCTTCCAGAGCCAGGTGGATCCCGAGGACCCGAACACCGTCTACGCCGAGGCGCAGTACGGCGCCCTGGTGCGCTACGACAAGAAGAGCGGCGAGCAGGTCTCCATTCAGCCTCAGCCCGGCAAGGGCGAGCCGGCCCTGCGCTGGAACTGGGATTCGCCGATCATCGTCAGCCCCCACTCCCACACCCGCCTCTACTTCGCGGCCAACAAGATCTTCCGCAGCGACGACCGGGGCAACACCTGGAAAGCCGTGAGCCCGGACCTCAGCCGCCAGATCGACCGCCGCAAGCTCAAGGTGATGGGCAAGGTGTGGGGCGCGGACACCGTGGCGTTCAACTCCTCCACCTCCTTCTACGGCAACATCGTCGCCCTCGCCGAGTCGCCGGTGAAAGAGGGCCTGATCTACGCCGGCACCGACGACGGCCTCATTCAGGCCACCGAGGACGGCGGCGGCAACTGGCGCAAGATCGAGAAGTTCCCCGGCATCCCCGAGAACACCTACGTCTCCGACGTCGAGCCCTCCCCCACCGACGCCAATACCGTCTACGCGGCGTTCAACAACCACCAGATGGGCGACTTCAAGCCCTACCTGCTGAAGAGCACCGACCGCGGCGCCACCTGGACCTCAATCGCCGGCGACCTGCCGGACCGGGGCTCTGTGTGGACGGTGGTGCAGGACTTCCAGAACCCCAACCTGCTCTTCACCGGCACGGAGTTCGGCCTCTACTTCTCGATCGACGGCGGCAAGAAGTGGATCAAGCTCGCGAGCCTGCCCGTCATTCCCGTCCGCGACCTCGTCATCCACCGGCGCGAGAGCGATCTCGCCGTGGCGACTTTCGGCCGTGGCTTCTACATCCTCGACGACATCACGCCGCTGAGGACGGTGAAGGCGGAGACGCTGGAGCAGGAATCCGCCCTCTTCCCGGTGAAAAAGGCCTGGATGTTCATGGAAGCCTCGCCCATGGGTGGGCGGGAGCAGGGCTTCCAGGGCGCGGCTTTCTACCTCGCCCCCAACCCGCCCTTCGGCGCCGTCTTCACCTACTTCCTCAAGGAGGATCTGAAGACCCGCAAGAAGACGCGGCAGGAGGCGGAAAAGAAGCTCACCAAGGAGGGCGGCGCACTCGTCTATCCGCCCTGGGACACGCTGCGCGAGGAGGACCGTGAGGCCGAGCCGTCGCTGCTCTTCACCGTCAAGGACGAAGAGGGCAACGTCGTGCGGCGGTTCACGGCCCCGGGCAAGTCGGGAATCCATCGCGCCGCCTGGGACCTCCACTTCCCACCCTCGACGCCGATCTCGCTCGCCCCCAGCCGCCGCGAGGAGTTCGGCGGTCCCCCGCCGACGGGGCCGATGGCGGCCCCGGGCAAGTACACGGTCTCCCTGGCCAAGGTGGTGGACGGCGTCACCACTCCCCTGGGCCCGTCGCAGACCTTCGAAGCCGTACCCCTTTCTCTCGCGTCGCTGCCGGCCAAGGACCAGGCCGCGCAGCTCGAGTTCGCGCGCAAGACGGCCCGGTTGCAGCGGGCGGTGCGCGGCGCCGCCCAGGCGGTCAACGAGGCTCAGGAGCACCTGAAGTTCATCCAGAAGGCCATCCTCGATACGCCGAAGGCGGACGTCAAGCTGCTGGAACGGGCTCGGCAGATCGACCTCCACCTGCAGGACATCGAAACCAAGCTGGCGGGCGATCCCACCCTCGCCTCCCGCAACGAGCCCACTCCCCCGGCCATCCTCGACCGCGTGGACAATATCGTCCAGGGCCACTGGTCCACCTCCTCCGAGGCGACCCGGACCTTCCAGGACGACTACGCCGCCGCCTCGGCCGAGTTCGCGCCCGTGCTGGAGGACGTGCGCAAGACGATCGAAGTCGATCTGAAGGGCTTGGAGACCCAGCTCGAAGCCGCCGGCGCCCCCTGGACGCCGGGCCGGATCCCGACCTGGAAGCCCGAGTAGGGTCGATTCCACCAGCCGGTGCCCAATAATGTAGAGACGCCCCACGGGGAACCCCGTGGGCGTCTCCGGCGCGGGGAGAACCGTCCCGAAGACCACGATGCACCCGCGGGGCGTCATTGTCCTCTCAGAAGATGTTGCCGCAACCGAGACGCCCCCATCCGGGGTTCCCCCGGAAACAGGGCGTCTCTACATTGACTGCCAACAGCTTCCAAAACGGTCCGGCGACGCCTCCTGATGCCGTGGTATCGTCGGTCTCTCACCCGCCATGGCCTTCCCTCTCGCCGTCATCCTGAGCTTCGTTCCGGCCTTCCTCTGCGCCGCGTTCCTCTATTGGGTGGACCGCTATGAGAAGGAGCCGAAGCTGCTACTGGGGCTCGTCTTCTTCTGGGGAGCGGTGGTGGCGGCGGCCGGGGCCCTGGTGTCGCAGCTCGTGCTCGAGGGGGCGGTCACCGGGCTGACCGGCTCCAAGAAGGCGGCGGACCTCGCGGGGACGACGCTCTTCGCTCCCCTCACCGAGGAGAGCCTCAAGGGCTTCGCCGTGCTCCTCGTCTTCCTGATCTTTCGCCGGGAGTTCGACTCGGTGATGGACGGCCTGGTCTATGCCGGCGTCGCGGCCCTCGGCTTCGCGGCCACGGAGAACACGCTCTACCTCTTCGGCGAGTCGACGCAGCACGGCATCCGCGGCATGTTGGGGCTGGGATTCGTGCGCGTCGTCCTGGGCATGTGGGACCACCCGTTCTACACCGCCTGGACGGGGCTGGGACTCGCCACGGCACGCCTGTCGCGCTCCGCCGTCGTGCGCTGGCTGGCGCCGCCCGCGGGCTGGGGGCTCGCGGTGGGCGCTCACGCCTTGCACAACGGCCTCGCCACCGCGGCCTCCAGTGCCGCGGGGCTGGGGGCGGCGATGTTCCTGCTGGACTGGCTGGGCTGGGGGCTGATGGCCCTCATCGTGCTGGCGGCCGTCTGGCGGGAGCGCCGGATGCTCCAGACGCAGCTCGCCGACGAGGTGACGGCGGGCGCTCTCGATCCCCGGCAGTACCGCACCGCCACCTCCTTCTTCGCGCAGACCGGCGTCCGCGTCCGTGCCCTGGGCTGCGGCCGATTCCTCGCCACCCGGCGCTTCTACCACCTCTGCGGCAAGCTGGCCCACAAAAAACAGCAGCTCGCCCGCCTGGGAGATGAAGAGGGATGCGCCCAGGCGATCGAAGGCGTGCGCGAGGAGATGAAGCGGCTGGCGCCGGAGGCGATGGCGTAGGACCGCAAAATCAGCACCTATGCACCCTCCCTCTTCTCCCGGCGGCCGGGGGGAGGCTGGGAGAAGAGGGCCGGGGTGATGAGGGTCTGCCTTCAGGCCTCTCGTCGCCGCCGGCCCGCCGTGAACCCGAACTGCACGGCCAGACCCACCACGAAGAGGACGACGATCAGGATCTGCTTCAGATGCGACGCCGGATGGAGCGCCTCGACGATCAGGCCCGCGCCCGCCAGCGACGTGAAGAACACTAGGGCGACGTCGAAGAGCTTGACGGCGATCAGGGCGGCGACGATCCCCGCGACGGCGAAGATCAGCAGGTCCATCCCTCCAGGATGCGCCATGTGCAGCCCCAGAAGCTGGGCCACGAACCAGCCGCCCACGAAGAAGCCCGCCAGGGCCACGGCCACCTTCTGAAGAAAGATCGCCAGGACGATCCCGAAGACGCCGGCCAGGACGGCGACCAGCAGGCGGACGTTCGGCGCCGCCCCGTAGGGCTCAAACCATTGATAGACGGTGACGAAGCCCACCAGCCCCACGAAGAGCCAGAAGAGCCGCCGGCCGGCGAGCACCAGGGCCGCGCCGGCGATGAGCAGGAACAGAGGTGTTTCGTGCAGAGTCATGCGGTGTTCCTCCTGAGACAAGGATACGCCGGAGAGGCGCAGGGAGTTTTGATCGACCCTGACCGCCTCCCTACGCCACCAGGTCCCGGTACTCAGGATGCCGGTCGATGTACACGCCGACGTACCAGCAGGAGGGGATCACCTTGAAACCCCGCTGGCGGACGTCGTCGAGGGCATACCGCACGAGCTTCTCGGCGACTCCCTGGCCTCGCAACTCCGGCGGCACATAGGTATGCCAAAGGTCGAGCGTCTTATCCCCTGCCGGTCCGTAGGCGCAGATCGACTCGTGCCCATCGACCACGGCGAAGTACTTCCTCCCGGGCTCGTCGTGCTTCACTTCGATTTCCATGCGTCCTCCTCCCAGCCCAATCCATCAGGTCCAGGTTCAATCCTAATGCCAGGTGGTCTTCCTCTTATAATTCCGCCTGGTTCTCAGCGCTTCCGAGGAAAATCATGAACGCGAAGCCGGGCACCGAGGTCCTCCTCGACCGTACCGTCTGCGGCGATTTCGGCCGCGCCACCTCCTATGAGTGGCTGGAGACCGACGGCCTCGGCGGCTGGGCCTCCTCGTCCATCGTGGGCGCCCATACCCGCCGCTACCACGGGTTGCTGGTAGCCGCGACCCGGCCGCCGGTGGGGCGGATGGTCCTCCTCTCGCGCCTCGACGAAACGATCACGGCGGAGGGCGAGTCCTGGGACCTGTCCTGCAATCAATATCCCGGCGCCGTCCATCCTCGCGGTTTCGAGCACCTGGAGTCCTTCCGCCGTGGCGCCTTCCCCGTCTTCGAGTACGCCGTGGGCACCCAGGAAGGCATCCACCTGCGCAAAACCGTGGCCGCGATCAACGGCGAGCCCACGGTGCTGGTGCTCTACGAACTCCTGGAGGCTCCCGGCCCCGTGCGTCTCGAGCTGCGCCCCTTCTTCGCCGGACGCGACTACCACTCCCTGGGCCACGCCAACGAGTCCGTCCATCGCGAGGGCGCCTTCACGGTGGGCACGCTCGCCTACCGGAGCTACGACGGTCTCCCCGAGGTCTTCCTCCGCGTTCCGGGCAGTGCCTGGGCGCCGGCTCCGGACTGGTACCATGCCTTCGAGTACGCCCGCGAGCGGGAGCGGGGGCTCGACTTCCAGGAGGACCTCTTCACTCCCGGCACCTTCGCCGTCGAGCTGGCTCCGGGAGACCGGCTGGGCGTGATCGCCTCGACGGCCGATCCGACCGGGCGGGACGCCTTCGCCCTCTTGGCCTCGGAGCAGGCACGGCGGCAGGCCCTCCTCGATCAAGTCGGCACCGCGGACCCCTTCTGCCTCGCCCTGGCCGCCGCGACGGATCAATTCATCGTGCGCCGCGGCGAGGGCCTGCGCACCGTCATCGCCGGCTACCCCTGGTTTTCCGATTGGGGACGGGACACCATGATCGCCCTCCCCGGCCTCTGCCTCGCCACCGGGCGTTTCGGCGAGGCGAAAGCAATCCTCCGCGCTTTCGCCCGCTCCGTGAGCCAGGGGATGATCCCCAATCGCTTCCCGGATTCCGGCGAAGAGCCCGAGTACAACACGGTCGACGCCACGCTCTGGCTCTTCGTGGCGGTCTGGCGCTACCTGCAAAAAACTGGGGACAAAGACATCGTCCTCGGCGAGCTGCTGCCGATCCTGGAGGACATCCTGACCTGGCACCGCCGCGGCACCCGCCACGGCATCCACGAGGACGCCGACGGTCTCCTCGCGGCGGGCGATCCCGGCTGGCAGCTCACCTGGATGGACGCCAAGGTGGGAGACCAGGTGATCACCCCGCGCGCCGGCAAGCCGGTGGAGATCCAGGCCCTGTGGGCGAACGCCCAGTGGATCCTCGCCCGCCTGCTGGAACTCGCCGGCCGCGCCGGAGACGCCGAGGACCTGGACCGCCGGGCCCTCGAAGTCCGCCGCCGCTTCGCGGACCTCTTCTGGAACGAGTCCGCCGGCTGCCTCTACGACGTGATCGACGGCGACGACAAGGATACGAGCCTGCGGCCCAACCAACTGATCGCCCTCGCCCTCCCCTTCCCATTGCTCGACGACGACCGCGCCGCCCGAGTCCTCGCCGCGATCGAGGAGAAGCTCCTCACTCCCTTCGGGCTGCGCACCCTGTCGCCGGACGACCCCCGCTACCGTCCCGTCTACACAGGAGGACCGTGGGAGAGGGACAGCGCCTATCACCAGGGCACCGTCTGGCCCTGGCTCCTCGGCCCTTACCTCTCCGCCCTGGTGCGCCTCCGGGGCGACGAGGGCCGGCGCCAGGGGAGCGAGCGCCTCGCCGGCCTCCAGGCTCACCTGGGAGAAGCGGGAATCGGTTCCATCTCCGAGATCTTCGACGGCGATCCGCCCCACACCCCCCGCGGCTGCATCGCCCAGGCCTGGAGCGTTGCTGAGCTGCTGCGCGCCGCGGTGGAGGATCTGGGGCTGGGAGCGAGGGAGAACAAGGAAGAACCTTGAGAAACCTTTTTTCCACCCTCACTCCACCGCCCGCGGCGGTGCCTGCAGCCAGACGACGCCGATCACTCCGGCGAGGGTGAGCAGGCAGCCCACGATCTGGATCGGGGTTGGGCGTTCGCCCAGGAACATGGCTCCCAGGAGAAGGGACAGCACCACCGTGAGCTGCATCAGGATCCCCGCCTGGAGGTTCGTCACCCAGCGATAGGCGTAGGTCATGAGGAGTTGCGCCGCGATCGAGCCCACGCCCACGCCGGCGAGGAGCAGCCATTCCCAGGGGGTCGGGCGCTTGAAGCTCGCGTAGGCGAAAGGACCGGTCGCGAACAGGCCGAAAAGGGTCAGGCTGCCATAGATCGACCACGAGCTCTCGGTGCGGCGGGCGGCGCGGATGGCTGCCACCGCCGCTCCGGTGAGCACCGCCGAGGTCATTCCCGCAAGCTCCCAGCGGTTGAAGTGCAGAAGCTCGGCGAGCCCTCTGCCGCCACCCGCGGCGAGCACCATCCCCACCAGCGCGACGACCAGGGGGAGCACCAGCCGGCGGTCCACCCGCTCACCGAGGAAGATCGCCGCGAAGGCGACGCTGAAAATCGGCGAGACGTAGTTCAGCAGCGTCGCGATCCCCACCGGGATATGAGCGATGGCCAGAAAGTACAGGAGGATGGCGAGCCCCCCGAAGATTCCCCGGTAGACCAGGAGATCGACCCGCTGATAGTCGAGCGCCTGGCGCAGCAGCCGGGGTACGGCGAGCACCGGCACCGCCATGACGGCGAAACGCATGAACGCCACTTCCGTGCCGGAAAGGCGCACCGAGGCGAGCTTCGCCGCCAGCGCCATGAGGGCGAAGCAGACCGCGGAGGCGGCCATGATCAGCAGAGGGCGGCGGGACGGCACGGGCGGATCATGCCCTACCTCCCTTACAATGACCACCCTGAGAGCGCAGACCGCCGGCACTTTATTGAAGTGAAACTCGAAAGCGAGACACCCATGAACCTCCGCCGCCTCCTGATCGTAATCCCGCTCGCCGCGCTTCTGGCGGCTCCCCTCGCCGCACAGCCCCCGTCGTCCTCCTCCCCCCTGGCCGGGCGCATCGGCGACCGCGGATTCCTCCAGGTGGAATCTCCGAGCTTCGCCAAGCTCACTCTCCAGCAGAAGCTCCTCGCCTGGCACCTCACGCGGGCGGCGGTCCAGCTCGACCCGATCTTCTACGACCAGATGTCCTCGTATGGCCTGACGGCCAAGCGCCTGCTGGGGGCACTCGCCGAGCGCCCGGAGCGGCTGCCGGAGGCGTCGCGCCAGGCCATCGTCGAGTACGCGACGCTTTTCCTCGCCAGCGACGGCAACCACAACGACACCACGGGCAAGAAGTTCCTACCGGGGATCTCGTTCGAGGACTTCTCCAAGGCCGCCGAGGCCGCGCGGGCCAAGGGCGCCCACCTGGGGACGAAGGAGCAACTCGCGAAGACGCTCAAGGGACTGCAAACTCCCCTTTTCGATCCCAAGTTCGAGATCGACCTCACCGAGAAGAATCCGCCGGCCGGCGAGGACATCCTCACCGCCTCCAGCAACAACTACTACCAAGGCGTGTCCCTCAAGGACCTCACCGGCTTCGCCGAGAAGAACCCCCTGAACTCACGGCTGGTGAAGAAGAACGGCCACCTCGTCGAGGAGGTCTACCGGGCCGGAACTCCGGATGGGAAGGTGGCGCCCGGGCTCTACGCCAAGCAGCTCGCCGCCGTCGATAAGGAGCTGGAGGCCGCCGCCAAGCTGGCCGACCCGGCGCAGGCCAAGGTCCTCCGCGCCCTCGTCCGCTATTACCAGACGGGCGACCTCAAGGACTGGCACGACTACAACGTGCTCTGGCTGCGCAACGACGGCACCGTCGATTTCGCCTCCGGCTTCATCGAGGTCTATCGCGACGCCCGCGGCATCAAAGGGTCGGCGCAGATGGTGGTGGCCGTGGTCGATCAGCAGCTCGCGCCGCTGATGCACAACCTTGCCGACAACGCGGTCTACTTCGAAAAGAAAGCGCCGTGGGACGAGCGCTACAAGAAGCTCGACGTCAAGCCGCCCGTCGCCAAGGCGATCGAAACTTTGGCCGCGACCGGCGACTTTCACGTCGGGACGATCGGCGACAACCTGCCGAACGAGCAGGACATCCGCGAGAAATACGGCACCAAGAGCATCCTGCTGACCTCCTCCGTCAACGCCATCAACGGCACCCGTGGCGCCCAGGTGGCGGTCGAGTTCATGCCCAATGCGGACGAGGGAGAGCTGGTCGCGAAACACGGCGGCTGGGCCGACAATCTGCACACCGCCCTTCACGAGATCATCGGCCACGGCTCCGGCAAGGTGACCGTCCCCAACGATCCGTCGACTTATCTGCGCGAGATCTATTCGACGCTCGAGGAGGCGCGGGCGGACCTCGTGGCGTACTGGAACATTTATGATCCGAAGCTCACCGAGCTCGGAGTGCCCGACCTCCCGGAGGTAGGCCGCGAGCTCTACCGGCAGGCCGCGCGGGGCGGTCTGGTGACGCTCAAGAACTATCCCACTGGAGATTCCGCGGCGGAGGATCACGACCGCTCCCGCCTCCTGGTGGCCAACTATCTGATCGAGGCCGGCGCCTTCGAGCGTACTCAGCAGAACGGCCACTGGTACATCACGGTCAAGGATTACGATCAGGCGCACGCGGGCGTCGGCAAGCTGCTCGCCGAGATCATGCGCATCAAGGCCACGGGCGACTACGAGGCGGGCAAAGCCCTGGTCACCAAGTACGGCATCCACTTCGACCCCGCCGTGCGCGACGACGTGTCCGCCCGGTACAAGAAGCTCCAGCTCCCCATCTATCTCTCGGGAATTTACGCGGACTTCACTCTGGTCAAAGACAAAAGCGGAAAAGTGACCGACGTGGCAATTTCCTATCCCCGCGACTTCCTCGCTCAGCAGCTCGCCTGGGCACGGGAGAACGGCACCCTGGGATGGTGAGACTCAATCAGCAAAAGGAGATGTAACCCATGCGCTCATTGCAACGAAAAACGGCCTTTCTAATCCTGGCGGCAGCCCTCGTGCTGCCCGTCGTATCCGCGGCTCGGCCGGCACAGGTCCCAAGCCAGGTCCCAGGCGATACCGAGCTCCACGCCGCCATCGCCGAGCCGGTCTCCGCCATCGAGCGGCGGGTCCTGGCGCCGAACATCGCCGAGTACTTCTTCAAGGTCCGCGTCGGCTCCGGTCCCTACGATCAGATCGGCGTCCATCGCGTGGTGAAAGAGACCGCTCCCAATCGGCCGCTCCATGCCCGGCAGGCCGTCTTCCTCACTCACGGCGACATCTGGAACTTCCGGGCCGCCTTTCTGACGGGCTCCCATCCCATCCCGGTCTTCCTCGCTCAGAACGGCGTGGACGTCTGGGGGATCGACTTCCGCTGGACCTTCGTGCCGGGAACCGTGACGGACCTCAGCTTCATGAAGACCTGGGGCCTGGAGCAGGACGCCCGCGACCTCGGCATCGCCATTGGCGCGGCCCGCGTCACCCGCGGCCTCACCGGCAGCGGTATCGGCAAGATCAACCTCCTCGGCTGGAGCCGTGGCGGTCAGATCGGCTACGCATATCTCAACTATGAGACGCAGATCCCAAACATCCTTCGCCAGGTGAAGGGCTTCATTCCGGTGGACATCTACCTGAAGACCGACGTGCCGCAGCTCCAGTCCTTCGCCTGCCAGCGCGAAGCGAACACCGAGGCCGCCATCGCGGCGGGAACTTACGCGGCCAACTCGGGCGGGTTGATTCAGACTCTCGGCACCCTCGCCGTGACCGATCCGAACGGCTCCTCGATCCTGAACGGCCCGCCGTTCAATCTACCGGGCTTCAACAACCGCCAGGCGGGCCTGCTCGTGGGTGAGGAGACCTTCCTCTTCCTGGCCGGCCTGGAGCCCGCCCCCTTCTACCACTTCACCGGCGGCACCTTCGAGGTCGAAGGCAAGCCATTCGGCCTGCTCTACTCTCCCGAGTCGAGCCTCTTCAAGCTGGAGCAGGGCGCTTCGCCCTTCCAGCCCAACCAGGAGCTCGCGGACGCCGACGCCTCCACCTGCGGCTCGACCCCTGTCGATTTCGACGACCATCTCGGGCAGATCACCGTCCCCATCCTTTACATCGGAGCTGGCGGCGGCTTCGGCGAGTACGGCATCTACACCACGACACTCCTCGGCAGTACCGACGTGACGACCCGCATCATCCATAAAGTCCCCTCCACCCAGCAGCTCGCCGACTACGGCCACGCCGACCTCTTCCTCGCCAACGACGCCCAGACCCTCGTCTGGCAGCCGATTCTGGACTGGGTGCGGACGCACTGAGAGGTAGAGCAAGGACACCAAGGACCTCAAAGACACGAAGGACAACTTTCTAGTCCCGGGATGTCCTTGAGGTCCCTTTCTCAGAGTTTCCCCTGAAATTCCCTCCCGGAAGCTTGCCGCCCTCTCCGGTGTTATCGTGAGGGACATGGCTGAGTGGGATTTCGACCAGGAGCGCGACGAGGAGCTCGGCGTCCAGGAGCGTCGCAGGCGCAAACGGCCTGGGCGGTGGAAGGTGCTGCTCCACAACGACGAGTTCACCACCATGGAGTTCGTCGTCCACGTCCTGGTGACGCACTTCCACAAGCCGCCGGCCGAGGCGACCCACGTCATGCTTCAGGTCCACCAGAGGGGGGTCGGCGTGGCGGGGATATATTCCAAGGAAGTGGCGGAGACCAAGGTGGCCGAAGTCACCGACGAGGCGCGGGTCGAGGGCATGCCGCTACGGCTGACGACCGAGCCCGTCGAGGAAGATGAGGAAGAATGAAAATCTCCGACGATCTGCAAATCTCCCTGTCCGTCGCCGTTTCCGAGGCCGGCCGGCTGGGTCATGAGTATGCGGGCCTGGAGCACCTGCTCTACGCCCTCACCTTCGACTCCGAGACCGCCAAGGTGCTCAAGCACTCCGGGGCCGATCTCGACCGCGTGCGCGAGGACCTCTCCGAGTACCTCTCCGAAGAGCTGGAGAAGATCGAGGACGAGGACCTCCAACCGCGTCTCACCCTGGGCGTTCAGCGCGTCCTCTCCCTGGCCGCCGCGCGGGTGGGCAGCTCCGGCAAGGAAGAGATCAACGGGCCGGACGTGCTCGTGGCCCTGTTCGACGAGCCCGACTCCTACGCCATCCAGGTGCTGGAGAGCGAGGGCGTCAGCCGTCTCGACGTCGTGAGCTACCTCGCTCACGGCGTCTCGCGCCTTCAACCGCCCTACTTCGGCGGCGCCCGCAGCACCGAGCCGGCCGGCGACGACGACGATGAGGACGAGGAGCGGCAGCCCGGCGGTGCCCCCTCGGGCGATCCGCTCAAGGCTTTCACCCAGGATCTCACCCTGCTGGCCGAGCGTGGCGGCATCGACCCGCTGATCGGCCGCGAACGCGAAGTGCTGCGCACTCTGCACATTCTCCAGCGCCGGCGGAAGAACAATCCCGTTTACGTCGGTGATCCCGGCGTAGGCAAGACCGCCCTGGTCGAGGGCTTGGCCCTGAAGATCTCCAAGGGCGAGGTGCCCGATGTCTTCCGCAAGACCCGGGTCTTTCGCCTGGACCTGGGTTCCCTGATCGCCGGCACGCGCTACCGCGGAGACTTCGAGAACCGGCTGAAGGCCGTGCTCCACGCTCTCGCCGAGCTCGACAACCCGGTCCTCTTCATCGACGAGATCCACACCGTCGTGGGTGCGGGCAGCGCCGGCCGTGGCACCATGGACGCCTCGAACCTCTTGAAGCCCGCCCTCCAGGACGGCACTCTGCGCTGCATAGGCGCCACCACCTGGGAGGAGTTCCGCCAGACCTTCCAGAGCGATCAGGCCCTCGCCCGCCGCTTCCAGAAAGTCGAGCTCACGGAGCCCTCCGCCGAGGAGACCACCAAGATCCTCACCGGCCTCAAGGAGCGCTACGAGAAGCACCACGGCGTGACCTACCTGCCAGAGGCGATCGAGAACGCCTCGCTCCTCGCCGACCGCTACATGCGCGACCGGCGGCTGCCGGACAAGGCGATCGACCTCCTTGACGAGGCCGGCGCCGCCGTAGCCTTGCGGGGAGGCCAGGAAGTGACCGAGGCGGATCTCGAAGAGGTTCTGGCCACCATGGCGCAGATCCCCGCCCGCCGGGTGAAAGGGGGCGAGAAGGAGCAGCTCCGCCATCTCGAAGACGAGCTCAAGAAGCAGGTCTTCGGGCAGGACGAGTCCATCGAGCGCCTCTCCTCCGCCATCAAGGTGGCGCGCGCCGGCCTGCGCGATCCCCAGAAGCCGGTGGGCGCCTTCCTCCTCACCGGTCCCACGGGAGTCGGCAAGACCGAGGTGGCCAAGCGTCTCGCCGAAGTGCTGGGCATCGCCTTTCTGCGCTTCGACATGAGCGAGTACATGGAGAGCCACACCGTCTCGCGTCTGGTGGGCGCGCCTCCCGGCTACGTCGGCTTCGACCGCGGCGGCCTGCTGACGGAAGCCGTGGCCAAGAGCCCGCACGCCGTGCTCCTGCTCGACGAAATCGAAAAGGCGCACCCGGACGTCTTCAACATCCTCCTCCAGGTGATGGACCACGGCACGCTGACGGACACCAACGGCAAACCCACGGACTTCCGCCACGTCATCCTCCTGATGACCTCCAACGTCGGAGCCCGTGAGCTGGCCCAGCGCGCCCTTGGTTTCAGCGAGCTGGCCGAAGGCGCCCCGCGCACGCCCAAGGACACGGACGCCGACCGCGCCGTCGAGCGCCTCTTCAGCCCCGAGTTCCGAAACCGCCTGGACGCCCGCCTGCGCTTCAACGCCCTCTCGCCGCAGGTGATGGAACAGATCGTCGACAAATTCATCCGCGAGCTGAGTCTCCAACTCGCCGAGAAAAAAGTCACCATCGACCTCACCGAGCCCGCCCGCAAGCTCCTCGCCGAAAAAGGTTTCGATCCCACCTTCGGAGCGAGGCCCTTGGGCCGAGTGATCGAAGACAAGGTCAAGCGCCCGCTGACCGAGGAGCTCCTCTTCGGAGCCCTGGAAAACGGGGGAACGGCGACGGTGGATGTGGAGGATGGGGAGATTGTGATGCGGTATGTGGGGGCGTGAGCAAGGCTAGGCAGCGAGCTGGCGCTCCGACCTTCCCTCAAAAATGTAGAGACGCCCCGTTTCCGGGGGAACCCCGGATGGGGGCGTCTCCGAGGCGGAGGCGTCGTCTCGATTTTCGAACACGGTTCCGCGGGCAAAAGGTCTTGTTGGCGCCGCTGGGTTCTGCCGGAACGATCCCTTATCCTTTGGACCGTTGCCGCCGATTCGGAGACGCCCCCATCGGGGGTTCCCCCCGAAACGGAGCGTCTCTACATTCCTGGAGGGATCTGCGACGTTGAGGCGCACCCCGCCACTTCCAGGCCGTCATCAGCGACCGGGCCTCCGGTGGGACGTCCGGCTCTTCCGGCGGATGAATCGCCTGGAGCTGGCGAGCCGTGGCGGCGAGGCCGGGCGGTTCCGGGGAAGGCTCGGGCGTGGCGCCAAGGGTCAGGAAGGCGGCGGAAGCGACTAAAAGGACTGGGAGACGCACGAGAGAAACTCCTGAGGGGAAAACCCGCGTTGGTTCGTTACTCCCTTGGTATGCCTCTTTCGAGGCGCTCGCGAGATCCTGCCGTACAATCGGACCCGATTATCCAAGGAGACCTCCCGTGCCCGAGCCGATTCGCCGTGCCGCGTTGTTCGTCCTTCTTCTCCTCGCCTTCGCCGCATCCGTTCCCGCCGCCGAAAAACAAGAGGACGTGGACCTCCAGTGGGGCATCCGCATCCCGATGCGCGACGGGGTCGAATTGGCCGCCACGGTGTACCGGCCGGCCCGGCAGAAAGACCCGCTGCCGGTCATCTTCACGCTGACGCCCTACATTGGCGACAGCTATCACCCGCGGGCCATGTACTTCGCCCGCCATGGCTACGTCTATGTGCTGGTCGACGTGCGGGGACGGGGGAGTTCGGGCGGCACGTTCGATCCCTTCGCCCAGGAGAGCCACGACGGCTATGACGCCGTCGAGTGGCTGGCCCGCCAGAGCTGGTCCAACGGCAAGGTGACGATGTGGGGCGGCTCCTACGCCGGCTATGACCAGTGGGCCACGGCGAAGGAGCTGCCTCCCCACCTGGCCACTTTCGTTCCCGTCGCCTCCGTCCATCCAGGAATCGATTACCCGGATCCCAAAAACATCTTCCTTTCCTATGATACGCAATGGCTGACCTTCACCAGCGGCAAGACGGGCAACGCCCTCTTGTTCGGCGACCCCACCTACTGGATCCAGAAGTACCTCGAGATGTACCGCGGTCACCGCCCCTTCCGCGAGCTCGACCGGATCGTGGGCAACCCGAACCCCGTGTTTCAGCGGTGGCTCGCTCACCCCACGTATGACGACTTCTGGAAAGCCATGGTCCCTACGCGGGAACAGTACGCCAAGCTCAATCTGCCGATTCTCACCATCACCGGCCACTACGACGGCGATCAGGGCGGGGCTCTCACCTACTACCGCAACCACATGCGGGAAGCGTCGCCCGCGGAGCGCGATCGCCACTACCTCATCATCGGCCCGTGGGATCATCCCGGAACCCGGACGCCGGTGCGCGACGTGGGCGGCCTGAAGTTCGGCGAGGCCAGCGTCCTCGATCTCAACGATCTGCACCGGCAGTGGTACGACTGGACGATGAAAAGCGGCACCAAGCCCGCCTTCCTCAAGAAGCGGGTGGCCTACTATGTCGTTGGACCCGGCGCCGAGGAATGGAAATACGCCGACTCCCTGGAAGAGATCGGGGCTCAGAAGCGCACCTTCTACCTGGGCTCGGACAACAGCCAGCTCCATGACGCCTTCCACTCCGGCGACCTCGCCGACGCCAAGCCGGCCGGGCCCGCGCAACCTGATCGCTGGGTCTACGATCCGTTGGACAATCGGCCGGGCGAAGAGTTCGAGCACGACGGCGGCGAAGCTTATTTGACTGATCAGCGGACGGTCCTCAATCTCTACGGCAATGGCGCCATCTACCACAGTGCACCGTTCTCCGAAGCGACCGAGGTCTCGGGTCAGGTCAAGCTCTCCCTCTGGATCTCCCTCGACGTGCCGGACACCGATTTTCAAGCCACCCTGTACGAGATTCTTCCCGACGGCAAGAGCATCTTCCTCACCCAGGATTATCTGCGCGCCCGTTATCGCGATTCGCTGGAGAGAGAAACCCCGGTCCCCTCGGGCCAGGCCGTGCACTATCAGCTCAACGGCTTCACCTGGTTCTCCCGCAAGGTCTCCAAGGGCAGCCGGCTGCGCCTCGTCGTCGCCTGCCCCAACACCATCGGGCTCGAAAAAAACTACAACTCCGGCGGCGTAGTGGCCGACGAGACAGCGAAGGACGCCCGCACGGCCCACGTCGTCCTCTACCACGACGCGGAGCACCCGAGCGCGCTGGAGATTCCGATCGTGAAGTGAGGACACGCGGTAAGAATCGCCATCCTCCGGCGTTCTGGTAGGAGAGCAGAACCTCCGAGGGGGAAGAGCGATGAGGAAGTTGTTGCTGGCGGTCCTTGCTTGCCTAGCCTTCGCCTGGGCGGCCGGAGCCGCTGAAACGGGATCGCTGACGGTCCGCGTCCGGCCCGACCCCGTCTACGTGGAACGCTCGGGCGGCCGGCAGCTTTTGAGCTTCGAATTCGAGCTGGTCAACGGCACTCCAGGCCCGCTGGATCTCGCGCAGATCCGCATGCAGGCCTACGACAAGGCAGGGCGGCTTCTCGTCTGGGACAAGGTGGACAGCAACGGCTCCCGCCCCTCCATCGAGGCCTTGGGGCCGCGTCATCTGGACCCCGGCAAGCCGCTCACGGTCTTCAATCCTTTCTCCCAGATCGACACGGCCGTACCCGTCGATCTTCTGCGCTTCACCCTCGTCGCCATGGCGCCCGGCGGCGGCCGGCAGACGGCCACGGTCGACGTGCATTCCGTGGAGTACAAGCAGAAGACACGGCTCATCCTCCCTGTGCCCGGCGCCCGCGTCTGGGCGTACGAAGCTCCCGGCTTCTTCTCGCACCACCGGCGACTGGACCTCAACGATCCATTCAACCGCGACGTCATGAAGATGCGGCGCAACAGCCAGCGCTACGCGCTCGATCTGTCCGTGGTGGACGAGCATGGCGAGGCTTTTCACGGCGACATCGAAAAGAAAGAGAATTGGGTCGGCTTCGGAGTCCCGATCGTGGCTCCGGCACCCGGCACCATCGTGGCCGCGGTGGGCGACAGGCCGGACGACATTCCCTACGACGAGTCCCTGCTCCCGAAAGACCCGGGCCTCATGATCGGCAATTACCTGATTATCGACCACGGCAACGGCGAGTACAGCCTCCTCGCCCACTTCCAGCACGGCAGCCTCACGGTCAAGCCCGGAGATCGGGTGCGGCGCGGCCAGCTTCTTGGCAAGATGAGCCACTCCGGAATGGGCTCGACGCTCGTCCACGTGCACTATGAGCTGCGCAGCACTCCCGATCTCTTCGACGCGGACGCCCTCCCTGCGACCTTCGAAGGCTTCCGCCGGGTCGGGAGCACGAAGCCCGAGACGGGACGCATCGAGCCGGGATGGGTTGTGATCACGGAGCCCTCCAAGCTGCTACGATCAAAACCATGAGCGATCCCAAACCCGAAGTGGGCAGCGTCGCCTGGGTGGACCTCACCGTCCCCGAGGCTGAGACCCTCCGCGACTTCTACCGCGACGTCACCGGCTGGAACCCCAAGCCTGTGAGCATGGGCGACTACAGCGATTACACCATGCATACGCCTGCCAGCAACCATGCGGTCACGGGCGTTTGCCATGCCCGAGGTGGTAATGCTGGCCTGCCAGCCCAGTGGCTCATCTACATCATCGTCGCGGACTTGGACGCCAGTATCGCCCGCTGCGTCGAGCTTGGCGGCAAAGTCATCGCCGGCCCCAAGCCCATGGGTCTCCAAGACCGCTTCTGCGTGATCCAGGACCCCGCAGGCGCGGTCGCGGCGCTCTACCAGGCCGGCTGATCCCCCCGGCTGGCGGTCGGGCATTGGTGCTGCATGGATTTGCCGCCATGATCCGGATCTGCCTGCTCCTCATTTTTCTCGTTCCGCCCGTTCTCCAGGCTCAGGAACCCGCTCGCATGAACCGGAATGGCACTCTCGTCGAAGAGACCCCTTGTCATCCCAATCCCAGGACCTATGAGCGATGGCTCCGAGGCACGGAAAGGGGCTATGAGGGAGAAGTCGAGGAGGCGAAGAAGCTCGGCATCACCATGCAGCCCTTCGCGGCCCTCGCGCCTCGTCTGCTCACGCGGGAAGAGTTCGAACGGCGGAAAGCCTATGAGGGATTCGAGTGCCGGCGGATCACCTATCTCAGCGACGGGCTCCGGGTTACCGGCTATCTCTGGAAACCGAAGGACACAGCGGGGAAAAAGCTGCCGCTGATCCTCTTCAACCGTGGCGGTAACCGCGAGTTCGGGAGGCTCTCGCCCTGGGAAGAGGAAGGCTTCTATTCCTACGTCTCGAACGGATTCGTGGTGATCGGAACGCAATACCGCGGCGTTGACGGCGGCGAGGGCCGGGAGGAGTTCGGAGGTGCCGAGATCCACGACGTGCTCAATCTGATTCCGCTCGCCAAGTCGCTGGGCTACGTGGACATGGACAACGTCTTCATCCTCGGCGTCTCCCGTGGCGGCATGGAGACCTACTTGGCCCTGAAGAACGGCATTCCCGTGAGGGCGGCAGCCGTGGTGAGTGGCGAGGCCGATCTGACCGCGAGCACCAAGGATCGTCCCGAGATGATGGGCGTCTACCGCGAGTTGATCCCGGGCTACGCCCAGCACGGGCCGGAGCTGCTGCGGGAGCGCTCCGTCGTCGCCTGGCCGGAGAAGATCAAGGTTCCCCTCCTCATCCTGCACGGTACCGCCGACTGGCGCACCGATCCAAAGGATCACGCCTTACCCCTCGACGCGAAACTCAAAGCCCTCGGCAAGCCCCACGAGCTCGTCCTCTACCCGCAGGACAGCCATGGCCTCCCCTTCAACTGGCGGGATCGGGACCAGCGGATCGTCGAGTGGTTCAGGCGGTATCGGAAGTGAAGCGGTCCCCCAATGTACCCAATCTTCCCCCAAAAAATGTAGAGACGCCCCGTTTCCGGGGGGACCCCGGATGGGGGCGTCTCCGAGGCGGAGGCGTCCTCTCGATTTTCGAAGACGGCCCGCGGGCACAAGGACTTGCTGCCGCCGGGACGATCCCTTCCTCTTTGGACTGTTGTCGCCGATCCGGAGACGCCCCCATCGGGGGTTCCCCCCGAAACGGAGCGTCTCTACATTCTTGGGGATCGGCAACGGTGAGGCGCCCCGAACCGACGTGCTGCCGCCGGGGCGATCCCTTCCTCTCTGGACCGCTGTCGCCGATCCGGAGACGCCCCCATCGGGGGTTCCCCCCGAAACGGAGCGTCTCTACATTCTTGGGGGAACCGGTGATGGTTGAGGCGATGACGCCTTTCTAGAGTCGGTTCTTGTCCGGATGGTGCTTGTCTTTTTCCCAGTGCAAGGGGTTTTCGAGAATATATTTTCGAAACCGCAGCAGGGTTTGTTCGTCGGGAACGATCTGATCGAAAAACCGGGGCTGCCAATCGAAGTCGCGCGATCCTTCGGCCCAAATGCGGCGCGTACAGATGCCTTTGAATTGCCCGATGATCTCTCCCAGCGGTCGTGGACGCCCATCCAAGGGCGGCGGATCGATCAGTAGGATGCCGTGAACGTGGTTAGGCATCACGACCCAGGCGTCTAACGTCACGTAGGGTCGGACCTTCGGAGTCTTCTCCCATTCCTCGGCCACGATCCGCCCCAGAGGCGACAGGTCCATCCGCCCCTCCTGGATGTCGCCGAAACAACACACCCGATTCTGGGTGCAGATCGTTACACAGTAGGCGCCGCCGCGACCGTAATCCCAGCCAGGCAGCCGGGAGGACGGGACTCGATACCGGTTCCGAAATAACAGGTTGGCCATGCCCCTGCATTATCGACGATTTACCACCCGACCTTCCCCTCAGAATGTAGAGACGCCCCGTTTCCGGGGGAACCCCGGATGGGGGCGTCTCCGAAGCGGAGGTGTCGTCTCGATTTTCGAACACGGCCCGCGGGCACAAGGCCGCCCTGGACCGACGTGGTGCCGCCGGGACGATTCCTTCCTCTTTGGACCGTTGCCGCCGATCCGGAGACGCCCCCACCGGGGGTTCCCCCCGGCACGGGGCGTCTCTACATTCTTGAGGGATCGGCGACGGTGAGGCCTACCCCCGCTGATTCACCCACTCCCACCCAAACCGCCCCTTGATGCAGAGATGTCCGTGGGTGACCTCGTTCTCGATGGGCGAGGTGACTTTCACGATCTTTTCGTCCTGGACGTGGACGGTCAAGGTGCAGCCGACGCCGCAGTAGGGGCAGATGGTGTCGGTGGCGGTCTGCTTAGGCTCTTCCCAGGTGCCCTCCTGGCGCATGTCGAACTCGCTCTTGAACATCAGCGCTCCCGTGGGGCAGACGCCGATGCAGTTGCCGCAGTAGACGCAGGCGGAGTCGGTGAGCGGCACGTCGTACTCGGTGGAGATGCGAGCGTCGAAGCCTCGCCCGGCCAGGGCGATGGCGAAGGTGTTCTGCGCGTCGGTGCCGCAGGCCTCGACGCACTTGTAGCAAACGATGCACTTGGAGTAATCGCGGACGTAGAGATCATTGTCCACTTTCACCGGCTGCCCCACCGTGGCGGCGCAACCGTCGTGCGGCGGATGGTGATGGCCGGGTCTCGCGGCATCGCGCTCACCTTTGCCGGCGGGCGGCGCCGGGGGGCCGAAACGCTCCGGCCGGGCCTCGTACCGGTCCATATAGCCTTGGATCTGCGGCGCGGTCGAGAGGTCGACCGAGGAGCCCAGCAGCTCCAGCACCAGCTTGCGGGAGAGGCGCACGCGCTCGGAATCCGTATTCACCTTCATCCCCGGCTCGGCCTTGCGCGAGCAGGCGGGGACGAGCGTGCGCGAGCCTTCGACTTCCACGACACAGATGCGGCAGACGTTGACCGGCGTCAGGTTCTCCAGAAAGCAGAGGGTGGGGGTCTCGATCCCGAGTTGGCGCGCGGCGTCGAGCAGCGTGGCGCCTTCCGGCACGGCGACGCTCTGGCCGTCGATGGTCAATTCCACCGTGCGCCGCGGGCGGGGCGGCGGCGCCACGGGCAGCGGTCCACGGGGGACGGGAGTCTTGGAGTCGGGCGCGCTGTCCTGAAGGGGAGTCATCTCGTCTCCTGCGTCTGCGGGTTCGCCTGGAAGATCGGAAAGCGGGATAGGGCGGATTCGATGGCGCTCGAAGCGGTCTGGCCGAGGCCGCAGATGGACGCGTCGCGCATCACCTGCCCGAGCTCTTTGAGCAGCTCCACTTCCTCGTTCAACGGCCGGCCGGCGGCCAACCGGGCGAGCAGCTCTTCCTGCCGCACGGTGCCGACGCGGCAGGGAACGCACTGCCCGCACGATTCGTCGCGGAAAAACTGAGCGATGCGCCGCAAGATCTGGCGCAGATCGACCGTGTCGTCGAACGGCATCACGACGGCCGAGCCCAGCGAGGCTCCGGCGGCGCGCGTTCCCTCAAAGGTGAGTGGAGTGTCGAGCTGATCGGGAGTCACGAAGGCGCCGGCCGCACCGCCCAGCAAGACGGCCTGCAGGTGCCCGCTTCCCCCGACTCCACCGGCGAGACCGATCACTTCGCCCAGAGTGATGCCGAAAGGGGCCTCGTAGACGCCGGGGCGCTTCACGTGGCCGGAAACACAGAACAGCTTGGGGCCGGTGGAGCGCTCGGTGCCGGTGCCGGCGAAAGTCTTTCCCCCTTCGATCACGATGGGCAGGACGTTGACCAGGGTCTCGACGTTGTTGATGATTGTGGGCTTGCCGAACAGGCCCCACTCGGTGGGAAACGGCGGCTTGTTGCGCGGCTCGCCCCGGCGACCCTCCAGGGAGTTCATGAGGGCCGTCTCTTCGCCGCAGATGTAGGCGCCTGCACCGCGCCGCAGCTCGATGTCGAAGCGCACGCCGTCGCCCAGGATGTTGTCACCCAGGTAGCCGCGCTCGCGGCAGCGCTCGATGGCGTTCTCCAATCGGATGAGGGCCAGCGGATACTCGCCACGGAGGTAAAGAAAACCTTTCTCGCAGCCGGTGGCGAATCCCGCGATGGTCATCGCCTCGATCAGCGAGAAGGGATCGTTTTCCATCAAGACACGGTCCTTGAAGGTGCCGGGCTCGGATTCGTCGGCGTTGCAGATGAGGTAGCGCGGCAGCGCCGCCGACCGCGCGCCCTGCCACTTGATGCCGGTGGGAAAAGCGGCGCCGCCCCGGCCTACGAGCTTGGACTCGACGACCTCCTTCACCACCGCGGCGGCTCCCATCTCGAAGGCCCGGCGCAAGGCGAGGAAGCCGCCCGCGGCGCGGTAGTCGTCGAGGCTCATGGGGTCCACCCGGCCGACCCGGGCCAGCAGCTTCAAGCCCGGCTGACCAGCCTGCGGCACGGAGATCGAGAGATCCGGCATCGGCACGACCTCGCCCGCCAGAACGGACAGGACGTCCCTGGTCGTCGCCGGAGCCAGCGCCTGCTCGCGGGAGGGATTTCCGGCCGCGATCACCAGGGCCGCCGGAGCCCGTTCGCAAAGACCGAGACAGGGGCTGCGGTGCCAGGTGGCGTAGCCGTCCTGGCTCTCACCGGCGGGACCGAGAGCCGCCTCGACGTCCGCGCAGAGCGCTTCGGCGCCGCGGGTCCGGCAGGCGATGTCGTCGCAGACGTGCACGGTGGCCGGCGGATGGGGCCGGGTCTGGAACAGGGCGTAGAAGTCGGCCACCCCGAAAGCCTCGGCGGGCGGCACGTCCAGACGCTGGCAGGCGTAGTTGAGCGCGCCCGGGCTCACCCAGCCCTTGCGGCCCTGGATGGCGTGCAGAACGGGAATCAGGTACTGCCGGCGGTCGCCGTTCAGGGGCGCGCCGGCAAGACAGTCGTCAATGGCCCCGATCTCTTCTAGATCGGGCGCGTCGGCCGTGAAGTGCAGATCCATGGGGCGATCATACCGGAACGGCCTCCGCTTCCACCGCGACCCTCTCCGACTGCTTCACCCGCTCGATTCGCACCGCCGTGGCCTTGAACTCCGAGGTGCCGGAGAGCGGATCGACGGCGTCGATCGTCAGCTCGTTGGTCGCCACCTCGTCCGGGAAGTGAAGGGTCATGAAGGCCAAGCCAGGCTTGAGGCCCGAATCGAAGCGCACAGGGGCGGTCACGGCCCCGCGCCGCGACACCACGCGCACGACGTCGCCCTCGGCGAGACCCAGCCGCCGGCCATCCTCGGGGAAGAGATCGACCGTCGGGGGCCGCCGGTTCGGCGAGGCGTAGCGGCCCGTCTGGACGCCCGTGTTGTAGGAGTCCAGGTGCCTGCCGGTCGTCAGGCGGATGGGGAACTCCTCCGTCAGCTCGTCGACCGGCGGATCGTGCTCGACGACCGCGAAGGGCGCCCGCGGCCCCACGATGGGGCGCTCCCACAGCCGCCCATGGAGGAACAGCTCGCCGGGATGCGTCTCGTCGTAACAGGGCCATTGGAGGCCGCCCTCCGCCTCCAGCCGCGCGTAGGACATGCCGGTGTGGGCTGGAGACAGCTCGCGCACCTCGTTCCACAGCTCCTCGGCGGTCGGATTGCCGAGATCGCGCCCCATGCGGCGGGCGAGCTCGCAGAGGATCTCGATGTCGTCGCGCACGCCCTCCGGCGGCGGCAGGGCCTTGCGCACCCGCTGCACGCGCCGCTCGCTGTTGGTCACCGTCCCCTCGGACTCGCACCAGCCGGCCGCGGCCGGCAGCACCACGTCCGCCAACTCGGCGGTGCCGGTCATTAGCATGTCCTGCACGACGAGGATCTCCAGCCCCTTGAGGCGCTTGATCGCGAGATGCTGATCCGCCTCGGAGTTGGCGGGGTTTTCGCCGATGACGTAGAGGGCCGTCAGCTCGCCGTGGTCCATGGCCTCGAACATCGCGGAGAGGTTCCGGCCGCTCTTGGGCGGAATCGGCACGCCCCAGGCGCGCTCGAACTTTTGCCGCAGCTCGTCGTTCTCCACGTGCTGGAAGCCGGGCAGGCGATCCGGCAGGGCGCCCATGTCGCCGCCGCCCTGGACGTTGTTCTGCCCGCGCAGGGGATTGACGCCCGAGCCATAGGTCCCCACGTGGCCCGTGAGCAGGCTGAGATTGATGAGCGCGCGGACGTTGTCCACGGCGTTGTGGTGCTCGGTGATGCCGAGGGTCCAGCAGATCACGGCCCGGTCGGCGCGGGCATAGGCATGGGCCAGCTCGCGGATGTGCTCCGCCGGCACGCCGGTGATGGCCTCGGCGTGCTCCAGAGTCCAGGGCTCGACGCTGCGGCGGAACTCCTCGAAGCCGCTGGTCGCGTGCTCGATGAAGCTGCGGTTCTCGAGGCCGGCCGCGAGGATCTCCCGCGCCACGGCATTGGCCAGCGGGATGTCCGTGCCGACGTGGAGCGGCAGGTGGCCGGCTCCGGGAACCGCCCATTGGGCGGACGGGGACTTGCGCGGGTCCACGGCGTAGAGCTTCGCCCCCTTGTGGATACCCTTCAGCACGTGATGGAAGAAAATCGGATGCGCATCCCGGGCATTGCTACCCCACAGGATGACGAGATCCGTCTCCTCCATCTCTCGGTAGGAGGTGGTACCGCCGCCCATTCCGAAGACCGTCGCCAGACCGACGACGCTGGGGGCGTGTCACGTCCGGTTGCAGGAGTCGATGTTGTTGCTGCCCACCACCGTCCGGGCGAACTTCTGCGCCAGGTAGTTCATCTCGTTCGTGGTCTTGGAGCAACTGAACAGCCCGAACGTCTGCGGGCCATGCTTCTCCACCGCGGAACGGAATCCCGCCGCCGCGCGGTCGAGCGCCTCGTCCCAGGTGGCGGGACGCAGGGCGCCCTTGCCGCGATCATCGCGGACGAGCGGGGTGGTGAGACGGCTGTTTTGCTGCGATGACTTCGCCATGGGTCCTCCTTCGGCTCGGGGCGAGTATATCGCGTCTCAGAGCGCCCAGCCGGCCTCCCCCTCCTCTTCCCCCGCTTGACACCGCCCCTCCGCCCGCCTATCATCTCAAAAAAACCGAACGCTCGTTCCGTGAACGCTCGTTCTGTAACTCGCGATTGGCGGCGGGGGACGGAGACCCATGGCGAAGCGGCGTACCCAGGCGGACAAGTCGGACGCTTCGGCCCGTAAGGTGCTGAAGGCGGCGCTGTCGCTGTTCTCCCGGCAGGGGTTCCGGGCGACGACGATTCGGCAGCTCGCCCGGCGCTCGGGGCTGTCGGTGGGCAACCTCTACCACCACTTCGGGGGCAAGGAGGAGATCTTCGGCCGGCTCATCGACCAGTACTGGGCGGTGCTGCTGGACCCCGAGCTGCCACTCAACAAGATCTTCAACGCCGCCCGCTTTCCCGAGGACCTCGAGGAGATGGCGGCGGCCATCGAGCAGGTGGTGGCGGACAACTCCTCTCACATTCTGCTCATCTACATCGACGTCATCGAGTTCAAGGGCAAGCACATCAAGACGTTCTACCAGCGCATGGCGGACCGCTTCGCGGCCACCTACGCCGAGCGGCTGGCGGCGCGGCAGGAGGCGGGTGAGCTCGGCGAGGTGGACCCGCTGGTGGCGGTGATGCTCGCGACGCGGTGGTTCTTCTACTTCTTCACCGTCGAGAAGTGCTTCGGCGTGCCCATGCATTTTGGCCTGGACTCCCACCAGGCCGTCCACGAATTCTCGAAGATCTTGCGCCGCGGCCTCGAGCCACGGGATTGAACAAGTCCATGGATCAAAAGCGTCGATCAGAAGGACGCGAGGAGAGGATCATGCTGAGGAGAATGGAGTTTCTGCTGCGCGGACCGGTCGCCCTGGTGTGGTCCCTCGCGCTGGCGCTGGCGGTCAATGTGATGGGTACGGGGCCGCTCGCGGCCCAGATCTCGACCTCCAGCGTCGAGGTCGTGGTCGCCGGCACCGACGGCGCGCCGTTACCCGGAGTGACGGTGACACTGCAAAACCGCGAGACGGGTTTGACCCGTACAGACGTGACGGGGGAGCGGGGGATCGCGACCCTGGAGGCTCTGCCGCCCGGCAACTATAAGGCGGACCTCTCGCTCCAGGGCTTTTCGCCCGTTTCCCAGGACAGCATCACCCTGCGCGTCGGCCAGACGGCGCGGGTGAAGGCCACGTTGAGCGCGGCGGTGACGGAGAGCATCACCGTCAGCACCACCGTGCCGCTGGTGGACGTCTACAAGACGGACACCTCCACCAACATCGTGCCCGAGCAGATCGAATCGCTCCCCGTGCCCGACCGCGATTTCCAGAAGCTGGCCTTCATCGCTCCCGGCGTGCAGCGCGAGCGGGGCGGCTTTCGTTTCATCAACGGCGGCCCGGTGGTGGGCGCCGGCGGCAACGCCAGCCAATCCACCATCCTGGTCAACGGCGTCGATTTCACCGATGCCGCGCTGGGCCTCGCCAAGATCCGCTTCAGCCAGGACGCCATCGGCGAGTTCCGGGTGATCAACAACCGCTATGACGCCGAGATCGGCGGCACGGCGGGCGGCGCCTTGTCGATCATCACCCGCGGCGGCACCAACCAGCTCAAGGGTGGAGCCTTCGGCTTCTACCGCGCCGACGCCCTGCGTTCGAAAGGTGCCCTGGAGCAACAGAAGAACGATTTCTCTCGCGATCAGTACGGCTTCTCGCTGGGCGGGCCGATCACCCAGGACCGCATCCACTACTTCGTCAACGCCGAAGAGGTGAACGAGAAGAACATCACCCTTTTCCGGCCCGGCGGCGCCTTCGCCTCGCAGGCGGCGGACGTCAAGCATCCGTTCGATCAGACGCTGGCCTTTTTCAAGCTCGACGACAACATCTCCGAGGGCAAGTCGCTGGCGGCCAACCTAGTCTATGAAAAGTACAAGGAGAAGAACTTCCGGGTCGGCGGCGTCAACGACGCGATCAACGGCCAGACCCTGAATCGCGACAACTGGAACCTGACGGTGGAAAACCTGACCGTTTTCTCCGGCGCCCGGCTCAACGAGCTGCGGGCGCAGGCGGGTGAGCGCAAGTTCGACGAGCCCACCAACTCGACGGCCGTCGGCGAGTGGTTCTCCTCCGGCAACACCCTGCAGACGGGGGCCAACATCCTCGGCAATCTGCTGGGCGAGGGCAAGGAGTACGAGTTGCGCGACACCCTGCACTTTGGCCTCGAAGGGCAGGGCTCGCACGACATCAAGGCCGGCGCTTCGTACCTCTACCATAAGGAGAGGTCGCGCATCGATACCTTCCAGTACGGCCTCTTCACCTATCTCACCGACACGCGGGCGATCCCCGTCGCCTATCTCTACGGCGACGGCTCGAGCGACGTCACCTACGACACGCGGCGCTACGCGGCCTTCGTGCAGGACGACTGGCGGCCGAAGTCGAACGTGACGGTCAATCTCGGAGTGCGCTACGACCTGGACGACGGTGGCAACGACCCCGGTTTCACTCATCCGCTGGTTCCCAAAGCGCGCAAGAAGGACACCAACGACGTTCAGCCCCGGCTCTCGTTCACCGCCGATCCGGGCAACAACGGCAAGAGCGTTTTCCGCGGCGGCGTCGGCCTTTACAACGGCCGCTACCTGCTGGTGCCGGCGGGTGTGGAGCTGCAGCAGAACGGCATCACCGGCCGCGTCAGCCATACGCGGCTCAACGGCGCCCTGTTCGGCCTCCCCTTCGCGCCTTTCGTTCTCGATCCCAACAATCCGACGACGACCGGCATTCTGCTGAAGCCCGACATCTCGCTGCTCGCTCCGGAGCTCGATACTCCCGAGTCGACGCAGGCGAGCGCCGGCTGGACGCGGGCGATCACGCCGCGCCTCTTCTTCGACGCCGAAGGCGTCTACGCCAAGGGCCGCAAGGAGATCGTCATCCGCGACGTCAACTTCGGCGGCAACTCCAACCCGGTGCGGCCCAATACGACCTTCAACCAGATCAACGAGTACACCAACGACGGGCGTAGCGAATACAAGGCGCTCATCCTGCAGATCAACGGCAGCGTGCGGCGGAGCGATCTGATCACCGCTTCGCTCACCGTGGCCAGCAAGAAAAATATCGCCGACGACTTCAGCCCGGCCTTCCCCACCGGGTACCCGAACGATCCGTCGAAGATCGGCGCGGAGTATGGGCGCAGCCAGGGGGACGAGCGCTATCGCTTCGTCGCGACCAGCATCATCCATCTGCCCTGGGAGCTCACCGTGGCGCCGATCTTCGAGTATGGCTCCGGCCAGCCGTGGAACCACCGCCTGGGGTATGACTTCAACGGCGACGGCAAGAACTCGGACCGTCCCGCGGGCGTCGGCCGCAACGACGAGGACGGGCCTCCCTTCCGGCAGTTGAGCGTGCGGCTCACCAAGAGCCTCCACCTGTTTTCCGAGCAGAGGCTGGACCTCATCGCCGAGGCGTTCAACGTCACCAACACGGTGAACTACGACGTCAATTCAATCGACGGCGCCGAGTTCCTGTCGGGTCCCACGCTGGCCAGCCCGGCCCTGCCGTTCCGGCCGAACCCCAATTTCGGCAAGGCTCGTGCGACACTGCCCGGGCGCGAGATTCAGCTCGGCGTGCGGTGGGCGTTCTAAGGGAGGCGAGATGAGTGAAAAGGTTGTCATCGTCACCGGGGGCGCGGCCGGCATCGGCCGCGCCACGGCGCGCCGGTTCGCGGCGGCCGGCGCCCGGGTGGCCGTGTGGGACGTGCAGGGGGGCGGCGAGGGGAGCGAGGGGAGCGAGGGAGATATTCAAACGGTGGACGTGACCGACGCCGCCGCGGTCGAGGAGGCCGTGGCGGCGGTGGTCAATCGCTGGGGGCGGGTCGACGTGCTGGTGAACAACGCCGGCATCCTCCGCGATCATCAACTGATCAAATGGAAGGACGACCGCAAGCTCGCCGAGATGACGGAGAAGGATTTCGACGCCGTCGTCGCGGTCAATCAGAAGGGCGTCTTTCTCTGCACGCGCGCCGTCGTGCCCGCCATGATCGCGGGCGGCGGCGGCGCCATTCTCAACGCGTCCTCCGTGGTGGGGCTCTACGGCAACTTCGGCCAGACCAATTACGCCGCCACCAAGGCCGCGGTGGTCAACATGACGAAGACCTGGGCGCGGGAGCTGGGGCGGTACAACATCCGCGTCAACGCCGTCGCTCCCGGCTTCATCGCCACCGAGATGGTCACCGCCATGCCGGAAAAGGTCCTGCAGGGAATGGTGGCCCACACCCCGCTGGGGCGGATGGGAAAACCGGAGGACATCGCCGAGGCCTACTTCTGGCTGGCCTCGGACGCCGCGGGCTTCATCACCGGCACCGTGCTCTCGGTGGACGGCGGGCTGGTGGTGGGGACGTAGGGGACGGATCTCTTGATCTCCGGCGATCTCCTGGGCGAGCGGGCGCGGCTGACGCCGGAGAAGCTCGCCCTGGTGTACGTTGCTACAGGGGAGCGGTTCACCTATGCCGAGCTGGACGCGCGGGCCGTGCGCATGGCCCGGGTCTGGCGGCAGGTGCTGAGGCTCGAAAAAGGCGACCGCCTGGCCGTGCTGGCCGACAACCGGCCGGAATATCTGGATCTTTTCTTCGCGGCGCCCAAGGCCGGGGTGATCCTCGTCCCCCTGGGCACGCGTCTCACGCCCCGCGAGCTGGCGGGCATCCTGATGGATGCCGAGCCCGCCGGCCTGCTCTATGGCGCCGAGCATGCCGAGACCGTGAAAGCCCTCCGGGAGCTCGTCACGCTGGATCACTGGATTTCGCTCGACGAGGATTTCGCGGCCCTGGCCGCCGCCGTGCCCGGCACGCTGTGGGGCCGCGAGCGCTGCGACCCCGAGGATCTCTGGTGCCTGCTCTACACCTCCGGTACCACGGGCAAGCCGAAGGGCGTCATGCTGCCGTATCGCATGATCGTCTGGAACGGGTACAACACCGTCGCCGGCTGGCAGCTCCGGGCGGACGACGTGAGCCCCATCTTCACTCCGCTCTATCATGCCGGCGGGCTCGGAGCCTTTCTGGCGCCCATCTTCACCATCGGCGGCACCGTCGTGCTCCACCGCGCCTTCGACGCCGCCGAGGTCTGGCGGACGATCGAGGCGGAAGGCTGCACCGTGGTGCTCGGAGTGCCGACGATCTTCAAGCTGCTGATGGACGATCCCGGTTTCCAGACGACGGACCTTTCCCGCGTCCGCTGGCTCATCAGCGGCGGCGCGCCGCTGCCTACCTATCTCATCGAGGCCTACCAGCGCCGGGGTGTCGCCTTCAAGCAGGGCTACGGCCTCACCGAGGTGGGGGTGAACTGCTTCGCCATGACGGTCGAGGAGTCCGTGGCCAGGCCCGGCAGCATCGGCAAGCCGTTGATGTTCACCGAAACCCGGCTGATTGATGACGGCGGTGCCGAAGTTCCAACTGGCGAGGTGGGAGAGCTGCTGCTGCGAGGCCCCCACGTCAGCCGGGGCTACTGGCGGAATCTGGAAGCGACGGCGGCGGCCCTGGATGCCGAGGGCTGGTTCCACACCGGCGACCTCGCCCGGCGGGACGCCGAGGGCTTCCACTCCATCGCGGGCCGCAAAAAGGACATGATCATCAGCGGCGGCGTCAACGTCTATCCCGCCGAGATCGAGGGCGAGCTGCTGCAGCATCCCCAGGTGAGAGACGCCGCCCTTGTGGGGATTCCCCACCCGACCTGGGGCGAGGTGGGCGTCGCCTTCGTGGTGCCCGGGCCTGAGCCGCCCACGGCGGACGACCTCGCCGAGTTCCTCGGCGCCCGGCTCGCGAAGTACAAGCTGCCCCGCGATTTCGTCTTCCTGGACGCCCTGCCGCGCACGGCGTACGGGAAGGTGGTCAAGGGGGTGCTGCGAGATCGATACCTGGAGAAATCGGAATGACCACCCTTCTCGCCCACCGTGTCACCGGCAATCCGGACGGTCCCCCGGTCTTCCTGCTCAACGGCGGGCTGATGACCATGGCGGCGTGGGAGAAGATCGCCGTGTCCCTGGAGGACACGTATCGCGTCGTGCGGTGCGATTTTCGGGGCCAGCTCTTCTCGCCGGGCGTGCCCGAGCCGCGCCTGGAGCCGCATGCCGAGGACCTCGTGGCCCTGCTGGACAGTCTGGGGATCGAGCGGATCCACGCCGCCGGCACCTCGTTCGGCGCTCTGGTGGCGCTGCGGCTGGCCGCGTCGCATCCTGACCGCGTGGCGTCCGTCATCGCCATCACGGCCACCGACAAGGTGACGCCCGAGCTTTGGGAATCCTCGGCCGCGGCGCGCGACGCCTGCCTGGAAGCCATCGCGGGGGGCGACGGCGGCCGGGTGTACGACCTCGTCGTCCCGGCCACCTACAGTCCCGAGTACCGGGAGGCCAACGCCGCGGCCCTGGCGTTCTACCGCCGGCAGGTGGCGCTCCTCCCCGCCGCGTGGTACCAGGGCCTGGCGCCGATCATCGGCGTCCTCGAAGGACTGGACCTGACGCCGGTCCTGCCTCTCATCCAGGCTCCCACGCTGATCGTCGCCGGCGAGCGCGACACCATGTTTCCCCTGGAGCACTCTCAAGGCCTGGCCGCCGCGATTCCTCACGCACGCCTCGAAATCGTCCCCGGCGGCAGCCATGGCCTGGTCATCGAGCAGCCGGAAAAGACGGTGGAGATCCTCCGCGGCTTCCTCGCCGAACGATCTTCCTGAACCGGCCACCCTGAACCGCCTCCTGGAGCTAACTCTCAATGCCACGCTACGCCAAGCTCATCGCCACCGGCTCCTATCTACCCGAGCGGGAGATCTCGAACGACCTCCTGCGCCAGCGCTTCCCCGAGCCGCCCGACTTCGTCGACAAGATGGAGGCCTCCACAGGCATCCGCCGCCGCTGGTGGGCTCCCGAGGACTGGGCCGCGTCCGACGTCGCCGTCCTCGCCGCCCGCCAGGCCCTGGAAGCGGCCGGCCGCCGGCCGGAGGACGTGGACCTCATCATCCTGGGCACCGACTCGCCCGACTTCATCACTCCGGCCACCTCCGTCGTCGTGCAGGGCAAGCTGGGGGCGAAGAACGCCGGCACCTTCGACGTCGGCTGCGCCTGCGCCTCGTTCCCCACCGGCTTCGCCACCGGGGCGGGGCTCATCGCGGCCAACTCGGGGTTGAAGACGGTGCTGGTGATCGGCGTCTACCTCATGCACAAGCTCGCCGCCGCCAACGATCCGATGGTCTTCTTCTACGGCGACGGCGCGGGGGCGGCCGTGCTCGAGCCCTCGCATGAGCCCGGCTTCCTCAACGCCGCCTTCCAGGCCGACGGCACCTACGCGGGCTACTGGGGAATCTACTCCGGCGGCACGGCTGAGCCGGCGAGCGAGGAGTCCGTCCGCGCCGGCCGCACGCAGGTGAAGATCGTCGAGCGCTACCCGCCGGAGATCAACCATGAGGGCTGGCCGCGCCTCGTGCGCCGGCTGGCGAAGGAGGGAGGCTTCGCGGTCGCCGACATCGATTTCCTGATCTTCACCCAGGTGCGCAAGCCCTCGATCGAGCTGGTGATGGGCGACCTCGGTCTGCCCATGGAGCGCACCCACACGATCATGGAGGACTCTGGGTACACCGGCTCCGCCTGCGTGCCCATGGCCCTCCACGACGCCCGGGAGCGGGGCAAGATCAAACCGGGGGACCTCGTGGTCCTCATCGGCTCGGGAGTCGGCTACAACCAGGCGGGAGTCGCCTTCCGCGCCTAGTCCTCACTGTTCGTCCGTGACGGTCCGTGATCGTCCGTGTCCGTCCCTTCCGCCGCCGCACGACGTTTCGAGGAGGATCAACGTATGAATTTAGGAGGAGATATGAAAAGCCAGACTCTGGCGGTCCCGTTCCTGTGGCTTCTCCTGGCGCTGCCGGCGGGGGCCCTGACCTACACCGGCGGCTCCAACCAGTTCGCCGGCGGCTTCAACCCGGGCAACGCGGCCAACGGCGGCTTCGGCGGCGGAAGCTGCATGGCCACCCACACGCCCATCGTCTTCCTGCACGGCAACGGCGACGAGGCCAAGAACTGGGACTACCCGCCGTCGACGGCCGTCAACTCCGTCTACGACGAGTTTCGCGCCGCCGGCTACAACGACTGCGAGCTGTTCGGCCTCAACTACCTCTCCTCCTCCGAGCGCTCGTCGCCGCAGCTCAACTACCACCAGCCCAGCAAGGCGGCCATGGTGCGCGACTTCATCAACGCCGTGAAGAGCTACACCGGCAAGTCGCAGGTGGACGTCATCGCCCACTCGATGGGCGTCACGGTGGGCATTCACGGCATCGACTACGGCAACCTCTGGGGGAGCGTGCGCAAGCTCATCGCCATCTCCGGCGGCCTGCGGGGCCTCTCCTCCTGCTACTGGGCCGGCTACGCCAACCCCATGGCCACCACCTGCGGCAGTCAGAACGTCTTCAATTCCGACATTTTCGGCTTCTTCCCCCACATCTCTCCCGGCTACAACCCCAAGATGGGCGACGGCGGCTACCGCGACAAGCCCTCCGGCAAGGCGACCCAGTTCTACAGCCTGAGATCTGGATACCACGACCAGATCGCCTGCTCGACTCTTTCCTACTACACGGGCTGCGGCGATACAGCTAAATTTGACACGTATACCAATATCAAAGCGCAACTAGATGTCGGAAGAGGCTCAACGGCCTCCCAATTCGATTATAATTTCAGTGACTGGAGTATCTACAACACGGCAGGAGGTGACGCGGACGGTGTCGGCCATTTCCGAGCGAAGAACAATACCGGGGTGATTCAGCTCAACATGATCACCACGGCCTGTACCGGAACCGGGTGCTGCTCCGGCTACGGCTACTCCTGCCAATGACCCTCCGGTAGGGCACCGGCAGGTTCCCAGGCAGTTGGGATTCGCCGCTTGGAAATGAAAGTCCTCCCGCGATCACTCTAGTCGGAGTGCTTGAAGCCCTTGAAAGGGCAGCAGGGAGGACGCCATGGAGCATCCCTGGGAAGAGACCCTGAAGCGGTTCGTGACGGGCACCGCGGCACGCGAGGAAAGCTTCGCCGTCGTGGCGCATCTGTTGAAGGGGTGCCCCGCCTGCGCCCAGAAGATCCGCCGGCTCATGCAGCCGGAGCCGGTCTGCCGCCAGTCCTACGACTCCGCCTTGAACCGCTTCGACCATGGCCTGGTCGAGGCTCTGGAGTCTTCGATCAGCCCCGTCCAGACCCTGAGGACGGTGTTGAGCCAGTTGCTGGACACGGAGAGCGACCGGCCGGCGGATGGCGGCGGCAGGCCTCGCTTGCGGCCGGATTGACCCCCGGATCAAGACCCCGGATCAAGCGCTCCGCAGGCGGGCCTGGCCCTGCTTCGCCACCGCCTCGGCGGCTTGGCGCGCCGCTTCCGGATCGCCCAGGTAATAGCTGCGGATGGGCGTCAGGTCGTCGTTGAGCTCATAGACCAGCGGAATCCCCGTGGGGATGTTGAGGCCCACGATCTTCTCCTCCGAAATGCCGTCGAGGTGCTTGACGAGCGCTCGCAGGCTGTTGCCGTGGGCGGCGATGAGCACCCGCTGGCCGTCTTCGAGCTTCGGGACGATCGTCGTGTGCCAGTACGGCAGGAAGCGCGCCACCGTGTCCTTGAGCGACTCGGCGAGCGGCAGCTCGGCTTCGGTGAGGCAGCCGTAGCGAGGGTCGCGGCCGGGGTAGCGCTCGTCGCCGGGGGTGAGCAGCGGCGGTGGCTCGGAGTAGCTCCGGCGCCAGACCAGCACCTGGGCATCGCCGTATTTGGCCGCGGTCTCCGCCTTGTCGAGCCCCTGGAGTGCCCCGTAGTGCCGCTCGTTGAGGCGCCAGCTCGGGTGGATGGGAATCCACATCAGGTCCATCTCGTCGAGGGCGATCCACAGGGTGCGGATGGCCCGCTTGAGGAGCGACGTGTAGGCCACGTCGAAGGTATAGTCCCCCTCCCGCAGCAGCCGCCCCGCCTGGCGGGCTTCCTCTCTCCCCTTGGGCGTGAGATCCACGTCCGTCCACCCGGTGAACCGGTTTTCGAGGTTCCAGGTGCTTTCACCATGCCGCAGAAGAACCAGCTTGATCATGGGGTTTGTCTCCCTCCGGGGCGAGAGGATATCAGGGGCGGCCCCGCGAGGCCGCCCTGATCGAACGGACAAGGCTGCGAGCCTACTTCTTCTCCTGATAGGTCACGGTCGCGGTGCTCTGGCCATTGGCGCTTCCAAGGAGAACGCTGGCTTGGCGCTTGTCGTCGGCGCTCTTGGCGCTGAGGGTGCCGCCGTCCTGACCGTTGGCGGAGAAGTTGGTCCTGTCGACCTTGAAGCCGCCGCTCTTGAGCTGGCTCTCGTAGAAATCCATCATCTTGGTGACGGAATCCGAGCTGCTCACCGAGAAGGTCGCCGAATGACCCTCGGCATTGTTCGTGTCGAAGGTTCCCTGGACCTTGCCGCCGGGGTAGACCGGGAGCCACGAGGGGAGGTTCTGGGGCGCGCCGACGCCCGCGTTCATCGTGGTCACCTGACCCTTGTCGTCGGTGACCTTGAGCGAGCCGCCATCCTTGTTGTTGGCGTCGAAGGTGGCGGTGCCCTTGTCGGTCTTGACGGTGAACTTGCCGCTCTTGGCGTCGTCGAGGCTCATGGTGGACGTCTCGCCCGTCGTCTCGTTCTTGAAGGTGAGGGTGTGCGTCGTCTCGTCGGCGCTGATGGTATCCACCTCGCCGGTCTTCTTGTTCTTGATGGTCAGAGTATTGGTTTTCTCGTCGGACTTGACCAGTTCGAGGTCCGGGTTGGCCCGCACCATCAGCTCGAAGGTGGCGAGGGTGGGATGCTCCTTGAATTTACCCGCCACCTTGCTCGCAAAGTAGCCTCCAACCCCAACGACCCCTCCCAGAACCAGCAGGCAAAGCACGACGAGGACGGCGCATCCGATGCCCACCCAGGCCAAGGGGCTGAGGCCCTTCTTGGGGGCCTGCGGCGTTCCGGGTGGCGGAGGAACAGGCGATGCTACGGACATATGGAATTCCCCTTTCGCGGTATTGGGTCTTACGGTCCCGGCTTTCGACCCCGAAACTCTAGCACTGCTTGGCCCCGGGGACGAATTTCGCGGTACGATCCGCCGCGGATTTCAGGTCTGGAAAAGGAGATGAAATGGCGACCACGATGAGAGTCGGAATGGTGCTGTATGACGGCTGCACTCTGTTGGATTTCGCGGGCGCGACGCAGGTCTTCGCGTTCGCGCCGGGGTTCGAGGTCGTCTGGCTGGCGCCGTCGATGGATCCCATCACGACGACGGAGACCGTGCAGGTGCTGCCGGGCTGTACCTTCGACGACGCCGGCGCGCTCGACGTCGTCTTCGTGCCGGGAGGCGGGGATCAGGTGGGCACCGTGATGCAGGACTCCGTGTACGTCGACTTCGTCCGCCAAGCGGGGGCGCAGGCGAAGATGGCGGGTTCCATCTGCACCGGCGCCTTCATCGTGGCCGCGGCCGGCCTGTTCGACGGCTGTGAGGTCACGACCTACTGGAGCCAGCGGGAGAACCTCGCCCTGTTTCCCAACCTGCGGGTGTCCGCCGGCTATCCGCGCTGGGTCATCCAGGGCAATCGCTTCTCGGGCGGCGGCATCTCGTCGTCCATCGACATGGCCCTGGAGATCGTGAACATGATCTCCGGCCCGACGCAGAGCATGACGACCCAGCTTTCCATCCAGTACGCGCCCGAGCCGCCGTTCCAGTCCGGCGATCCCACGCAGGCGCCGCCGGAGGTCACGGCCGCCGTGCGCAAGTCGCAGGACAGCTTCACCGCCGCCATCAAGGCCGGGGTGGAGGCGGTGCTGGGCGGCGGCTGATCCGGGAATCGGGAGCCGCAGGGGCGCGGCTCCAAGACCGCGCCCCTGGGCCTTTGACTCGCTACGGCCTCAGGCCGCCGTCTTGTCGTCGATCGCCGCCGTGGGGGCGTTCTTCTTGACCGACTCGATGCCGTTCTCCATCGAGGCCGTGGTGTTGTACATCTCGCTCTGGCCGATGGTCCTGCCGTTCGAGGCGCGGAGAACGAAGTAAGGCTGGCCGTTCTTCGCGGTCTTGCGCTCGTAGCGGTTGTCGAGGGGGGCGTTCTTCTTGACCGACTCGATCCCCCGCTCGGCGCCCCGCCGCTCGACGTACTGCTCGCTGGCGAGGATCACCTGCCCGTTGCTCGCCTTGAGATGGAACAGGAACTGCCCGTTGCTCGCCTTTTTCAGCTCGAACTTTCCAGCCATGTTTGACTCTCCTTTGGAACCGGCCATGGGAACGCGAAGCCGCACCCTCAGCCGGAGATCGAATTCCTGCATCACCGCGAATTGTGCTACCCGGTATGGTACCTGAATTCCGGGCTGGCGCGGGGTAGACTTATCCGCGCCATGAGCTGCGTCTTCTGCCGAATCGCCCACGGAGAGGCTCCAGCCCACGTCATCTGGCAGGACGACCTCTTCCTCGCCTTCCTCGACGTCCGGCCGATCAATCCCGGCCATCTGCTGCTGATCCCCCGCGTGCACGTGGACTACCTGTTCGATCTCGACGACTCTCTCTATGGCCCGCTCTTCGCGCGGGCGAAAGAGCTGGCGGACCCGCTGCGCCGGGCGACGGGATGCGGCCGGGTCGGCGTGGCCATCGAGGGCTACGGCGTGCCGCACGCCCACATCCATCTCGTCCCGATCAACGGTCCCCTGGAGCTCGACCCCAACCGCGCCGCCGCGCGTGCCGAGGAAGATCAGGCGGAGATGGCGGCGCGCATCCGCGAGCTGCTGCCGGTGACAGGCGACTAAAGCCCGCCAGTTGTTACTCGTGCCCCATCACCCGGTGGGGTCGATAGGGCGCTTCGAGCTCCTTGCGCTCCTCCTCGGAGAGGCGGATGTCCACCGCGGCGACGGCGTCTTCCAGGTGCCGCATCTTCGAGGCGCCGACGATGGGAGCCGTCAGGCCCGGCTGATGAAGGAGCCAGGCGATGGCGATCTGCGCGGGCGCGACGCCCCGGCGCCCGGCCACGGCGACCAGCCGCTCGACGACGTCATAGTCCTCGGGCTGGAAGTAGTAGTCCTGGGCGAAGTTGTCGGTCTGGGCGCGGACGGTCACGTCGGGCTTCTCGCCGCGGCGGCGATTTCCGGAGAGGAAGCCGCGGGCCAGCGGGCTCCAGGGAATGACGCCGATCCCCTCTTCGCGGCAGAGCGGGAGCATCTCGCGCTCCTCCTCGCGGTAGGCGAGGTTGTAGTGGTTCTGCATCGAGATGAAGCGCGCCCAGCCGTGCAGGTCGGCGAGATAGAGCGACTTGGCGAACTGCCACGACTGCATGCTGGAGGCGCCGAGGTAGCGCACCTTGCCGGCGCGGACGAGATCGTTCAGAGCCTCCAGGGTCTCTTCGATGGGCGTCTCCGGGTCGAGGCGGTGGATCTGATAGAGGTCCACGTGATCGACCCCCAGCCGGCGCAGAGAGGCGTCGATGGCGTCGAAGATGTGCTTGCGGGAGAGCCCCTGGTCGTTCGGACCGTCGCCCATGGGATATCGGACCTTGGTGGCGATCACCACGTCCTCGCGCCTGGCGAAGTCGCGCAGCGCGCGGCCGAGGACCTCCTCGCTGACGCCGAGCGAGTACATGTCCGCGGTGTCGAAGAAGTTGATGCCCATCTCGAGAGCGCGGCGGATGAACGGGCGGCTCGACTCCTCGTCGAGCACCCACTCGCGCCACGCGGGAGTGCCGTAGGTCATGCATCCCAGGCAGATGCGGGAGACCTTGAGGCCGGTTTTTCCAAGGCGGGTGTATTCCATGGCGGGGGATGGTAGCAGAGAGGCTGGGCTGGCCCTCTTCTCCCAGAGGCGTCGTTTAAGCCCCCTTTCTCCCGGCCGGCGGGGGGGAGGCTGGGAGAGAGGGGGTTGGGGGAGTGAGGGGTCGGCGGCGCGCACGAACCCGGTTTCAGAAGGCCGACTGGATCGGCGAAGAGGCTGCCATTTTCGATTCGGTCATTCGTGGTAGATCGGGACTGTGACCGAGCCGCCGGGCCCTCATCACCCCGGCCCTCTTCTCCCAGCCTCCCCCCCGCCGGCCGGGAGAAGAGGGAGAAAGATCGCCTCGTCACCCCGGACGCCGCTTCGCCTTGATGAGGACGGCGATCTCGTCGTTACGAGGATTGATGAAATCGAGTCGGATGCGGCCGTCCGCGGTTTCGGACACCATGGCGGGAATCGAGCTTGCAGTCAGATACCAGCCGGCCGGCAGGACGACGGAGTTCCGCGGGCGGCCGAAGGTGCGGTCGAAGACGAGCTCCTCGCCTTCGAGGCGATAGCCCTTCGCATCCGTATAGGTCTCGGCGATGCGGAGGCGGGCCGAGCCGCCCGGCTGGACGGCGCCGAAGTGGATGACCACGACGTCATCCTCGGGCTTCACCTCCTCGCCCTCCTCCAGGCCGGTCTTCAGGAGATCCGATCCCTTGAGGGTCTCCACCTTCAGCGTTTCGCCCGTGTCGAGGATGCGCGCCGAAGGCCCCGAAGCCGTGCTTCCCGGACGCACGACGTTGAGATACCGGTCGATGCCCGGCCGCGACTCCGTGTAGTCGTGGTACAGATAGAAAGAATGGGTTTCGGGCGGCTGCAGAAAGTAGACGATCTCGCGGTCTTGGTGCGCGCGCTCGGAGAGGCGGTCTCTTTCCTGGGACCACGCGGGCAGGGCGAGCAGCGATAGAGCGAATATCGCGAGCGTTGCAAGAGTTTTCATTTCCCCAACCTCCGCGCCTTGAGCACCAGCGGCACCGCCTCGGGACCCGGATGCATGAAGCTCACTTTGATTCGCCCGGCCGCATTCGTCACGACCTGCGACGGATAGTTGCAGCCGATCAGCTCATAGCCCGCGGGCAGAACGATCGCATTCCGGCGGATGCCGAGCGTGCGGGAGAAGACGATCCGGTCCGGCCCCTCCCGCGCGTAGCTCTTGGCATCCTTGTAGGTCTTTTCGATCAGCAGCCGGATGCCGCCTTCCGCGGGCACCGGTCGCGGCAGATGGACCCGGATGTAATCCGTCGCCAGATCCGCTTCGGGCAGTCCGCTCGTCCGGGCCTCCTCGCCGCTCACGACCTCAAACGGCAGGGGCTGGGACGTCGCGCGGTCGCGGACCGACTCGCCGCTCGCCGTGCTCCCCTTGCGAATCGGATTGAAGTAGGCCGTCGCGCCTGGGGTGATGGCGGTCACCTCGAAGAGGATGTGGAACTGGGACGAATCCGGATCGAGAAGCTCGTAGAGCGTGTACTCGTCGGCTTCGCGGGAGACCTCCGGCGCCGGCGCCGCCTGCCTTGGGGCGGCCGGCACAGTTGCGGTCACGGGCTGAGGCGGCCGGGCGCAGGCGGCGATCAGCGGCAGCCAGGCGAGCGCCCGGACCAGACTTTTGCACGATCTCAGGAAACGCATGGCGGGATGATAGCGCCGAACTCGGCGCTATCTCCAGCCCGAGCGTCCCGATCAGTCCCCGATCCCTGGCAGAGTCTCCGCGCGGGGCTCGGGTTGGCCGGTGAATCGCCTCCAATCCCAGGCTCAAGGGCAGGTCGCAAAAGCGCTCGTGTCCTGAATGGGCTGGAAGGAGGCCCCCTGGGGATTCCGGTAGATTTTGATGGCGCCTGTCTGGCTGTCCGTCACCGTCATCGTCACTTCGACGTTGGTCAGGCCCCCGGCGAAAACCCAGATCCGGTTGTTGAAGCTGCAGGCGTTCAGGACCTTGACCACCATTTCGATGTTGGTGTTCCCGAAGAACCAGAAGTAGCCGGAATCGCTCGTCAGCGCGACGGCATGGCCGGTCCCGGATTTTCCGTCGTCCGTCTTCCAGGACGTCTCTACCTTGAAGCGTCCGCCGCTCAAGCAGAGCACGGTATCCCCGGCGACACAGGGCTGCGGCGTCCCGAAAGTGGTGACCGAGACCTCATTGGAGAAGCCGGATTCTCCTTCCGCGTTGCGAGCCGAGACCACGAAAGAGTAGGTCTTCGCCGGCGACAGATCTTCAACCGTCGCTTCATGGGTGTTGGCCGCGGCGGTATCCACGTCGAAGAAACCGCCGGTGGTGGTGTCGATAATGGCGAATTCGTCCTCGTCGTTTGAGTTGTCCTGCCATGCGAGGTGCACCGCGGTACTCGAGATGGCTGTCGCAGTGAGGTTCGACGGAGCCGCGGGCGGATGGGTGAGCGCGGCGGTGAATGAAAGGCCGGCAACAGAGCAACAGCTATTGTTTTTTACGGAGAACGTCCCCTGGGCGGAGCTGGCACTGAAGGTCCCGGTCATCCTGAGGCTGGGGCAGGAATTCGTTGAGCCACAGTCGAAGCTGCCATTACCCGCGATCGGACACGGAGTGTTGAAAAAGAAAAGACAGAGAAACTCTCCGCTACAGCCCGTGTAGTGGGCGCAGAGGCTCGATATCTTACCCTGTTCGACATCGATGCTCACGCGCTCGCCCTGCTGGCTGGTACCGACATAGCTGCCGTCCGGGGGCGCCCCGGCCAGGCTCGTCGGGTAGAGAATTGCCAAGGCGCAAAAAAAGGCGAAACGCGGGATCGGAAGTCTGGAAGCGGTCATTCTCATCCTCCTTCCTTGGAGAGCCATGCTGAGAGCTCAGGTGTGCCAGCCGCGGCAAGTTGTTCGACCTTCGAGGCCGGTGCAAGCAAGAGGTACTAACACGCTGAATTGAATTGGTCAAACAGACTTAGGCGCATGTCTCTACAAGGGCGGAGGAGGAGCCGTTCCCCTTGTTTGGGTCGACCTCGGTGTAGAGGATCTCCACCCGATTCTTCACCGGCTCGAGGAGGAATTTGCCGTCCGGATCGATGATCGTGCTGTCGCCGGGATTGATCGTAGAGCGAAGCCGGCGGGTGCCTCCGTGTTGATCCAGGCGCGGTGCTTCTGGCTGCCGGAGGCACAGTGGAAGACGAGATCGCAGCCTTGCGCCGCGGTCGCGAGGTCTATTCCCTCTGGTGGTCGTCGACCATCCCGGTCGTTCCGGGGGTGTAGATCAGCGCGTAGCCGCGATTGCGCGCCTCGACCTCTGCAGCGATCTGCGATTGATGTTGTCGAATGAAATCGGTCACAATCGGCACCCACCAGGTTTTCTCGTAGGGATGGGCGATGATGTCCCTCGACTCCTGGAGCAGCGCCTGGAGCTTCTCCGGCCGCTGCGAGAGGCTCGGCAGGGTGAGTTGCTCGACGCTGATCGTCTGCTGGGCCATGCCGCTCAGCGTTGCTTTGCCCTCGACAATGTCGCGCTGTTGCTGCTCGTACGCTACCGCGGTCGTGTTGATCTCCGCGCTCAACGTGAACAGGACGATCGCGGCCAACGTGGCATCGACGCTGGGGTTCTTGTAGAGGATCTGCGCCGCTTCGCTTTGGTGCGCCCGCAGCTTGGCATTGGCCTCGGCACGCTGGGCAAGCGTCGGCGATTGCCCAGGCGCCGCGATGAGATCTGCGTCCTCGTCCAGCCGGGTGGCCAACGGCTTCAGTGCGAGTGTCCGATCGCCGACCGGCTGGACCTTGTTCAGGGTCAGAGCCATCCCTGCCAGGATTTCATCGATGTTCGCAGCGCTTTTCAAGTCGTATTTCCCAAGCTTCGAACGCAACTGATTCACGTGGTGGGCGGCGTTTGCCGGGCTTTCGGCAAAGGCGCGAAGAGCCGTCGCCACGGCCCGGATGTGCATCGCGGACTCGCGGCGCATGCCGGCGATGTCATATGCAGCCTCGGGCAACTCTCGCCCCTGGCTCAGGATCGCGACGCCCCTGGCGCTGCTCTTCTTCATCGCGCCCTCGTCGCTCGGTCGACCAGGGAACGCATGGGGCTTGCTCCCCGAACCGGGGCGCGCCTCATTCCACGCGTCGATGAGCCGGTCGCGCAACTTTCGATCGGCGGTCGTCGCCATGAGGAACGAGAGTCCGAAGAAGGGGCTGTTGGCGTGATCCTTCGCGAGTTGGGTATGTGAGGGACCCGCGACCACTTGTGCAGGCGTCGCCTGCAGCGCGACGACTCGAGCTTTCGCCTCGGCGGAGGCATCCCTCTGCTGCGCCTCGACCGATGGACCACCAGCTCCAGTCACCGCTTGCATCTTCCGTGTCTCCTCCGGTGTGAATCGCCCCGCCGCGACCCTCTTGCCCTCATCGAGGCTGTGGACGAGGCTCGTCTGGGCGACCTGCGCCCCGACGAAGCTCGCCTCGATCTGGTTGGCTGCGGGCTGTAGTATCTCAGATGAGATGGTATTGCGGATGGCCGTTTGCAATGCCGTGAGCCCGATGAAGTCCTTGAGTTCCTTCGGAACGCTGGGGGGTAGGGTCGTCCAGAAATAGATCGTGTGTAGCGGTAAGGCAAGCAACTCGTCGACGATTGCTTCGCGCCCCGGGAAGCCCGGTAAAAGGTCGAGCACGTCCTTCTTGATCGCGGCGTGGAACGCGGGATCGCTCTGCAACCGGCCCGTGAGCGTCTTCAGGAGCTCGTAGGTGAAGTGCTCCTCCGCGGACGTCTCCGCCGGGGACCGCGGGGGCACAAGCGGGCGCCGCAGCAGGTTGACCAACTCGGTCCCCACGGACATCTGAGTGTCTTTTCCCGTGAAGGATCCCGTGGTGAGGACCGGGCGCATGCCCTTGTCGGTGCTCACCGTTGCACTGTACGTAAACACCCGGCGGTCGCTCTTCTTGAGCTGCGGCACGAGCTTCGGGTTGGCTTGAAGGACCTTGTCGGTCGCGATCTCGACCCAATTGGAGTGGGCAAAGAGATCCTCCACCGCATGGAGCGCCGCGCCAAAGCTCATCAGCCCGTCGGGATTGCGGCCGAGCTGCGCAGCGAGCTCGAGCCGTCGCTCCACGTGCATGTTGGTCCGGCGAATATGGGCCATCACCCCGGTCTCGTCCGCGGCGAAGAGATTTGCCTCCTGGACCTTGGCCGTGCCCGGAACGACCGACTCTTGTTTCGTGTCGAGGCTCGCGGGCCGCTTCTGCGCAGGGGTGCTGTCGGCGATTGCCGGCTGACGCGGCAGGAGGTCGTACTCGGCTACGAGCCCGGCCGGGCTGTCGATGTGCTCGGCAGGGATGTAGTAGCCGAACTGTTCGGGAGTGACCGTGCGTCCGAATTTCTTCATTGCCAAGTAGTTGATGGCCGCGAAGACGACGTCGTTGCCCAGGATCTTCTTGATCATTGGTACAAAGATCTGGTTCATGTCTCGCATCCAATTGCCGAAATACGTGGCCTGCGCCTCTTCCAGGCTGAAGCCCTTTGATTCGCCGGTCGTCAGGCTGGAGAGCTCCGCGCTTTGGTGAAGCGGAGCCTCGAACCGCTGTAGGTGCGGACCCGCTCCACTTTGTTGGACGACATGGGTCAACTCGTGGGCAAGGACGCGCCGCCCGAAATCCGTCGCAGGTGCGTATTCACCCGCGCCGAAGACGATGTTCGAGCCAACGGTATAGGCCCGCGCGTGCAGTGCTCGCGCCTGCTCGGCGCTGCGCGAGTCAGCGAAGACTCGCACCCGGCTGAAGTCATGGCCGAAGCGGGGCTCGAAGAAGCTGCGCGCCGGCGGCGATAGAGGCTCGCCACCCCCGACTGGGAGAGCGTTATCCGGGACCGCCGCCAGCGACAAGCTGTCCGGAGCCCTACCCGGGATCGCCTTGGGTTGAAGCCTGCCTGACGTGATCGATTGCATTGGTGCGGCCGAACCGGTGACCATCTTGGCGACCCGGTCCGCTTCCTCCTCACAAGGATCGAAGGAGCGAGCCGGGCTAGCGTGGCGCAGGCCACCCAGCGCGCTCAAGGAAGAGTGAGGCGCTTGGGCACTGGTTGCTGGTGGGCGTGTGTATTTGTGGACGGACACCAAGGCCCTCCAACTAGAATCCAACCACATGCTGGGGGTGGGATGCAAGTCCCGGCCTTCCATCCAGGCATCCTCTATTGGAGTAAGGAAACCCATTCTCAATTCGAGGGAGCCGCCCCCGGCGCAGGGGCGGTCTTCGCCGGGGGCGGCGGAGCACAGGAGACGAGGAAGAACCCCAAGCCGAGGAACACGAAACAAGACCTTCGCATCGGCATCATGATCCACCTTCCGGTTCCGGCCCGTTTTCGACACGGATCATCGGCCGCGCCTCGCGCCGCACCGTCAGCTCGAAGACGTCCGGCCGTCCGTAGTGCCCGGCCACGTCGAGCTGCCAGCGGGGACCTCGCAGTTGCTTGGGGTCGACCTCGGCGTAGAGAATTTCTTCCCGATTTTTCACCGGCTCGACGAGGAACTTGCCATCCGGATCGATGATCGTGCTGTCGCCGGGATTGATCCATTCGGCGTCGGAAAGAAACTTTTCCTTGAACGTGTAGCGATCGGGAACGTCACTGCGGCGCATGGCGCTGCAACAGCCGAGAACGTAGACGCGCCCTTCCTTGGCGATGTGGCGCAGCGTCGAGATCCACGGCTCGCCGCGGTCCCACGTCGGAGCGACGTAGATCTGCACACCCCAGGCGTACATGGCGTAGCGGGCGAGAGGCATGTAGTTTTCCCAGCAGATCAACCCGCCGACGCGGCCGATGTCGGTATCGTAGGCAGCGAGCGAGCTGCCGTCGCCCTGCCCATGGACGAGACGCTCGCCGGCCGTGGGCACGAGCTTGCGGTGGCAGCCGAGGATGCGGCCGTCGGCGCCGATGTAGAGCAGCGAGTTGTAGAGCGTCGATCCGCTCGCCTCGGCGTTGCGCTCGTTGATGCCCACGGCGACGTTGATCCCGGCCTCGCGGGCCGCCGCGCACAGCCGCTCCGTGGCATCGCTGGGAACAGTGACGGCCTGGTCGAGAAGCTCCGAGTACAGCTCGCGGAGCGCATGGGTATTACCCGCCGGAATGAACCACACCCAGAACGGATAGGCGGGGATGAACCCCTCCGGGAAAGCGATAAGCCGGGCTCCCCGTGCGCCCGCCTCCGCGATCAGGGAGCAGGCCTTGTCCACCGTCGCGGCGCGGTCGAGAAAGACCGGAGCCGCCTGCGCCGCCGCCACGAGAAAGGGTGCGTCCTTGGCATCGCTCAAGCGCTAACCTCCCCAAAGAGTGACGCGATGATATGGCCGTCTGAACGTAATCCCAAGCGGGGAGGGGGTTTCCCCCAGTGGGAAGAGGCTCGCCCGAGTTGGGCGAAGCCTTCCCCACTCGTTTGGACGCAATCCCGAGTCGGGCAACGCTTCCCCCACTCGATTTGTCGCAATCCCTGCTCGTTTGGACGCAATCCCGAGTTGGGCGAAGCCTCCCCCACTCGATTTGCCGCAATCCCGACTGGGGAGAGGCCTTTCCCCACTCGGGAGAGCCCTCTCCCTCCTCGCCCAAGCGCTTTCCCCCTTGGAAGAAGACACAGCCGGCTACGCGCGTCACGGCTTCAGACGACTCCGAAGCCCCCCAAGGTAGAAACGCCTCGCGGGGAAGCCCCGCTGGGCGTCTCCGGGGCGGCGACGGCCCTCCAGTTCCGGGGTGATGAGGGATCTTGGGAAGGGACCGCCGAGCTAACGCGGCCCCGCCTCCGCCAGCAGACGGCGGAGGGCTTCCAGGTCGACGGGCTTGACGAGGTGGGCGTCGAAGCCGGCTTCCAGGGCACGGCGGCGATCGTCGTCCTGGCCGTAACCGGTGAGGGCGATGAGGAAGCACGTCTGGGATTCGGGAGCGGCCCGCAGGGCGCGGGCCACGGCATAGCCGTCCATGCCGGGCAGGCCGATATCGCAGAGCACGACCTCCGGGCGCAGGGCGCGGGCCTTCTCGAGGCCGCCGGCGCCGTCGAAAGCCACCTCGACCTCGTGGCCGATGAGCTCGAGCAGCATCGCCAGGCTCTCGGCGGCGTCGACGTGGTCCTCGATCAACAGGCAACGGCGGGGACGCGGCGGGGCGTCCCGGCGGATCTCTTCACTCACTTGCAGCCTTCCTCCCTGAATCACAGGCGCCAATCGCCAGTAAAGTCAGCCGTTCTCATGGGAATTTGGTGCCGGAGACGGGACTCGAACCCGTATGCCCTTGCGGGCGGAGGATTTTAAGTCCTCAGCGTCTGCCATTTCGCCACTCCGGCCGGTGGGTGATTCTAACAGCGGCGGAGCCACCCTTGTCGAGACGCTTGCATTACCTTGGTACCATGGTACAATCAGATCCAGAAGGAGCGAAGCCAATGAATCCTGAAGGAGACAAGCTCGTCGTCGAGAGGGTGCAGACCGGCGTACGGCTGGAGAAGCGCCTGCTGAAAGTGCTGAAAGCCCTGGCCGAGCTCTATGACCTCTCGCTGGGAGATCTGCTGGAGGGGATCGTCCTCCACGCCTTCGAGGGGAAAAGCCCGTTCAGCCCCGAAACCCTCCAGCGGATCGCGGACCTGAAGAAAGTCTACGGCCTGGACCTGGACGCCACCGCCAGTCACCGTCTCGTGGAGAAAAACTGAGATGACCGCGATCACCGAGAGGTCCGAAAGGACCGAGACGCTGGCCGACGACGACTTCGTCGCCCGCTTCGAGGACTGCACCCTCCCCAACAGCGCCTTCCACCACCAAGACCACGTGCGCCTGGCCTGGGTCTACCTCCGCCGCCACCCGCCCCTGGAAGCCCTGAAGCGCTTCGCCGAGGGTCTCCGGCGCTTCGCCACCTTCAACGGCCATTCGGGGCTGTATCACGAGACCATCACCTGGGCTTTCCTGCTGCTGATCCGCGAGCGGATGGAGCGCGGCGCGGCCGGCGGCACCTGGGAGGACTTCGCGGCAGCCCATCCGGATCTTCTGACCTGGAAGCCCTCGGTGCTGGACCGCTACTACCGGCCGGAGACCCTGGGCTCGGAGCTGGCGCGGCGGGTGTTCATAATGCCGGACCGAGTGTAAGGGCGGCCCGCCGCCTTCGCTGGTGACAGCAGGTTGGCAGGTGACAACCTGCTGTCACCCCGGCGCTCGCCCTTTCCTACCCCAAGCTCCACTTAACTCTCGAGCGGTCAAGAGGTTAAATCTCCCCATCCCAACTCCGCGCGGGTTGGCGGACGCATTGCTCTCTGAATCTCTCCGAGACAAGTCAACGGCTCGCCGGCAACTCAGCCGGCGAATCGAAAGCCGGCGTTCACTCGCCGAAAGGAGAGATCCATGTCCAGGAAAAGCTCAGAAGTGGCTTGGAAGGCCGTTTGCTGTCTGTCCTTCGTTCTGGCTCTCGCGGTCCTGATGCCGCGGAGTGTCGCAGCCCAGGAAAAATGCGATGACGCTTCGCGCGCCAACTTCGCAGCGGCGGTGGCGTCCGGAGCCTCCGACGAAGAGCTCGAAGCCAGGTTCGGGCTCTGCCGCGACGGTGCCGCGACAAAGAGCCTGACCGCCTTGACGGCCAAGAGCAAGGTTGTCAGTCCTACTGGGGGGATATCGTCGACTACACCGCCCGCCGTGATCCGTGATCGATTCGGTCCCTTGAGATCGCCTTCGGTTTCGCCCCGGACCGGGGACGGCGCTCGTCCCGGTCCTCGTCCACACACTCGCCATCTGTTGTATTCTCTAAACAGATAGGATTGCCCTGATTGCCGACCCGAGCCCTACTCCCTGTCCTGATCGTCTCCGCGCTCTGGAGCTCGTTTCATGGGCTACCCGCCGTGGGTCAGCCACCCGGCTCGGACCGGCAGGAGGTGGTGTGGAACGTCGAGCGACGGGACTTGCCGCTAGGAGGCTGGCGCCGCCGGCTCGCGGTGGGGCGGGACGGAACGTTGTGGATCGGCGGCGACGTGGTCCTCAGCGACGAAGGGGGCGGGCAGCTCCTTCGCAAGCAGGGCGGGATCTGGTCTTCAAGCCGCGTCCTACCCCCGGAAACCCAGCGTACCTACGCCCTCGATACCGACTCCGAAGGCGGTCTCTGGCTGGCTCCCTATCATCCGGAGCCCGACAATGACCACCCCCAATCCCCGTATCGCCAAGATCTCCGTATTCAGCACTTCGACGGCCGGCGCCGGAGTGAGGAGCGGGCACCGGGATTCTGGCCGCAAGCCATGAGCATGATCTCCCCCGAAGAGGGTTGGATCGGTGGCAACCACGGCCAGTTGCTGCACCGCAAGGCCGGCAGATGGCAACTTGAAAAGCTTCCAGGAGAGGCGTCGTATCTCAAGGGCAGGAACATCTTCGCCCTCAAGATGCTGAGCTCCGAAGAAGGCTGGGCGGCCGGCCGATGGGGGCTCGTCGCCCACTGGCATCAAGGGAGTTGGCAGATCGTGTCCGTACCGCCCACACTGGCCGGCGAGTCCTTTCTCGCCCTCGACGTGACGCAGCAGGATGGCAGCCTATGGATCGCCGGCGGCCACGGCGTGATCGCGTGCTACGACGGCAGGAATTGGAGCCACATCGCCCGCCCGACAGCTTTCGATCTCCAGAGCATCGATATGGTGTCGCCTTCGGACGGCTGGGCCGTGGGCGGAGGAGGAGCTTTCCTCCGCTACGACGGTACCCATTGGTCTCAGCAGACGACTCCGGTCCCGGACCCGATTTTCCAGGATATCGTGATGACCTCTGCGAACGAAGGTTGGCTCGTCGGCAACCGGGTGTTGTTGCGTGCCCATTCGGATGCCGCGGCCCGGCAGGTTCCTCGCTTCCAGGACCAGTCGCGGTTTTCCGGCTATGCCATGGCGAGAAAACCGAGCTCCGGAGCAGCCGTACTGGACTTGGATGGCGACGGCGACCTCGATCTGGTGTCGCAAGGCGAAGGGGGGATCGACCTGTTCTTCCAGGACGGGCTGCGCCACTTCAGCGAATCCTCTCGTTTTCCCTTGTTGACGGCCTCTCGTCAGGAGGTCCCTTTCTTGACCACGTGGGCCTTAGGTGACGTCGATGGAGATGGAGCCCCCGATGCCGTGCTTTTGGGGGAGCCCTTCGGGCTTCAGATCCTGCACAACTCGGGCCGCGGCCTCTTTTCGGCCGCCGCAACGCTACGGACCGAAGGCAGCCCCGGAGAGACCGACATTCTCTCCCTGCTGGACTTCGACCGCGACGGCCGGATGGACCTCTACGTGGGCAGGAGCCAGCGGTCACCCGGTTGGATCTATCTCAATCGGGGGGGCGGCCGCTTCCAGCGGTTGAGCCTGTGGAACCGGAGCAGTGACATATGGCACCTGGGCGCCTTCTGGGGAGACCTGGATGGCGATGGAGACCTCGATGCCATCTTCCCCGGAAAAGGGCATCTGATCGTTTTTCTCAACGATGGCAGCGGGCGCATTCGCGAGGCTTCCGGGGATTCCGGCTTGGACCTCCCCTCCGCCTGGACCCGGACCCGGCAGGGGGTGCTCGTGGATTTGGACCGGGACGGAGATCTCGACCTCCTCCTCCTCGGCAGCGAGCTCGCCGCTTTCCTCAACGACGGCAAGGGCCGGTTCCACCGCGACCGGGATCTTTTGCCAGTCCTCGAAAACAATCCTTATACAGACGGCTTCCTGACCGCGGGAGACCTCAACCACGACGGCTATCCCGAGATTCTCGTGCAGACCGTCAGGGACTATCAACCCACCCTGCATCTATTGTCCCGAAACCCTGCGTCGAGGGTTTATAGCGACGTCACCAACGGGAGCGGTCTGGAAGGTTTGACCGGGAATTCCGCGGTGCTCGCCGATCTCGACGGCGACGGCGACCTCGACCTTTTCCTGTCCCGAAGCGAAGGGAGCCTCGTTCTGGAAAACAGCCAGAACGACTCGAATTTCCTGAAGGTCCACCTGCATGGGGACCGCAGCAACCGCGCCGCCTCGGGGTCTCAAGTCTGGATCTACGAGGCCGGCCGGCGAGGTACCTCGTTCCTGCGCGGCTATCAGCAGATGGGTATAGGGTCCCCTTCGCTCGGGCAGCAGAACCTGAGCGAGCTGCATTTTGGTGTGGACGGGAGCCGGCGTTACGACGTCGAAGTCCTCTTTCCCAGCGGCCGCAGAGTGGTCGAGCGCGGAATCCGGCCGGGGCGCACCCTCGACATCTTCGAAAGCCCTTTCGGGATCCGCCAGGCGGTGCTGTCTCTGAAATGGGGACGACGCGCCTGGCTCAACGCGAGCCTCCCTTTGGAGGCCGGCAAGCTCGCTTTCGTCGCCCTGGCTCTGGCGCTGTGGCGCGGTCCCGTGGCCCGGCGACTCCAGACACGCTTGGTCGTGCACCGATGGAGCCTGACGGCAGGACTCTTCATCGTCTACCTTCTGGTGGCCGGAGACCTTGCGGCGGAGAGACGAGCGGTTCCTCACGCCCTCCAACTTATGGGGCTCTGCGGAGCCCTCACCCTGTTCGCCGGAGTGGACTCGCGGCTGAGCCGCTGGAAAAATCAGCGCTACCTGGGTCCCTTCTTCCTGGAAAGAATCCTGGGGCAGGGTGGCATGGGGATCGTCTATCGCGCGCGCCACGTCGTGACGGGCCAGCCCGTGGCTCTCAAGGTTCTTCACCCCAAATGGAGCGACCGGGAGGATCTCCGTTTTCGATTCCTGCGCGAGGCTCAGGTTCTCACCCAACTCGCACACCCCAACGTCATAAAGGTTTACGAGACCGGAGCGGTCGGCGACCGTGGCTACATCAGCATGGAGCTGCTCAAGGGAATGCCTTTGAGCGCCTACCTGCGCCAGGAAGGTCCGCTGAGTCCCGAAATCCTGGTGGAGATTCTCCTCGCCGCCTGCGGCGCCCTGGCTCACGTCCACGCCGGCGGGCTCGTTCACGGCGACGTCAAGAGCGCCAACCTCTTCCTGCTCGAACCCGACGACCTCGCCCCCTCGGTGGCGCACGGCTGGCGGCCAAGGATCAAGCTGATGGACTTCGGACTGGCACAGCGTATTTGGAGTGAGGTCCCCGCCCTGCCGGCGAGCCTCGACGGAACGCCGGCCTACATGTCTCCGGAACAGCTTCAGGGAAAACCGCTCGATGCCCGCTCCGATCTGTACTCCCTGGGCGTCATAGCCTATGAGGCCCTGACCGGCCAGTTGCCGTTCGAGGGAGACCGGGGGGGTTCCCTGCTGTTGCACATCCAAAGCGGCCGGTTCGTCCCCCTGCGGCAACGGCGGCCCGAGGTTCCCGCCGCCCTCGAGCGGCTCCTCTCGCGGATGTTGGCCCTCTCCCGTGCGGATCGGCCGAGCTCGGCGGAGGAGCTGAGCGCTCTGCTGCGAGCCTTGCGCCCCAGCGGCAAGTCTGGACCCCATCCCGTCGCCGCATTTTGGCTGCCTGTTGCCGCGGCTTCCTCCATGGACGAATCGCAAACGTCGATTCCGGTTTCTCCAGCCTCCTGGCAAAGCCTTTTCCGAGCCACGAGAACCGCCTTGGCCGAGGGGCACATCACCGAAGGACAAGTCCTGTTGATCGAATGCCTGGCGGCGCTGGGCGAGACCTTGCACTCGATGCCGGAAGACGATCGCGAAGTCTATTGTCGTCATAATGGAGACATTGCAATCGCCTTGGAGCTCAATCGCCGGCTGAGCCAGGGCCGGGGAACGAAGCCATGACCCTCCCGACCGATACCGACGTCTTGCGATCCTTGAGAGAGGCCCAGCGTACGGGTCTCGGAAGCCTGGGACAGAAGGCGATCGCCCTGGAACGCCTGCTGGCGATCAGCCAGGAGATCTCCACCCTCGATCTCCCCGTGGCCCTGCGCCGCATCCTGCACTACGTCCTGGAATGGACGGGCACCCAGCGCGGAGCGCTGCTGTTGACCGACGGAACCGAGGGAAACCACGAGCTGCGCATCGAGCTGGCCCTGGGCCTCGAGCAGGAAACGCTCGTGGACCTCGAATTCCGGGTCAGCCGGTCGGTCGCCCTGCGCGCCTTGAAGACGGGGCAGGTGATCGTCATCGAGGACGTGCCCGCGTCCGCGGACCGCGATCAGGCGAGCGTCCTCGAGCTCCGTCTCCAGGCCATTCTGGCTCTTCCCCTGCGCGTCCGCGACCGGGTCATCGGCGTCATCTACCTTGATACATCGTCCTCGAGCCACCGGGTGCATCAGCTCGACGTGGCCATCCTCTCGGCGTTCGCCGCCCAGGCCGCCATCGCGCTCGAAAACGCCCGGCTCCACCAAAAGCTTCAGGAAGATCATTTTCTGCTCCAGCGCTCGGTCGAGGAATCCTTTCAAATCGGCAATCTCCTCTACCGTAGCGCCACCATGCACCGGGTCTCCACGGCCATCCGGCAGGTCGCGCCCTGCGACGTCACCGTGCTCATCTCGGGGGAAACCGGCACGGGCAAGGAGCTGGTGGCCCACGCCGTTCATTTCAACAGCGCGCGCCGCAACCGGCGCTTTCTGAGCCAGAACGCGGGAGCGCTACCGGACAGTCTCCTCGAAAGCGAGCTCTTCGGTCACCGGCGGGGTGCGTTCTCGGGAGCGCTCGAAAACAAGACGGGCCTCTTCGAAGCGGCGGACGGCGGCACCGTCTTCCTCGACGAGATCGGCGAAGCCTCCCCGGCCTTCCAGGTGCGCCTGCTGCGGCTGCTCGAAACCGGCAGCTTCCGGCGCTTGGGAGAGACCACGGATCGCTACGTCGACGTCCGCATCGTGGCCGCGACCCATCAGAACCTGGAGGAACTGGTTCGGGAGGGGCGCTTCCGCGCCGACCTCTTCTATCGTCTGAGCGTCTTCCCCATCCACCTGCCGCCCCTGCGCGAGAGGCGGGAGGACATCGAGCTGCTGGCCTATCACTTCATCGACCGGTTCAAAGGCGACCTCGGCCGCTCCGTGGAGTCGATTCCGCGCCCGGTGCTGATGGATCTCCTCGCCCGTCCCTGGCCCGGCAACGTGCGGGAGCTCCAGAACCTGATCCAAAGACTGATGGTCCTCTCGCCCGGCAAAGAGCTGGCGGCCCCCACGGACTCGCCGCAGGGGCAGGCTCCACCCGCTCTGCCCGCCGCCGCCGCTGCCGAGTCCGAGCCCGCCGTCTCCGCCCCGCCCTTCCAAACCCTGGGAGAGGTCGAGCGCGACTACATTCGCCAAGTCCTCCAGCACTTCGGCGGCAATCAAGCCCAAGCCGCGCGCCTGCTGGCGATGAACCGGAATACGCTACGTTGGCGGATGAAGAAGTTGGGGGTGTAGGCGCGCGAAGTCGTGAGACCAGCCCGGAGGGCGGCAGACCCGATAGGGGTAGGGAGGGCCGGTTGAGTACCCGGCCCCCCCTCCCTCCGAACCGGACGTGCGGATCTCCCGCATCCGGCTCTCCGGTTGGTGGTTTTACCTCGGAGAGGATTGACGGATCTGCT
>Ga0134125_10000395_pt1 | contig 59309 bp, 44 predicted proteins | sample KB31751_FD_96464 | JGI IMG/M metagenome (GOLD analysis project Ga0134125, IMG submission 96464) | Terrestrial soil microbial communities with excess Nitrogen fertilizer from Kellogg Biological Station, Michigan, USA - KB3-175-1 | ecosystem: Environmental > Terrestrial > Soil > Unclassified ... | reverse complement strand
GCCAACGCTTTCAGCGTTAGCGAAGCAAACACTTGCGTTATTCCTGGGGCGTTGCCCCAGGCTGGAATTCGCAAGCGCCTTCGGCGTTCATTGGGTTGATTCGTCAAGTATGTTAATGCCGTTTCAACGGTTTTTGAACCTAATCGCGGTAAACTGTTGAAACAGTTATTGACTCTCCTTCTAACTCATTCACCCGGTTGAAACCGGGTGTGAATGAGAGAGGTTGTTGTAAGTCTGCGGCACCTGACTCGACCAATTATGGAGCCCGGATGGTACCGGAAGCTACGGAGGCAATTTTGGAGAAACTATTCATACCAGTCTTACTTGGAACGAATCGTAAGCAGCGTAACAGCGCTCATGTGGCTAAGTGGTTGGTTAGCGAGATTGAAAGGCGAGCAGATATCGAAACAAAGCTCTTCGATGTCGCGGATTTCGACTTTCCGCAGGATGATTACGGGCAAGGACTTAAAGATCGCTTTCCGGAGTGGCGCGATACGATCATCAGGGCTGACGGCCTGATCGTTGTTGCGCCGGAGTACAACCACGGGTATCCCGGGAGCCTCAAGGCAGTTTTGGATCTACTTCTGAAGGAATATATTCACAAGGCGGTCGCCTTCGTCGGTGTTTCGGCTGGACCATGGGGTGGCACTCGTGTGATCGAGTCGATGGTGCCCATGGTGCGCGAGTTAGGTTTAGCAGTGACATTCAGCGATCTGAATTTCGCCAAAGTGCAGAACACGTTCGATGCTGACGGTCGCATGCTGGACCCTGCTTTTGAATCACGGGCAGCCGGCTTTCTGGATGAGTTGGTATGGATGGCAACTGTGTTGAAGTGGGGCCGCGAGAACGTCCCCTCAAAATATCACCAAGCAAAAAAGTGACTTATCGACTGAATTGGCACAAAGATCTATCCACAGATTACGCAGATTTCACAGATGTTTTTGTTTGTGGAGAATTGAAAGGTATAGGGACAGCGACGCTTTCGATACCATGGATTTCAATCAATCTCCTCCGGCTTCAAATCAATCCCTTCAGGTTTCAAATCAATCACTTCAGGTTTCAATCAACCCCTTCAGATTCAACAATCCCTTCATGTTTCAATCAATCCCTTCAGGTACCGACAGCTACATCAGGCCTCCTGCCCAATGCTTTTACATCTGTGTAATCGGCGTAATCTGTGGATAACTCCTAAGCGCCCTGCGTGCCGGACTTCAATAAGTGTTTACGAAAATGATCGAGCACTCGACGCCACGCGTCGCGAGCAGCTTCGGCGTCATAAACTGCCGGCCGAGTATCGTTGAAGAAGGCGTGGTCGGCGTCATAGCTCACGACTTCAACCGGTAACTCGTGCTTCTGCGCCACTGCCTCGAGTTGACTGGTCTTTTCCGGATTGATCCAGGCGTCGCGCAGGCCGGCGATGAACAAAGTCGGCGCCTTCAGTTTCGCGAGCACCGGCTCTTCGGGAATGTCGCCATAAAACGGAGCAGCCGCACCGATCTCGGAAAGTTCGCAAGCGGCGCGTAAGGAAAAGGTTCCACCCATGCAGTAGCCGGTGATTCCAAAAGTCGTAACCGAATACGCTGTTTTGATAGCTTCGATTGCAGCTCGAATCGTGGCCACGCCGTCATCGAGTGGAAGTGAATTCATGAGCTCCGCTGCCTCCGTTGGGTCCTGGGCCACTCGACCGCGGTACAAATCTGGAGCGACGCACAAGTACCCCTCATTTGCGTATCGTTCAGCAATATCTCGGATGTGATCGTTGATGCCCCACCATTCATGGATCAGGACAATGGCGGCAGAAGCAGAATCGGGTCGAGCGATGTATGCTGTCGTTGGATTATCAATATTTAGATTAATTACTTCAGTAGTCATGGTTTGAGTCTCCATTTCTGCAGGGATGGATGAAATTGTAGTTCGGTCTCGCAAAGGCGCAAAGGCGCAAAGCCGCAAAGAATGGGTCTCAACGCCGAAGGCGTTGGCGAATGATAGCCTGGGGCACCGCCCCAGGTTAGACGTTCACTAAGTTTTCTGAACGCTGAAAGCGTTGGCTAATGCTGCACGCTGGTTTTCTCGCGAACGCTTTCAACGTTGTTGACATTTGCAGCGCGTAACCTGGGGCGTTGCCCCAGGCTGACATTGGCGAACGCCTTCGGCGTAACCTTGAGCCGGTCTTAGCCGCGCGTGTAGCACCAACAATCGAGTCAGCAATGCTCAGCAACGTTATGGAGATTTCCGGCGTCGAAGAAACCTGCTCTCAAAGTCTGGACGAATTTACGGGCCCATGAACCTAACGAGAACTCTTAGCCTGCTCATTCTCTTGTTCAGCTACTCCGGAATTGAAGCCACTGCGCAAACGCCGGCGACGCCACAATCCGATCAAATTCAGCCGGGCAAGGTCGTTGAAAAAGTCGTCTGCGCCAAAGCTCCGATACAGAGCTACGCCGTGTACTTACCGTCTAACTACTCGCCGAATCAGACATGGCCGATTCTCTACGCTTTCGATCCGGGCGCGCGTGGTCCTTTGCCGGCGAACCGTTTCCAGGAGGCCGCTGAGAAGTACGGCTGGATCGTTGTCGGCTCGAACAATTCGCAGAACGCGTCGATGCAACAGTCGTTGGAGTCATGGGTCGCAATGTGGGATGACACGCACCAAAGGTTTTCGCTGGATGCGAAGCGCATTTACCTGACCGGCTTTTCCGGAGGCGCGCGGACGGCTATCTACTTCGCGAAGGCTTGCAGAAATTGCGCTGCAGGTGTGATTGCGGGCGGCGCCGGTTTTCCGATCGGCATAACACCTTCATCGGATTTGCAGTTTGCGATCTATGGTATTGCCGGTTCAGACGATTTCAATTTTCCTGAACTGAGGAATCTTGATGGAGCGCTAGCGAAAGTTGGAGTGACGCACTTCATGGATTCCTGGGATGGCCGACATGAGTGGTTTCCACCGGCTGTGGCTACGATTGCTGTCGAGTGGATGGAAGTCCAGGCAATGAAGACGCACCGGCGAGCGTATGACGCCAAATTATTGTTCGACATTGCTACGAAGCAGATCGAGCGTGCCGAGGGTTTAATGGCGTCGAAGCACGTTCTGGAAGCCTCTCGCATCTACGAAGGATTGGTAGCCAGCCTTAACGGACTAACACTAACCTCTTCAGTCAAGGATTTCAGACAACGCGCTCAGGATCTCGCCAGTCTCGATGTGGTGAAGGAAGCGTTAAGAGATGAGCGCCGCCAGTTGGAGAAGCAGCAAGAGTTCACTCAGGAGATTTATGGTCTGATCAGCGAGCGTACTATCGCGCCCGATCCTGTGGTTGAAAATAGATTGAGGTCGCGGCTTTCAGAACTTCGTAACTCAAGCAATTCAGAGGTCGATACTGGCGAGCGCCGGGTCGCTCGTCGCGTTCTCGAAGGCCTAAGGATTGGCCTCTTCGAAAAGGGCATTGATCAATTGCAACGACAAAAGCACTACGGAGAGGCAGTGAAGACATTCGAAGTTGCAACGCTGGTTAACCCGGATCGACCTGGCCCTCTTTACTACATCGCTTCAGCGTACGCTTTGAATGGAGATAAAAAGAAGTCGCTGCAAGCGCTCCAGAAAGCAGTAGAGAAAGGCTTCTCCGATCGCGACGCGATCATTAACAACACCGCGTTCGACTCCATTCGGACTGAGCCAGCTTACCTTCAACTCATCGACAAACTGAAGAAGCCTTGACTGCCTGTTCCTGGTGCTTTGTACTTTGTTCTTTGTGCTTGATTCTTAATTGAGTGTCTTGTTCCTGGATAGATAGAGGAGCGTCAAGCACCCAAAGATTCAACCACAAAGAACCAGGAACAAGGCACAAAGAACCAGGAACAAGTCAAAAACCAAAGACCAAAGATCAAAGACCTAAATCTGTGATATAACTCCTTCGCTCTCCGTTATATTCATCACTATAGGTAAGCGAGGAGATCCATGAAACTCCTGCTAGTTGCCCTGAGCATTCTGCTGCTCAGTTTCTTTTCCGCCACTCCGAATCCCCCTGCTGCTGACCTCGTTCTCCAGAACGGCAATATTTACACCGTCAACGACAAGCAACCGCACGCCGAAGCGATTGCGATCAAGGGCGATCGAATTGTCTTTGTGGGCTCGAACGCGGCAGCGCAGAAGTTTGTGGGCCAGGGAACGCGCGTTATCGATCTGCACGGCAACACAGTCGTGCCCGGATTGACGGATGCTCATTGCCACTTGATCGGCATCGGCCAACGAGAGATGACGCTAAACCTCGAAGGCATTACCAACCTTCAGGACTTCCTGGCGAAGGTCAAAGCTCGAGTGGATCAAGCGAATCCCGGGGAGTGGGTTACCGGTCGCGGCTGGATCGAAACCTTTTGGCAGCCTCCGGTCTTCCCAACAAAGGAAGATCTGGATCGCATAGCTCCAAACAACCCGGTATATCTGGTGCGCGCCGACGGTCATGGAGCTGTAGCCAACAGCGCGGCGTTGAAAATTGGCGGCGTTACCAAAGACACCAGGGATCCTTTTGGCGGCCAGGTCATTCGTAACCCAACCACAGGCGAGCCCGCCGGCATGCTGCTCGATAACGCGCAGGCTTTTGTCAGTCGACATATTCCTGCTCGTGCCGAAGGCAATACCGAGCAAGCGGTGATTCTTGGCGTCAAACGCAGCATCGAGTTGGGCTGGACGGAAGTCCAGGATGCGGGCGGTAGCTTCGGCGACGTTGAGGTGTTCAAGAAACTCTACGCCGACGGTAAGATCAAACTGCGCATCTACAAAGCAGTTTATGGTCCGGGTCCCGAGGCGCAGCGCTTATTCAAAGACGGTCCCATCATTGGCGCTTTTGATCATCGCCTCAATGTCCGCACGATAAAAGTAGTTTCGGATGGCGCGCTTGGATCCCGAGGCGCCGCGCTGCTCGAGCCTTACAGTGACGCCAAAGACAGCTCCGGCTTTTTGCGCGTCAAGGAAGAGGACTTGCAGCCGATGTTACAAGAAGCGTTAAAGAAGGGAATTCAGGTCGAGACGCACGCCATCGGTGACCGAGCCAACCGGTTTATCCTCGACCAATATGAGAAAGCTTTCAAAGCGGTGCCAAAAGAAGCAAGAGCATCGCGGGACGAGCGTTGGCGTGATGAACACTCGCAGATCATTAATCCGGCGGATCTGCCTCGATTTGCGAAGCTCGGAATCATTCCCTCGATGCAGCCTTCGCATGCAATTGGAGATCTTCATTTCGTTCCGAGCAGGATTGGAATTGAACGGACCAAAGGCGCTTACGCGTGGCAGAGTTTGATCAAGAGTGGCGCCAAAATACCTGGCGGTTCAGACGCTCCGGTTGAGCGCGGCGAACCGATGATCGAGTTTTATGCAGCGGTCGCGCGCAAAGACATACGCGGTTTTTCCGGCGAGGGCTGGCATCCTGAGGAAGCAGTCACGAGAGAGCAAGCGTTGAAGATGTTCACCATCTGGGGAGCTTACGCCGCGTTCGAAGAAGCTTTGCGCGGCACGATCGAGGTTGGCAAGCTAGCGGACCTGACGATTCTCTCCGCCGACATCATGAAGATTCCCGAACCCGAGGTACTCAAGACGCGCAACATGATGACCGTCATCAACGGCGAAGTTGTATACGAAGGAAAATAGATATGGTCGATTAGACAGGATTGACAGTATTTACGTGAAAGAATTCAATCACTCGACCAGGCCTATGCGTTCTTTTGTAAATTCTGTCAATTCGGTCAATTCAAAAACTGGGTTCCACTATTACCAATATGAAACTCCCCAATGAATCAACGCGCCGAAACTTTCTATCACTGGCCGGTAAAGGTTTGGGACTCGCCGCACTATCGTCCTCGACAGTCGCTGCGTTACTAAGGGAAGTCGAAGGCGCTACTAAAAGCATTGCGCACCTCACTGCTCAGCAAGCAGCGATGGACGAAGACTACTGGTCTATCATTCAGAACTCATTCACTGTCACACGCGGCATCGTCAATCTGAATAATGGCGGAGTCTCTCCGAGCCCGCGCATCGTTACCGAAGCTCTGGTTCGTTACTCCTGGCAACAGGAAGATGCGACGGCGTACACCATGTGGCAGATCCTCGAGCCGCAATCGGAAACGATCCGCACCGGCCTCGCTGAGCTCTTCGGATGCGACCGTGAAGAGATTGCGATCACTCGCAATGCCTCCGAGTCTCTCGAGATTCTGCTGATGGGCATGGATTTCAAGCCTGGCGACGAGATTCTCACCACCACGCAGGACTATCCGCGCATGTTGACTACGCTGCGCCAACGCGAGCGCCGCGAAGGCTTAAAGCTCAAGCTGGTTCAGATTCCTATCCCGCCAAAGAACCTGGACGAGATAACAAATGCCTTTGCGCGCGGCATCACGGAGCGCACCAAGCTGATTTTGATCTCGCATCAAGTCAACATCACCGGCCAGATAACGCCGGTCAAGGCTGTCTGCGACTTGGCGCGCAGCAAAGGAATCGAAACGATCGTTGATGGCGCTCATTCGTTTGCGCAATTTGATTTCAAACAAAAGGACTTGGGCTGCGATTACTTTGGGACTTCGCTGCACAAATGGCTCTATTCGCCCAAAGGCACCGGCTTGCTGTACGTCAAGCGCGACAAGATCGAAAAGCTGTGGCCGTTGATGGCTGCCGAATCCAAACAAGCCGCCGACATTCGCAAGTTTGAGGAAATTGGTACGCATTCGGCGGCGCCCAAGCTCGCGATTGGCGAGTCTCTGCTGTTTCACAATGGGATTGGCGGCAAGCGCAAAGAAGCGCGGCTGCGTTACTTGTCGCGGTACTGGATGAATCGATTGAAGGATGTGCCGAAGGTTGGCTTCAATACGTCGTTCGATCCGAATCAATCGTGCGCCATCGCGAACGTCAAGATAGAGGGCATCAATCCGAGTGCGATCGGCAGTTACCTTTTCAGCAAGCACCACATTTTCACGACCCCGATCGTCCACGAGGAATTTCAGGGCATTCGCATTACACCCAATGTGTACACGACGCTCGGCGAGCTGGATCGATTCTGCGATTTGATGGAGACGATCGCGCGCAAAGGGCTACCTGCAGCGTAAGTGGCACGGGCGTCCCGCCCGTGAGCGTTTGTGGAGGGCAGCAACGAAGCACGGGCGGGACGCCCCGTGCCACTCAATTCTATGACGACACGAATCACACGACGAAGCTTACTTAAGACAACGGTCAAAGCCGGAGCTGGTCTGTTCGTACTGAACAGGCTGAATGTTCAAGGCGCACCTTTCCTGCTCATCAAAAAGGAAAACCAAACGGATCGATACTCCGCGGTCTACAAGCGTCTCGACGAATTCATTACACGCCACATGGCAGAGGTCAACGCGCCCGGCATGACTGTCGCTATCGCGGATCGACAGGGAATATTGCGGACGATGCAGTACGGCTTTGCAGATCTGAAAACTGGAGCTCGAGTTACACCGAACACGCTGTTTGAAATCGGCTCTATTTCAAAGTCGTTTGTTGCTATCGCGATTGTTCAACTTGCTGATGAAGGCAAGCTCGATCTCAACAAGCCGGTCAAAGACTACCTGCCGTGGCTCAAAATTGAATCGAGCCACGCCCCCTTCACTACACATCATCTGCTGAGCCACACATCGGGCTTGTCCACAGTACCGCTGTTGCTGCGAGTGACTGGCCAAACGTTACGAACGGGCCCGGAGCCCGGCAGCGAGTTTGCCTATTGCAATCTCGGTTATGACTTGCTCGGTCTGTTACTGGAAACGATCGACAAGCGTCCGTTCGCTGAGGCTCTGCGACAGCGAGTGCTACGTCCGCTCGGCATGAGTGCGAGCGAACCCGTCATCAACGATGCAGCGCGTGAACGCATCGCAGTCGGTTATCGACCGCTCTATGACGATCGACCGTTTCCAGTTAAGGGCAAGCTTGCTGAAGCTCCATGGATTGAAGTGCCTGAAGCGGCGGGCAGTGTGGCTTCAACCGCCGATGACATGTGCAAGTATTTATCAATGTTGCTTAATCATGGTGATGCCTCACGCAACTCGGTATTGTCGAGAAAGGCCTTCAATCTTTTCACGAAGCCTGTAATTAAGGCGCCTTTTCGCGGCGAGGATGCGAGTTACGCCTACGGTCTGTGGACCAGCGACACGAAAGGCCACACGTTGCTGCGACACACGGGCGGCATGGTGGCATTCAGCTCGGCGATGTACGCCGATCTCACGGACGGCTTCGGAGTCTTTGCCTCCGTTAACGCGCGCCTTGCTGGAGGCTATCGCCCCGTGGCGGTTGCTCGTTACGCACTCGATCTATTGAGCGCCGCGGCGGCGGGAAAGGAGTTGCCGGCGCTACCACCACCGGCGCCTGCTCCGGATCATGTCCTGAACGCCCAGCAGTTTGCTGGAACATACGTCAACGCTGAAGGGCAAAAGTTGGTGTTCAGCAGCGATGGTCCTCGAGTGATGCTGCAGTATAACGGCAGCCAGCTGGTTTTAGAGGGAGCCGGACGCGATCGATTCATCGTGCCGCATCCTGACTTCGAGCTCTTCACGCTGAACTTTGGTCGCGACAGTAAGAACGTCATTGTTGAAGTCTTTCACGGGAGCAATTGGTGGACAAATCAGAGCTACATTGGACCGAAGGTATTTGGTTACAACACTGATTGGGAGGCGTTTACCGGACACTTTCGTTCGGACAGCCCGTGGTACGGAAGCTCGCGCGTGATAATTCGGAAAGGGAAGCTACTGCTTGACGACCAGGCGTTGATTGGAATTACTGCCGGTGTCTTTCAGCCCGAAGGCGGAACTGCTGCAGATCGCGTAGTCTTCGATACTATGATTAGTGGCAAGGCGAGCCGGATGAATTACTCAGGCATCGATTTCTTTAGAACGTTTACGGCTTGAAACGTATCCGCAGATTACGCGGATTGCACAGATGTAAAGCGGCGGTCTTTGGACTTTGGTCTTGGATCTTTGTAGTTGAATCTATTCATTCTTTGTGGTGATCACGAAGGTGTTCTTAAGGAAGCGTCAAGCTGAATGCCGCTCACGCACAAAGACCAAAGATCAAAGGCTGAAGATCGTTTTCCATTTGGAATCTGCGTAATCTGCGGATAGGTTTGGTTTTGGTTCTATTCAGATCCGTTTTCATCCGCGTAATCCGCGGCTAAATCTTTGTCAATCGGGGGAGCATCATTCATGTCCAGTCCAGCAATTGAACAACCATCTCCACAACTTTTCTTTTCAACCATCAACTCTTACATGCGCACTGAGGCATTGCGAGCGGCAATTGATCTCGAGGTCTTCACCAGGATTGGTGAAGGCCATGCTACCGCCGACGCGATTGCCCAGCAGTGTGAAGCGTCACCGCGCGGCACGCGCATCCTCTGCGATTACCTCTGCATGATGGAGTTTCTCGCCAAGGATGGAGACCAGTACCGATTGACCAAAGACTCGGCAGTCTTTCTGGATAAGAAATCGCCCGCCTATTTGGGCGGAGTGACTGAGTTTCTGCTTTCGCCTGAGTTGATGGCCGGGTTTAGAGACCTGGCGGCCACAGTCCGAAAAGGTGGGACGCTGGTTTCAGAAGAAGGCACCGTCGCTCCTGATAATCCGATTTGGGTGAAGTTCGCCCGCGCAATGGGAGCCATGATGGCGATGCCTGCTCAATTGATGGCGAAGTTGGTTGATCCGGCGGCCGACGGCAAGTTGAAAATACTCGACATCGCTGCCGGGCATGGTTTGTTTGGTTTGGCTTTCGCTACCAGAAACCCGAATGCCGAAGTGACTGCGCTCGATTGGGCCAGCGTCCTGGAAGTTGCGAAAGAGAATGCAGAGCGCGCTGGAGTCAGCGGTCGCTATAGCACCATTGCCGGCAGCGCCTTCGACGCAGATTTTGGGACCGGATATGACCTGGTGCTACTGACGAATTTTCTACATCACTTTGATCCGCCTACCTGCGAACATCTGCTGCGCAAGGTTCACGCGTCATTGAATGATGGCGGCCGCGCTGTCACCCTGGAGTTTGTGCCTAACGATGATCGTACTTCGCCGCCTGAGTCAGCGGGCTTTGCGCTGGTGATGTTGGGAAGTACACCAAGCGGCGATGCGTACACATTCCGCGAACTCGAACGAATGTGCGCGAATGCCGGGTTTGCCGGCAGCGAAATTCACGCACTTCAACCCTCAATCCAACACGTCCTCATCTCGCAGAAGTGATAACGTGAGTGTCCAAATGTTTTGGTCCCCACCGCAAACAACTTCGAAATTTGACTACCACCAATAACTCGCGCTCGCGTTAATTATTTCCCCCGGCGGAAGCCGGGGGATCTTCAAGTTCGACCTACCACCACAGGTCCACGCTAATTAACTGAATCCCCCAGTCGCAACTGGGGGAAGTTTCAAGTCCGACCTATAGGAGGAGGTTATGCATCTTGATCCACTCACAACACTCTCATGGGCTTACCAACTACACTACTACCTTTGCTTTCGAACGCGCAGTCGCCATGCGATATCGAATTTACAGCTGTCCGATGTTCTTGAGGAGGTCAGCAATCGACATGATTATCATCTCTTGAAATCTCAGCAATACCCGGATCATGTGCGCTTGCTTATGAGTTTGAGACCCGTGCACAGGATTTCCGATGTCATTCTTAAGCTCAAGGCCAATTCTTCGCGTGAGCTAAACCTTGGAGATGGTTTTTGGCAGCGAGGCTACCTTGCAAAAAGCGTGGGACGCGTCCGGATTGACAATGTAAAAGCCTACATTGCTGAGCAGTCGGAACATCACGGATATGCTAATCGTTTGCTACCACCGGTTTATCGTTATCGTGCGGAACACCAAGCAAAGTTGAGGGCCTCTCACGCCAGTTTTGAACTTACGCATCATCTCGTCTTCGCAACTCGTAACCGTGTGGGGGTATTTGATTCAACCCTTGGTGAGAAGCTGACAACCTATTGGTTACGCGTTGCCACGCTGCGTGGGTTTGCAATAGATCGCGTGACTATTGTTCCTGACCATTCACATCTGCTGGTTCGCACAGCACCGAAACTGGGTATTGAAGCGTGTGCCTTGTCGTTGTTGAATAACGGACAGTACTTCATAGGCAAAAACTATCCCGAAGCGCTGGTGCGCGCTGGTATTCACAGCTTGTGGCAGCCTTCGGCCTACGCGGGAACAACGGGAAGCTATACCACCGCGTTGGTTAAGAAGTTTCTTTCAGAGCAAGTCGTTGGCTGAACTTGAACAATCCCTCACCTGCCGGTGAGGGGATTCGTTAGAAATTTAGGACTGCGTTGTAGGCGGCACTTGAACCATCCCCCAGCTTCCGCTGAGGGGATTGCCTACGAATGAATTCGTCGCTGGAGCTTGCTTCGAATCTGCATCCAGATCTCGTAATAGCGCCATTCGGGTGGGGCGTGGGGTTCGGAGTGATGATCGGGCTTCAGTATCAAATCGCCGGTGGAAAGTAATACCTGCCGGACTTGTGGGTTTTGTTGCACCTTGGCCCACGTGGCCGCGACGATTAGCCGGTAGTGTTGGCCTCGAAGCTGGCTGCGGTATCGAAAGCGTTTTCCCTCAAACGTACACCAGTCTATTCCCATCCGCTTCATGTTCTCTTCCGCGAGAGTGCCCGCAGCCTTTGCTTCGAAAGCAGTCATCTGCGCCACCTGCGCGCACGTGTACTTCCACTCGAGACCGGGAAACTTCGCTCGTGGATCTCGCAGACCGTCCGGATAGAGCATCATTTGCCAGAAACCTTCCAAGCTTGCGTAACGTCGACCACGAAAAGTGAAGGGCGTCGCCGCAAAGTTAGACAGCAACCCGAGCTCGTTTCGCTTCGACAGGATGACTTCGCCGGGGCCGGCTTCCTGCGGCAGTATTTCCCAATCTGGTTTGCCTTCAGTTGGAACCGTCGCCCACCAGTGACTCGGATAGCGTGGATCCCTTTGCTGAATGGCAGGAGTTGAGGCGGTAATGGACGGAGCCAGACCCAGCAGCAGACAAAACGACATCCGGAGGAGATGTTTCTTACAGAGTAGTTCAAGCATGCTGCTCGTGAAAGTCCCGCGCGGACGAAATGTTTATAGACGAGTGCAATCTACTCCTGCGCGGCGCCGTGCTTTATCAGCAGGTTCGCAACCGGCTTGGCTTTGTGAAATTCCGTTTCCTGCAACGGCGTACGACCGTTGAGATTTTTGGCGTTGATGTTAGCGCCATGGGCGATCAAAAGCTCTGCGATAGCGCGCTGATTGCCATGCGCGGCGGCATGCAATGGAGTCGTCCCCCAATGATCATTATTGTTCGTCGCATTAACGTCGGCGCCGTTTTTCAGCAGCACCTCAACCAGCCGCTCGTGTCATTTCCAGGTGGCGCAGTGAAGCGGCGTCGAGCCATCAGCATCACGCGCGGATATTAATGAAGGATCTTTCGCGAGCAGCGCCATCACCATGATGGTTTGTCCGTGCTTCGAAGCTTTGATCATTTCCTTTTCGAGGTTCGGGGTCTTCGCCGGCATGTGACAATTGTACAACAGGCGCGTCAACACAGGTGTTCAGAGTACAAACTTCAGTTTGGCATTTTTTGAAAAAAACCAAGCTGAAGCTTGAACTCTAAACGCCTGTTTGCTGGCAGCCTGCACTACATTCAAATAGAATGCGCGAGTTATTCCATCGCGCATCGCAAGGACATTCCCGTGAAAATCTTCAAAGTCATAGCCCTGGCATTCGTTTCAGCCTGTCTATCATTCGCCGCCGTCGCGCAAAACCAGAATCGCATCACGCCGGAACGCCCCGAAGGCAAGGGTGTAATCGCTCTGAAGGCGGCAAGATTGCTTGACGGATCCGGATCCGCTCCGCTGTCCAATGCTGTCATCATTATCACCGACAACAAGATCACCTCCGTCGGGTCAGGTACGTCCGTGACTATTCCGGCGAGCGCGAAGGTCATTGAGCTGGGAGACGTGACTTTGCTGCCCGGGTTCATTGACGCTCACACGCATTTAATTGGGCGTGTGCTCGGAGATCCTGAAGGCGACATGTCTTCGGTCAAAGACTATGACTCCTTCGCCGCTATCCTCAGTGTAGCGAACGCGCGAGACACGCTGATGGCTGGGTTTACCAGCGTGCGTAACGTCGGCGCTTCCGGCAACTTCGACGACATGGCTTTGCGTAAAGCCATCAACGAAGGCTGGGTCGTCGGCCCTCGTATGCAAAGTGCCGGTCACGCGTTGGGAATCACCGGCGGGCACTGCGATGAAAATGGTTTCAAGCCTGGCTTGCTGCCGCAAACCATCGCTGACGGTGTTGCTGATGGTCCTGACCAGATTCGCGCCGCAGTTCGTTACCAGGTCAAGTACGGCGCCGACGTGATCAAAACTTGCGCGACAGGCGGCGTGTTATCTGAAGGCGATGCGGTCGGCGCCACGCAATATAGTTTTGAAGAACTAAAAGCGCTGGTTGAAGAGTCCAACAAGTTGGATCGCAAGGTAGCTGCACATGCGCACGGTACCGAGGGCATCAAGCTCGCTGTGCGCGCCGGCGTCTCTTCAATCGAGCATGGCTCCTTCCTCGACGAAGAAGGTGCTCGACTAATGAAAGAACACGGTACTTTTCTGGTTCCCACGATCTCTGCCAGCGAAGCGGTGGAGCGGGCAGCCAAGAGTGGGGTGCTAAAAGGCCTGCGTGCGGAAAAGGCTTTGATGGCGAGTGCAGCGATGCGTCGCGGAATAAAAGTAGCGATAGCCAACAAGGTTGCCATTGCGCTGGGCACGGACGCCGGAGTAGTGCCGCACGGCAGCAATGCTCATGAATTTATCTTGATGGTCGAGTGGGGAGGCATGACGCCGATGGAAGCGATCTTGGCGGGCACGCGAAACGCCGCTCAATTACTCGGCTGGGAAAAAAATTTAGGAACGTTAGAAGCAGGCAAGTGGGCTGACATCGTCGCCGTTGAAGGCGATCCGTTGAAAGACATCCACAACACTCAGAAAGTAGTGTTTGTGATGAAGAACGGAGTCGTCTACAAGCAGAAATAAAACCACCAAAACAAATTCGACGCGAGACCGAAGTCTCGCGTCGAATTGCGCCCAGGGGAACGCGAGCAATCTTAGTAGTTCAAGGTCAAGACGCCTTTTACTGCGCCTCCACTCACGCGATCGATTGTGCCCGAGAACGTGCCGAAACCAGTGATGCCGGCAAAACTTTCAGTGCCATTCTCACATACCAGCTGCAATTCTACTGTAGCCATCGTGTGGTCGGCATTCCAGGTTACGCTTCCACTGCCGATACTGCCGGACAGTGAACCCGCATAGTTGCCATCAACGTAAATCATTTTTGACCACGAACCTCCGCTGACATTTACCAGCGGGTCGGCGCCAAATGTTGAGACCTTGTCCAGTCCGACTGCATTGATGTCGTTGGCGTAATTCACGGATACGAATAAGTGACCGGATAGATCGCCTTTGGTGTTGCCCGAAAACGTCGAACCATACACCACGTTATTTCGCTCGACGGTTCCTGCGGAAATCTCGTTTGCGAAGACTTCGGATTGGTATTGTTCTGCCCAGCTATTAACGCGGTTAGGGGAATCGAGGGCAATTTTTTGTTGAGCCTGGCTATTAACTGACATTCCGCCAAGCAAGAGGATGAGGGCCGCGAGGGCCAAAGATCTGAAGCGCATAATTCTCCTTCTCAGTGCTGAACTGAGTCTTAAGGGTTTGGGTTAAGAGGTAGGAATCCGAACGACGGATTGAGGTCAAGAGCGCGACCGGCTGCCGATCACAGTGCTAGCACTTAGCAACGCCCGTGCCGCGATAGGACGAGTAGGATTCGGTAATTTTTGATTTACCCATATGAGGATGAGCGTCACCTGCGGCGGATGTCCGGGGAATTGCAGACGGTGTGGGGCGAGTAGCTGCAAACGATTGGAGCGTCAAAGTCTACGGCCTGCGGCAGACACTTCAATCAATTTTGCTAGCCGGCTTAATCTCGTTTCTTCTTTTTTGGCGCTGACAATCCACCAGCTGAGTTGCTTTCGGTACCAGGCAGGCTGTTCTTCGAAGAATTTGTGAGCCGCTTTGTTCTGCTTCAATTTGCCCAGATATGGCTCTGGGATATTGGCCTCGCGCTGTTCATAAGCATAAATACCGGACTTATTTTCTCGCCGCGCTTTGTATGCTGCGAGGCCAGCCGGCTGCATTAGCTCTCGCTTAATTAGATCCTCCGCCATCTTGATGTTAATAGCACTCCAGATGCTGGTTCGTTTTCGTGGCGTGAACCTGATCGTATAGCTGTCGTCATCTACGCTGCGACGAATGCCGTCGATCCAACCAAAACATAACGCTTCAGCGACAGACTCCGGCCACGTGATGCTCTTTTTGCCTGAGTCTTTTTTGTAGTAGCCGACCTGAAGCTCCGGCTCGGTTTCGTAGTGCTTCTCAAACCACTTCCGCAAATCCGCCGGGGTCTTGAAGTACTTTATTTTCATTTACAAGCTGCCTTTGCTTTTGTTCTTAGTTCTTTGTGCTTTGTACTTGAACCTTGGACAAGTTGTACTTTGGCTATTAAGTCGGAATAAGTCGGCTAAACTATGACTCAAGCACAAAGTACAAAGTACAAAGAACCAAGAACAAAGAAGTAAAAAGCAATCAAAGACCAAAAGCCCAAGACCTAAAACCAGCTTTCGCTTTACGTTTCGTTCCAGATGCGAATGTGTTTGGTTTCTCGCAACAACAGCGAGCCAATCACGAAGGTGATGCTCGCCACGACAATCGGATAATAAAGACCTGCATAAATGTTTCCGGTCTGCGCGATAACGCTCAATCCAATTAGCGGCAGCAATCCACCAAAGACGCCGTTGCCAATATGGTAAGGCAGCGACAGTGATGTATACCTGATTCTCGCCGGGAAGGCCTCAACCAGATAGGCTGCGATGGGGCCATAGACCATCGTCACGAAAATCACCTGGACGAAAACAAGCAGGATAAGTTTCCACGCGGTGGGCGAGCTAAACAGTCCGGAGAAGCTTGAATAAGTCAGCACCTCCGTCGCAGGTTGCAGCACTCCATTCGCTGTAGTCTGTGGCGTCAGGCTGAGGGCGCCAGTGACAGCATTTCGTTGCGATATCGCCGACACCACGCTTGAGCCTGCAGCCGACTGCATTGCCTTGTAGATCGGCAAATACGAAACTGCTGCGAGCAAGCACCCCAGCATCATGATCCACTTGCGTCCCACGCGATCAGATAACGCCCCAAAGAAAACAAAAAACGGCATGCTGAGCAGAAGCGCCGCCGCCACAATGTAATTCGCCGATCTGCCGTTCACTTTCAAGATAGTCTGCAAGTAGAAGAGCGCATAGAACTGACCCGTATACCAGACTACGCCCTGGCCCGCCGTGGCTCCGAACAATGAGATTAGAACCCGCTTCAAATTCGCCCATTGGGTAAAGGCTTCTTTCAGCGGCTGAGCGGAAGTCATACCCGCGCTCTTGATTTGACTGAAGATTGGAGACTCTTTCATGCGCAGACGCATGTAGAGAGAAATGCCGACGAGGAAGATTGAGATTAGGAAGGGAACTCGCCAGCCCCAGTTATTGAATGCTTCTCGACTCAACGCGTTCTGAACCGACAGCACCACCACGAGTGAAACGAACAAGCCGAGTGTGGCAGTGATTTGAATAAAGCTGGTGTAGAAACCGCGCCGGTGATCGGGAACGTGTTCTGCGACGTAAACTGCTGCCCCGCCGTACTCACCTCCGAGGGCTAGACCTTGCAGTATGCGAATCAGCAGGAGAATGATGGGCGCTGCGATGCCGATGGTTGCGTAAGTTGGCAGAAAACCGATCGCCGCGGTGGCGCCGCCCATGATCAGCAGGGTTACCAGAAAGGCGTACTTGCGCCCGACAAGATCTCCGATGCGCCCAAAGAACAAAGCGCCGAACGGCCGCACGACGAAACCGACTGCGAAAGTAGACAAGTAGGCGATGAGCGCGAGCGTGTTATTGCCGCTTGGATAGAAGAGCGGCGAGATGACTATCGCGAGGCTGCCAAAAATGTAGAAGTCGTACCACTCGATCATGGTGCCGACAGCAGAAGCCGCCAGCACCTGCCAGATACGATAGTCGCCGGTTGCGTTCATGTTTGTTCCTGGGAGCGCGGGCATCCTGCCTGCCTTTCGTTGCCCCGCAGTCTCCTAAAAATTAAGAAATTTCCATCCCGACTTAGCAGGCAAGGATGCCTGCGCTCCCAGGCAGAAACTTCATCTCGTTGGGGCCTTGCCGGGTTCCCAGGCAGGACGGAATGATGAGTTAGCGAGCCAACGCACCGGCTCGATCATGGAATTGATTGACTGGGTCATGAAAGCAAAGTCAATCTTCGAAGCCTCGTCGCTGACGCGGTGATAATCGGTATGCAGCCCAAAGCTTGAAACGGTATGCGCGACCACTCCGCGTAAAGCCAAAGTGTAATTGTCCGAGCGCTGAAAAAAGTTTTGTTCAGGATGAGGGTCGGCCACTAATCGAACTCCGCGGCGCGCCAACTCCGGTCCAAGGTTCGAACGCTCAAAGCCGGTAAACCAAAGTGTGTCTGCCGGCACTTTCGAATCAGGCCGGCCCAGCATTTCAAAGTTGAGATCGGCAATTGTCTTCTCGAGCGGCACCGGTGAATGACTGACAAAATACTGAGCGCCTAATCCGCCTCGCTCCTCGCTGCCAAAGCAGACAAAGTAAATTGTTCGCTTCGGGCGAGGCCCTGCTGCGAGCGCTCGCGCCAGTTCAAGAACACTGACACATCCTGAAGCATCATCATCGGCTCCGTTAAAGATTGTATCGCCAGTGCTCGCGTCAGAGACGCCGAGGTGATCGAGGTGAGCGCTGAGAAAAATAGCTTCCTGAGATTCCTTATCTGAGCCACGTAATACTCCCACTGCGTTCCACGTCGCTCCTGAATCTGAAACCTGACTCGGCCCGCTGAATTCAACTTTAGTCCCGGCCGGCATTGCGGCGAGCGCATCGAAGACCGACTGGCTCAGCGTGAGCGCCACGAACCCTGCGGCGGTGCTTTCCATTCCGCGACCCGGCAAATCCGGAACACGAGATGTTCCCGATGCGCGAGCCTGCTTGTTCGCCTCGGTTTCGAGAAAAAGCACTCCAGCGGCGCTGGCGGCACGCGCGCGTCGCAGCACGTCTTGTCGCTTCTGACGATCAGCATCGGCGGCTAGTCGCACTAGAGCGAACGCGCCCTTCGCCGGACTTTCGTCGGCGTTTATTACCTGCAGTTCGCCGGCCGCCTGCGTTGAACGAAGAAAATAAGTGAGCAAATCGCGTCCGTATTGCCAGGTCTGTGTTTGGCCGCCTGCCGTCGCGCACAGTGTCGGCGGCTCAGTGAACTTCAACGTTTGCAGGGGCACGCGTTGGACAAAGCCAGGTGCTCCGGACGCATCGGGATCAGCCGCGGGCTCGAGTCCGAATTGGCGAAACTGTGAACCGATGTACTCAGCCGCGATGCGTTCAAAATTTGTAGCGCTGCCTCGTCCCTGCAAAGCGTCGCTGGCGAGGAAGTTCATTTCAGCTCGAATGTTTCTCTCAAGCGTAGCGAGATCAGTCTTTGATTTGTTTTGAGCGAATGAAAGAGGCGCGCAAACAAGCAGGAACAAAACGAGAGCGCGCGAAGGCCGCCGCGAGAATCTGATCATGAATGCTCCGAAGGTTGGGCTGAGAAGATCAACCACAGATAAACACGGGTAGGATCAGATCTGCAAGGTATACGCGAATGTCGCCCTTCCAAAGCCTATCCACAGATTACGCAGATTTCACCGATGTTGGAAATTCGGTTTGCCTGTTGAGCTTTCCCAAAGAGACTAGCGATATTGGAAAAGATCGCAGGCGACACACATACAAAACATTCGGTGTAATCCGCGGATAGGATTTGGTTCTAATTGTTCGGCGGCGAGTCTTCAGGGACAGCGGATTCGCCGAAGTGCTTCGCGAGAGATTTCAGATAGGTATCGATAGTCGTTGTGTGTCCGAAGATGTGTTTCGACATGAATCGAAACATTGGATTACTCACAACGCCATGCTCAGTGATACTTAGCCTGGCGCCATTGCTTGTTGGTGTCAGCACATAGACCCAGGAGCCTGAGTATCCCAAATCAACCTCCACGATACGCGTGACTAGTCGCTGGCTTGGGACATCCTCCACCACCTCGTAAGTCACGGTTCCATTCGATCCTTCTTCTCGAAATCGTACTCGTCCTTCAGCCGGGCTCAACATCTCCACCTTCTTCACATCTGATCGCCACGCCGGCGAGGCTTCGAAACCATGAATTGCCGCGTAAACATCAGCAGGCGTTCGACGCAGTGAAATTGCTCTCGAAGCCACGTGGTTGGGTTCCATTCGAGATCCGATTACCACCATCACGACGACCAGCAGGATGATTACCGCGACGATACCGCCCACGATAAACAGGAGCATTCTCATTTGGTGTCCTCCAACTGTCGCGCTGCGCGCGCCAGCAAGTCGAGGCCGCGGACTGCGAGCTTTTGTTCACGCGGCTGAAGTTTATCCAGCATCTGCGCAACTCTCTCGGCATCAAGCACCGACGTGCTGCGCATTGCTTCGGCCCCCAACTCGGTAAGCCAAAGCTCGCGGTGTCGTCGATCGCTTGCCTTCGTAGTGTTGGCGATGTAGCCAAAGCGCGCGAGTCTCTTAATCGCAGCGGAAAGTGTCGAAGGCGCGACGCCAAGATGCCCGGCAAGCTCGCGCGGGCTGGTGCCTCTGCGCAAACTCAGGTGAGCCAGGATTGAAGCGCCGTTTGATGAAAGGTGGAACTTTGTCGATCCCGCTCGGACGTGTCCGACATGACAAGCTATGTAGATTTGCGGGTAGAGACGCTGGATTTCAAAGACGAGTTCATCACGCATGGTGGTGATTTTGCACATGCAAATTAGTTCGTCAAATCAAACTAACGGCGACAGGCGTTTAGAGTTCAAACTTTAGTTTGTGGCATCCCCGGCACGCAATCTAAAGATTGAACTCTAAGCACCTCTAATCACCTTGGAAGGCCAGGTGCACGCGGAAGGTGATCGGTCGATTTCCTCCCGACCCGCTTCCGCCTGGTCCAAAGAAGAGGGGTGTAGTCGGAGGACAAAGCGTGGCGCGGCAGACTTGAGTGCCTGGTAGGATTTTGGTTTTTGGGCAAGCACCCCAGATGAATCAGCTCAAGGTCAGCAAGGGTTGCTTGCGCCCGCCTCAACGTTCATGGTCATTCAACTTGGACCACTCAACGGTAAAGGCTTCGTGAAGATTTCTTCCGCTAAGGCGGGAGTTTTTCAAATTCATATGTGCTTTTATGCAATTCCCGATGAAAAATGAGAAATGGCAACTGGAAAATGGAAAATTTTTGCCTCGGGGGTAGTTGATACCACGGGCCAAGGCTGGGCATCCATTCAAATTGCATCACCACTAAGACGTAGACAATCCAGCCCTCGGGTGTAGGATTTGGCAGTCTAGCGCAGTCACAAAAAGTGGCTCTTAGCCAAAATGGCAATGAAAACGGGGTGAAGGCGTGACCACACCCTACCCCCTAAACCCAACACCCTAACTTTTCTGCAACCTTTTCGAGTGGGTTGACACTTACCCACTGAGACGATGATGAAACGGCTGGCAGTCGACGAATTGAGAATTGAGGGTCGAACCGGCACGCGCGCGGGAGTTCTGATGAATAGTTCAGCAGACCTGATTGCGCGTTCGTGCGCTGGTGACGCGGAGGCCTTTCGTCTGATCTTTGAGAGATATTCGCGGCCAATCATCAGTTTCCTGTATGACCTCGTTAGCGACCGCGAACTCGCCGAAGAGCTGAGCCAGGAAACTTTCGTCCGAGCCTACCGAAACCTGTCAACCATGCGCGCCGAGACGAAGCTCTCGACCTGGTTGTTTGGAATCGCTCGCAACGTGGCCCGTGAAGCCAGACGCATGCAGGTGCGCAGCAGCCACAACGTCGACCTCGAGCACGAGTCGGTTCAGGAATTGAGCGACAGCGCTCCAGTGCCAGTGGAACAGCTGCTGGGCAAGGAGCTGAACGAGGTCATCAGGCGATCGCTGGCCGCGCTCGATGACGATAAGCGACTGGTGTTTACCCTCAAAGTTTTTCAGCAATGCAGCTACGAAGAGATAGCTGAGATCACTGGATTCTCAATCGCGAAATTGAAAACTGATTTGCACCGCGCGCGGTCCGAGATGCGACGGCGAATCAGTCCGTACGCGGGAGTTACTTATGAAGTGTGAAGTTTGTCTACCACTCCTGGAAGAATACGTCGACGGCGAGCTCAAAGAGTCTGAGGCCGCACAGGTCAACGCTCATTTGGTGACCTGCACTGCTTGTGCAAGTGAGGTCGATTCGTTAAGCGCTGAACAGGAGATTTATGCTCGCTATGATCGCGAGATAACAGTTCCAGCGGCGATGTGGAACGCAATCGCTGCCGAGACCGTGAACGCCGAGCCGGTGGTGGAGCCGGAGCCTCGTTCCAGTTGGCGTGACTGGTTTGTAGTTCCTTCACTGGGTTGGTCGTTTGCCGGTGCGATGGCAATGCTAATCATCGCCGTAGCACTCGCAGTGGTTTTCTTCAAATCACCAAAGCCGAAGGAACAACAAGCTGTGAAAGGCAACGAAGTCAAAAGTGAAGACACCATCGTTCCTGAGGAGAAGTCACCGCGCAAAGTCGAAGATGAGAAGGAAAAGCCAGCGCTGCCGAAACTCCATGAGCAAGTCGCTCTTAAACCAACCAGGCCCGCGCGAACCGAGAGTGTAGCTTCGTCGACGACTCGAAAAGTTGTTACAGCTGATCAATCAGACGTGGTGTTTACCGACGCGGCTTATTCACCGGCGGAAGAGCGAGAGACCCAGACCCACATTGAACAAGCCCAGAATCTTTTGCGCTCAGTTCGCAACATTGAGATCACGGAAGACGATAGCGACATCGACGTTACTTACGAGAAAGCTGTGTCGCGCCGGCTTCTTAGCGAGAACGTAATTTTGCGCCGCGAGGCGGAAATGAGTGGGAAGTTCCCCACGAAGACTTTGCTGGCCGATTTGGAACCATTCCTGATCGATATCGCAAATCTTCCCGACAAACCGGCGCCAGATGATCTGCGCGTGCTCAAACAGCGCGTGCAAAAAACCGAAATCGTCGCAGCCTTGCAGGGCTACTGACAATGAAGAATCCCACGACGCTTAGTAAATGATAGATGAGGCAAAAACCATGTTGAAAGAATTCGTCATGAAAACCAAAACCCCCAATGTACTGCAGGCTGCCAGCCTGCAGCAGACGACCGAGCGAGAGCTTTTTGGAATGCGCGACAAACTGGCAGCCTGTCGTACATTAGCCTTAATGCTGGCGCTGACGTTTCTCGCAGCCGGAGTAGTTGCGGGCCAGCCGCGCTCGGCTCGCACTCCCATAAATCGCCTGGCTCAGCAAAGCAGCAAAGAAGCTGCCAGCGTCATGTTCCAGAGTGGTCGCGACCTGATTACCGATCAGCAATGGTCCAAGGCTGAAGAGAAATTCCGCCAGTACTCGACGAGCTATCCGAGCGAGAAGAATCTCGATGCCGCGCTTTACTGGATGGCATACGCAGAATTTCAGTTATCGAAATACGAAGTGTGCAAGAGCACCTTGACTCGCCTTTTGAATCAGTATCAGAACAGCAGTTGGAAAGAAGATGCGCGCACCTTGTATGCGCAGTTACCGACCAGTTATGCGGGTGCTGCCGGATCGGGTAGCGGCCAAGGCTCCGGATCGGGTAGCGGCCAGGGCTTGGGAACCGCCGTGGGTATTACGCCCGCGGCCCAGGAACCAGGCGAACCTTACGTGATCGCCGTTCCGGGTCGAGCTCCAGTTGCAGTCACGCTACCGGCGCGACCAGGTACGTTTGCCTTGCTTAACGGTGATGACGACTTTGATCGCGGCCCAGACGACGATCCATGTGAATTCAAGATTGTGGTGCTGCAGGCCTTGTTTCAGAGCGACGTACAGCGGGGTATTTCCGCGGCAACTGAGTGGCTGAATACGAACTCAGGGCAGACGCTGCGCTGCAAGGGCGCGGCGCTTTCTTTGCTGGCTCGCAACGGTGGCAAAGCGGTTACTCCAGTTATCCTCGGCGTGGCCCAACGCGAAGCGGATCTTAAACTCAGGGCTCGAGCAATCTCAGCACTCGGCACGACGAGCGATGAATCGGTCATCGACCCTTTGCGCGACTTTGCTTTGAATTCTCAGGAAAGCACGATTGTGGAGGCGGCGCTTTATTCGCTCGGGCAACACTCGGGTGCGCGAGCCGTGACTGTGCTTGGTGAGATCGCGATGAGTAACAGTAAGCCTTCGAACGTGAGAAAAATCGCAATCTCGAGCATTGCCAGCAGACCAGGTGAACCTTCAGTCGATGCGCTCTTAAAGATTTACGACTCCGATCAAAACGTAGAGATTCGGAAAGCGACCATTTCCGGATTCGGTCGCCGCAAGAGTGAGCGCGCCGGCAATAAGCTCCTCGAGATAGCACGCACGTCCGACAATATCGAGTTGCGTAAAGCTGCTATCAGCGCCCTCGCGTCTCGCAGTGGGGCCGGCTCACTCGACACTTTGCTTGGTCTTTATGACAGTGAAAAGAATGAAGAGTTGAAGGATCGTATCATCAACGCGGTGGGTGGAATCAACGACACTCGCGTAACAAAGAAACTGATTGAGATCGCGCGAAACCCACAGTCACCAATTGAACGCCGCAAGCGAGCAATTGGCTGGCTCAGTCGCAGCAAGGATCCAGAAGTCACGAAGTTCCTGGAAGACTTGCTGAAATAGTCCGAATGATGCTGCGGGTTACCACTCGCAGCACTTCCACTTGCAGTTGCTCTGAAATAAAACCGGCAACCGGCAGGACAGCCAGTTGTATTGCCGGAGGTGCGTTTGGAAAGCGGTGACCTGTCACCGCTTTGGCCCAAGGTGACTAAGGGTCGCTTACGATTTCAAGAAGTTCCATCAGGGAAGACCAAAGCGCCGACAGGTCGGCGCACTCCAAAGGTCGGCGCACTCCAAAGAAAGAACGGTGAATCGTGAAGAAAGTTATTCAGCCAATTCTCTTGAGCTTGACGCTGGTTGTTTGCGCCGCGGCTCAAAACCGAAGCTTCACTCCTGTCGAAGGTCCAACTCTCAAAGCGAAGATCGACAGTGCGATCGTGGCTGGTCGTAGTAATGCTCCCGGTGGACGTTTCTGGGTGGCTTACCAATTCGATACGCGGCCAGGGGTGGCGACCGACTTTGAAGTGGTGGACGGGAATGGCGGCCTCTACTTCTCGTCAGACGACACCTCGATGAGCTTCGACTCCCGTTACGAAACTCGCGAGCTGGGACTATTCCTGCTTTACGAAAATGAACGGGATCGCTTCACGCGAGCTGAAGTCTACAACTTGAAACGTCAGCACGAGTACAGCGGTTACCCCGTGTATTGGGCTGGGCGCATCACTAACCGCGAAAGTCTCGACTACCTGCAATCGCTTATTGATTCATCTGCCCCGGAGACGAACCGGCTTGCCGATCGCGCTGCGTTTGCAATTGCTTTGCACGACGATGCTCAGGTTGAATCGATACTTACTAACCTGATTCGCAAACCAATCGGCGAACCAATGCGTTCGCGAGCCATCTATTGGTTGGGCTATGCGCCGGAAAGCCAGGCTAAGAATAATTTCCTCGCAGGCATCGTTCGTGACGCAGCCGAGTGGAGCGAGCCTCGCCAGCAAGCGATGTCCGCGTTGGGTATGAGTCGCAGCACCAGTGCATTGCCTCTCTTGCAGAATTTGTACGAGACGATGACCTCGCGCGACTTGAAGCGAAGGGCGCTGGCTGGGATCGCCCGGAACGACAATCGAGATGCGGCTGCGACTTATTTAATCCGAATCGCTGAAACTGAGAAAGAACAGGAATTGCGCAAGAGCGCTATCGCGAACTTGGGCCGGATCGCGGGCGAGAAAAGTCTGAGCGCGTTAACCAACACGCTCGATTCAGACCCGGACACTGAGCTTCAGAAAGCAGCGGTAGGGGCCATTGCGCGGCGCTCGCATGACGAGGCTGTACCCATCCTAATCAAGACCGCGCGGAGTCATCCGAAGATGGCGGTGCGCAAGACTGCGGTTCAGATGCTGGGACGGACCGGTGACGAAAGGGCAGTGGCTTTGTTCCGCGAGTTATTGGCTAAATAAGTTTTAGAGATTTGATCTTGGTTCTTGGTACTTTGTTCTTTGTGCTTGAGCTCGAGGTTGCTTGAATTCTTTTGAACTAAGCAACCGCAATCGGCGTTAGAAGTTGAGAAGTCCGCATCGACGAGCCAAACATCAACGGACAAAGCACTAAAAACTAAGAACAAAGAACGTTATTTTGGAACTGTCCAACTCCCCGGACACAATCATAGTAGGTCAAGTGAAACACGGAGGCGAAATATGAGCAGTGCGATAAATTGGGGGGCAAATGGTCTGATGCCGCCAATCGGCGATGATGCGTCGACTTTGGTGCGTGAGGCTGCGCTCGAGCAACGACTCAAAGCGATTCGGGAAGTCGCGCTCAATCTATTAACTGAAGTTGAATCGCTCGGTGGACCGAGGATGCACACCCACCGCAACCTCAAACTTCACGAAGAGGTCCAACAGTTTGAGATCGACCTGATCCGGATCGCGTTGGACAAGACCGGGGGCAGCCAAACGCGCGCGGCTCGATTGCTTGGGGTCAAACTCACGACACTTAACACGAAGATCAAAAGGTATGGAATTGAATGCGCGGGTCAAAGGACCGAGCGCGAACCCCGTCGCGAGCAGCAGAACGCCGCCTGAAACTCAACCAGCCTGCGAAGCAGGTGGCAGCGTAAAGCCTGGGGTGAAGCGAAGCGGAGCCCCAGGTACTCGTCATAGATCATAAGTAAAGCCCGCCGGAGCGGGCGACAGAAAAAACAGTTAACTTCTGTCGCCCGCTCCGGCGGGCTCAAATTTTCGGTCCCTTGCTAAACCCGGGGCTCTGCTTCGCTTCACCCCAGGCTTTATGCTGTCGCCCGCTTCGCGGGCTGTTGCTCTTACTTATTCTGCGGGGAGCCGGTCATGTTTTTCATTGGCATCGGCAACATACCGTCTGCTCCGCTTGTCAGCGCGAGAAAGTCTTTGTCTTCACGCAATGAATCGAATACCGCGTCAACTCTCGCCTCCATCATTTCTTTCGCGCGCACGGCTTGATAACGTTCGTAGCGATAGAAATGACGACGCAGCAGCTGCAACGCCTTTTCCTTCTGCCCATTCTGCGCAAATATTCCGGCGAGATTGTAAGACGCCGGCAGCATGTTGATGTTCGCCCGCGCGATCTTCAAAGCTTCTTCCTTCTGTCCGTTCGCGGCCATAAAGACAGCCGCAAACACCACGTTGTACTTGTCGTGTGGATCCAGCGCGATGGCAAGTTTGGTGTATTCATTGCCTTTTGCCGGATCGCCTTCTGAATTCCAATACACAGCCAGATTGCGATAGGTTAACGCCAGCGGAAATTCTCCAATCGACTGCTCCATCAACCCGAGACCTTTCTTGAATTCACCTTCATGAATTGTGATCTTTCCCAATCCATGGAGAGCGACTGCTCTTGAAAGCGGATCCGCGGGCATCTTCAAAATCGATTCGAAAGTCGTTCGAGCCTTGTCCCAATCGCCGGTGTGATGGCGATAAAGCTCGCCCAGGTAGCGGAGCGGTGTCGGATCGGCCGGGTCCAGCTGGTGCGCTTGCGAGTACAGTCGTTCAGCCACGACATATCGCTCTGCGATTTCGGCACGCAGACCGCGAACCATCGTCTGTTCAATCAAAGCACTCTTTTGCTTTTCAAAAACTGGTGGCTCGAAGATGTCGAACAGCTCCGCGACCCCAAGCTTCTTCAGCTCTTTTGAAGCGTCCTTCGCTTTCTTCGGGAAGAGGCATTTTTCTTCGGCGACTGCCTGGTAAATCTTAATGGCTGCGGCATTGTCACCGGCCTTGGCCTTTTCCTTCGCATCTTTCATTTGCGTGTCGAGTGCCGTCTCGCGTTGTTTGACTTCAGATTCGACAAGCTTTTCGACCTGCTCGGCTTTTAGATAGTTGTTCGTGCCTTCGGCCTTCTTGATGACCGAACCATCGGCTGTTGTGAGCACGGCCACCGGGGGTTTTGAATCACCTATGACACTTGCCACCTCAGCTGCGCGATAGTCCGCGACTTTCATCGAGACGCATTGAGCTGCATACAAAGAAAGCTGTCGTGAAGTCTTGAGGCTTGAATTACTCAACTCCTTTTGAGTCGCAGGGAACCAGTACAGGACGAGTCCTTCTTTGACGGGCTCATTTGCTGACCAGTTTTTCCACGGCACGGTATAGACTACAGGGGCTGCGCCGCCGGAACTGCCACCATGTGACATGCCACCGACACCGCCGCCGCCGCCACCTCCGCAAGTGGCCCAGGTTGATTGAACTGAAAAGAGAACGAGCAGGAGAACTGCGCAAAATCGAGAAGTCGATGTTTTCATAATTTCAAAGTTGGTAGCAGAGATTCAGGCCCGCTACTCGGCGTTTTTGAAGTGGACTGGTAAGGACAGGGTGCACACCTGTCCCGGGCTCCCTGGAATTAGCTCTTGTGATGCGCGAAACGATGCCATGGTCGCCTATCAAATGTGGCACGGGCGCGTGGCACGGGCGTCCCGCCCGTGGGACGTGGTGGCCAGGCATCTCTCCCGTGGGCGCGGCCAGTTGAATAAACCGATCACGGGCGGGACGCCCGTGCCACGCGCCCGTGGCCAGTTGAGTGTACCGGACACGGGCGAGACGCCCGTGCCACGCGCCCGTGGGACGTGGCCAGTTGAGTGTACCGGACACGGGCGGGACGCCCGTGCCACGCGCCCGTGGGAAGTGGCCAGTTGAGTGTGCCGGACACGGGCGGGACGCCCGTGCCACGCGCCCGTGGCCAGTTGAGTGTACCGGACACGGGCGGGACGCCCGTGCCACGCGCCCGTGGGACGTGGCCAGTTGAGTGTCCGGACACGGGCGGGACGCCCGTGCCACGCGCCCGTGGGAAGTGGCCAGTTGAGTGTGCCGGACACGGGCGGGACGCCCGTGCCACGCGCCCGTGGCCAGTTGAGTGTCCGGACACGGGCGGGACGCCCGTGCCACGCGCCCGTGGCCAGTTGAGTGTCCGGACACGGGCGGGACGCCCGTGCCACGCGCCCGTGCCACCGCCCGTGCACTTACATCTTGCCGGCGCGAATATCAGCGACACGTTTCTCGAACGCCGCCGTGTTCTTTTTGTCGGCTTTCCCTTTGGCAATTGCAACATCGGCGGCTTTCAATCCTTCTTCTTTTTGACCGCTATTGAGAAGGAGGTTGGCTCTCAAGCGCAACGTTTCCCACCGCTCTTCGACTTTCAAGGCCTTATCGGCAAACGAGAGGGCTTCGGTCCATTTAGCCTCTTGCCCATATTGACCAGCAACGCTCGCAGGCAAACTCCAGTCAGTAGGATTTGCGGCAATAGCTGCCTCAGCTTTTGCGCGCCAAATGGCTTCGACGTTGGGAACTTCGATAGTGAAGGGCACCGCAACTTTTTCCCAACGCAAAACAACCTTCGCCGAATTCGGTTTTTCAGTCCCAATAGTGTACTCGAGGAGTTCCTGACTTTCAGCAACCCATTCTGGTTTGGCCTTGACGCGGAGCTTGTCTTTAGTGGGGTCGTAATTGAAGCTGCCCCACTGGCCGGCGTCACCATTAAAGATAATGGTCCATTCTTCTTTAGTCGGAACCGTGTGCAGACTGTACTTGCCTGCGGGAAGCTTCTGGCCGTTGATCAAGACGTCATCGGTAACTTCAAAAACTGTCGCGTCGTTGGCGCCTGCTCGCCACACATGTCCCCAGGGAACGATGGCTGCTTCCTTTGGCCGCACTAACTGATTATCGAGCGTTGCTTCGCCTTTCACATCAGCTTGCGAGGGCAGCGGGTCACCCCAGATTTTCCGGCCTTTAACGGCAGGCCGGTGATAAGTGATGGTAACGTCGGTGACGCCGATCGTTTGCATGACACTAGCCTTTTGGCTGGGACGGGGAAATCGCAACTGTGTTTGCGCCGTTGCGCTGCTCGCAACGAGCGCCAATAACACGACGGCCAGACAAAGAGTGTAGACGGATTTTCGAGACATGATCTTCTTTCTCCTCACGTTGGGGCAATAGTCAGTGATAACAGTAATCAAAGCGTCAGGGCTGGGAAACGGCATTATCTACCCGACCAAGATGATCCGGCAAACGAAAATGCGACTTCCGAATTATTGGAAGTATTTCCAAATTCTTATGCGGCTTCCTGCTAGAAAACTAAAACCTTAGCCACAGGTTTCACAGATTACACTGATTGCTGCGTGAATGGCGGGTCGACTTGAGCTGCGTTGGCAAACGATCTGATGATTAGCGAGCGGAATCGGCCTTACTAATCTGAGTAATCGGTGAAATCTGCGGCTAAGGTTTTAGTCAAAAGCCGGGAGGTGCTGGTGGCAACTCCCGGCTCGCTTCTAACCACGCTTCTAACTTCGATCAGGTCAAGCGTTGCTACCAAATCTGGCAACGGTCCGTTTCAGGTCGCACCATCGCGGCACCCGCCTTGCACTGAAATGCCGCAGCGAATTGAGGCATGTTCGAGAGCGGACCATTCGCCCGGAATTTGTTCAGCGGATGCGGATCGGTGTTGACGATCAGTCGCGCCAGCTCTGGCCGGACATTGCTGGCCCAACCGCGAGCAAAGGCGAGGAAGAACCGCTGTTCCGGAGTGAACCCGTCGATGATTTGACGAGGCTTGCCTTGCTGGGATTTCTGAAAAGCCGCATATGCGACTACCAGTCCGCCCAGGTCAGCGATTGACTCACCAGCCACCAGCTTGCCATTCAAGTTCAGGCCTTTTTCGACTTCGTAGCCATTGAACTGATCGATGATGCACTGTGCCTTTTCCTTAAAGACTTTCAGATCGGCTTCAGACCACCAGTTAGCAAGATTGCCGGTGGCGTCGAATTGAGCACCTTGATCGTCGAAGCCATGCGTCATCTCGTGGCCAATCACTGAGCCGATCGCGCCATAGTTGTATGCGTCGTCAGCTTCCGCATCGAAAAACGGTGGCTGAAGAATGCCCGCCGGGAAAACGATTTCATTTATTTGCGGGTTGTAATAAGCGTTCAAGGTCGGCGGAGACATGCCCCACTCCATGCGATCAACGGGCCGCCCAACTTTTTCAAGGTCGCGCCAGTTCTCATATTGATTCGAGCGTCCGCGGTTAAGCACATAAGAGTCACGCTCGATCTTCAGCATCGAGTAATCCCGGAACTTGTCGGGATACCCAATCTTGTTCAAGAAGGCATCGAGTTTCGTGGTGGCCTGTTTGCGAGTCGCTTCGCCCATCCAGCTCAAGCTGCTGATGTCTTCTTTCAGCGCCGCCTCGAGATTCTTTACCATTTCTAAAGCGCGGGCTTTGGCTGCCGGGGGAAACGCCTTCTTCACATAGACTTCGCCAAGAGCTTCGCCGAGCGCGTTATCAGTGTTGGACACACAGCGTTTCCAGCGCGGCAGATTTTCCTTTGATCCTTGCAGTGTCTTGCCATAGAAACTAAAGGCTTGATCGACAAATTTCGACGAAAGCGCCGTAGCACTGGCGTTGATCAGATGCCAGCGCATGTATGTCTGCCAGTCCGCCATTGAAGTATCGGCCAGCCATTTACCCATGCCCTCGAAAAACTTTGGCACAGCCACGTTGACGTCTGTCTTCTGTTTAAGGCCAAGGTTTGTGAAGTAAGTTGGCCAATCAAATCCCGGCGCCACATCCTTCATCTGCGCCATCGTCATGCGGTGATAGAGCTTCTCTGGATCGCGACGCTCAACCCTGGTGAGCGAGACTTCAGCCATCCTGGTTTCCATGCGCAGAATCGTTTGCGCTTCGTCAGCGGCCTTAGTGCCATCGTCGCCCATCAGCTCGAACATCTTCGCCACGTGTTTGACGTATTCGTCGCGAATCATCTTCGAGCGATCGTCGGTCTTGGTGTAATAGTCACGATCAGGAAGTCCTAAGCCTGACTGAGTAATTCCCTCCGTCACCTCGGCGCTGTTTTTGAAGTCCTGAGTTGAGCCTGAATTGAACACCGCATTGATGCCGAGTGAATGCAGGTGAGCTATGTAGGCCTGAAGCGTTTTTTGATCTTTGATTTTGGCGATGCTGGCGAATTCGGGCTCGAGAGGTTTCAACCCCTGAGCCTCAATCTTGGCCTCGTCCATGCAGCTGGCATAGTAGTCGCCGACTTTTTGCTCGCTGCTGCCTTTGGGCGCGTTCGTGTTCTTGGCCGCAGCTTCAAGTATCTCGTGCAGGGTTTCGCGAGTTTTCTCGTTGAGAATGTTTGCTACACCCCAGGCTGGATAGGCTGCGGGGATTGGATTGGCTGCGAGCCAACCGCCATTAGCATATTGATAAAAATCTGTGCAGGCGTCGGCGCTCTTGTCGAGGCTCGACAAATCATAGCCGTGCCCGTTCTGACCGAAAATGGTGGCTGCCCCCAGAGCTAATAAGACTGTTAGCGCTGTCAGGAATTTCCAATTCTTCATAAACATCTCCAATTAATAGTAAGGTTCAACGGCCGTGGCCAGTTGTTAGCTTGATTGTCATTCAGAAGCTGCGGCGTGCAGTCTGTCTTAGAAGCCCAATCTTTTTCGGGAGTATTAAGTCTAACCCCTTTGAAGTACGAGACGCGAACCTGCGTATTACGTTGACCAGCATAATTAGTTTCGAACCTCAAAACGAGTGCCTGATTTGGAGTGCGCCGACCTGTCGGCGCTTTCGTCGCTGCGACCTGTCGCAGCTGTTTTTGCAAAGTGGCCAGATTTACTGAAACCGAGTAGCGTCGAACGCCACGGAACAAAGCGGTGACAGCTCACCGCACTGTCCAAAATAGGGCACTACCTGTTCGGGTGAAACGTTGACACTCACTCATCAAACTGATAGTTTGCCACCACTTTTCAGGTACCTCAGTAGTCCACACACACTTTTTTTTATCTCCAAAGGGGTTTCTCAAATTACCCCAAAGTAGTCAACTCTGAGAGGTTCGTACCATGGCAAATCGCACCAGAAAGTCACCGTCAAAAGCTGGAAAAACTAACGGCGCCGCTGCCACCCAGAGGACGGTGGTGATTCCCCCCGATACCAACGTCTACTTTCCGGATCCGCCGCCCGTCGATCCTAAGGTGCGGCCGTTTGTTAAGATCCAGACCGTCAAGCCCTCGAAACAATTCCTCGATGATTTGAGAGTTGGGACTCTTAAAGACCTGATTGACCGGCCGCCTAAGCTTGGCAACAAAGGAACAGTAGCGCTCGATGGGCGGCATCAGGCCGTGGTACTCATCATTCTGCGCGATAAGGCAGGAGCCACGCGTTCGGGAATCGAAGTGCGCTTGCTCGATCGGGAAGGAAAAGAACTGCTCGATCGCAGTCGCACTGATCGGAACGGGTCTATCCTGCTGAAGTTTCCCATGCCGCTGAAGGCGAGGACGACCGCTGCCGAAGGCGTTCTCCAGCCATCCGACAATACGATTAAGCTCGTTGGTACAAATACCGTTGCGCCTTTTAGCCTTGATGTCGTGGTACCACCGTTTCCCAAGCAGCACGTGCTGATTGAATTGACGTTAGAAGAATTACCTCCGCTCCCTGAGGTATTGCTAAGCTCGGCGCTGACAGCGCCCGATCCTTTACGCGGGGACAACCCGCTGGAACGTTTGCCAAGGGATTTCACGACCGATCTTTGCGATACCATAACCGCGGTTTTACCGACGGTAGCCGATCCAATTTTCGCGGGCATCGCACCTGGCGGCGACTTTCGATCTCAAAGAACGCCCCGCGCGATCCGTTTGACGATCCCGCGCGTGGTAGCCAATCCCACACCCCCGACAAACAAGAAGAACCGCCGCTTCCTCGTTCGCGCTCTACAGCAGTGGGACTTCATGGGTTATACGCTCGGCGAACTGGCGAATGTCGAGCCGCTCGATCCCGGCTCGATTTTGCGCGAAACCCTGACTTCGACCGAACGGCTTTCTCAAGCGGCGTCGCGAGTAGCCGAGCAAAGCAGTTCCACACTCAACGAAGTCCTGCAATCGTCGTTGAGCCAACTCTCGAGTATAGACACGCTAGTTGAAGTTGCCACCAACATTGATTCAAGAGTGTCCGCGGGAATCAGATCGCCCGGCCTGGGAATAGGAGCGTTGATTGGCGGCCTGCTCGGAGGGATTGGCGGGGCAGTGCTGGGAGGGATCGCGGGAGCGGCAATCGGAGGGATCGGAATTGGCGCCGGAACCAATGTCGCAACCAATTCGAGCACCGCGACCAACATCAACACATCTCTCGAAGTGAATTCGCGGGTGCAACTGGCGCGTTCGATTGTAAACCAGGCGATCCGAACGGTTAGCAGCTTGCTGCGCCAGACGGAAACCGCGGTGTCGCGAGAAATCGGACGCGTCTCACCCCTGCTTTCGCGAGTAACCAATCTGCTGCATTGGATACTCTACGAGAACTACATGGTTTGCACTTTTGTGGAGGATGTTTTTGAGATCGTTGAGCACCAATTTCACATTACGGATCCGACTACGGGAGCTGAAATACCCGTTCATTTCAGCGATGAAGATATTGTGAATTATCAACGCTTCTTCGAACCTGTTTTGCTTGATCCACAACTGGCGCCGCAGTTTTCGGTATTGCGCAATGCAATCGCATTCCGGCTTGCCGGCGGTCAGCCCATAAGCAGTATCAGGTTTACCGTCGACTACAGTAGTTCGTCCGATTTCCTGGCGGCGGATTTGAAACTGACAGTTGGCGGCGCCGAACTCACTCTGCGTTTGAACCCGGGCCAGTCACGCGCGCAAGGTACGCTGTCCTTTAGCCCAATAATTCCGGACCACTTGTTAGGTCTCGAAATGCTCATGACTTTTGTCGTGCTACCGCAGCCGCCCATATTCCCGGGCTTCCCCCCTCCTCCGCCGCCGGCAGGAAGCGTTAGCGTACGTCGCATCTTAGTTTTTTTTGGTGGAACTTCCGCCGTTGATCCCGATCAAGTGCTAACGTTTCTCGGCCTTTCGGTTGATAATACGACTCCCAATCTGGGCGCGAGGGCGATTGAGTTCCTGGCGCCACGGCTTCGAGCCGTTGATACGACCAAGAATCCCCTCTTTCGACACATCAATCGGAATCACACTTACTACATCGGCGTGCTCGCTCAAGCAGCATTAACAGTGCCCAGCTTGCGCTCCGACGCGCCTCAATTGGTCAACTTTCCGTATGACGACGACATCTGGCGTTTGCCTATTCTTGGGTTTGAAGGCGATCGCGTGCTGGTTCTGCAGAACGTCGACAGGGAAGATCCGGATGTAGTTGAGATACTTGAAAACGATGTCGGCGCCGGTACCCTGGTGCAGTTGGCGGCGCCCGGCTCATATGGCGAGGCCTTGAAGGGGTTGCTTACGATCCTGAATTTGGATCCAACGAAGTTAGTGGATGAAGGCACGCTGATACATCCGGCGCTTCTGCCCACGCCTCCGGTGGTGATTCCCGGTGTGGGAACCTTGCCGGGAACCGGCACTGGAGTTCCAGGGCCGGTCGGTCCGATTGGCCCGCAGGGAATACCTGGAGTTTCCGGACCACAAGGGATTCCCGGCGTAGCAGGTCCGGCGGGCGTTCAAGGATTGCCGGGCCCATCAGGACCGCAAGGGTTGCCGGGACTCTAAGTAGCGCCTGAACACACAACTTGCGATGGCCATACCACTCAGGTCGCTTAATGAGTGACAGTTTGCGGCGGCGGCCTGGGAGATCCAAATAACATCGGTTCGCAAGAGGCCACGGGCTGGCCCGTGGTGGTTCACGTTGCCGCTTGCCAGCAGCATGAAGCGTGAACACTCCACGGGACGAGCCCGTGGCATCACCAAAAATCTCGGCCCGCCTCTGTTAGCGACCAACGTGAGTGACCACGGCACAAGGCCGTGGCCTCAGTTTTAGCGACTACCTACTTTTTCTTGCCGCACTGCAGAGAGAGCGGGTGTTGGGGCATTACAATCTAGTATCCCAACGCCAGAGAGCGCAAAGCATTGCCCCTTCCTCGTACTTCGTGCTACAAGAACGGCGCAACTCATCTGATTTTTCGGAGGACAATTTAATGCCGGAGCCCACCTTTGCGGCGGAGCCTTGCCGCCCGCAAACGATTCTGCGTCTGCTCTTTCTACTTGGCGTTTGCCTTTTGGCGTCCGCGATTTCGTTCGGGCAAACAAGATTGTTACGCACACCAACCGTTAGTTCGTCGCAGATAGCCTTCGCTTACGCGAATAACATCTGGACCGTGCCTCGCGGCGGAGGGAGCGCGCGGCGCCTCACCAGCTTTCAGGGCCAAACTCTGAATCCGCATTTTTCCCCGGACGGAAAGTGGATCGCGTTCAGCGGTGAGTACGCCGGCAATCTCGATGTTTACGTTATTCCTTCCGAAGGTGGTGAGCCGAAACGATTGACCTGGCATCCCGGCGGCGATCAGGTCCAGGGTTGGACCGCAGACGGGAAAGCTATTGTTTTCTCGTCGGCGCGCGCCACCTGGGCGCCGAGTGGCGCTCCTCGTTTCTGGACAGTTTCGGTCGAGGGCGGCGTTGAAGAGCCGATGCCGCTTCCGCGCGGTTACCAGGGAAAGATATCCGCCGACGGAAGTCAGATTGCTTATCGCATGAACAATTCATGGGACGAAGAGCGCCGCAACTATCGCGGCGGCCAGAATCGTCCGATATGGATAGTTGACCTCAAGACTTTTGATCTCGTTTCGCCGCCATGGACCGATTCCAAAGACGTCGATCCGGTCTGGTTCGACGACACCGTCTATTTCATTTCCGACCGCGATGGCGTTGCTAATGTTTGGGCCTTCCAAACCAAAGCCAAAAAACTCACCCAGGTTACGAAGTTCACCGACTTTGATGTCAAAGCTCTCGACTCAGGCGCCGGCGCGGTTGTCTTTGAACAAGCCGGCCATGTCCACGAGCTCGATCCGCGTAGCGGCAAAGAACACGTTGTTAATATCACGGCGGCGGGTGATTTTCCCTGGATGATGGCGAACTGGCAGGATGTCAGCAATCGAATCGCGAACATGGCCATCTCGCCGACGGGCAAACGAGTGGTGGTAGAGGCTCGCGGTGAAATCTTCACCATTCCTGCCGACAAAGGCGACGTCCGAAATCTGACGAACTCGAGCGGATCGGCGGAACGCGATCCGGCGTGGTCGCCCGACGGAAAATGGGTCTCCTACTTCAGCGATAAATCAGGCGAATACAAACTCATCATTGAGTCTCAGGATGGACTGACTCCGCCGCGCGAGATCGCGCTCGATAAACCAACGCACTACTACACACCGTCCTGGTCTCCGGATTCGAAGAAGCTCCTGTTCAGCGACACCAACCTACATGTGTGGGTGCTCGACGTAGCGAGTGGCCAGGCCAAGGTGGTTGGCAACGATCCGTGGATGGTGCCGAACCGAACGCTAAACCCGGTGTGGAGTCCCGACTCGAAGTGGGTGGCGTACGCGAGCCGGTTGAAGTCGATGTATCACGCTATCTTCGTCAGCAACGTCGAAACCGGCGAGACAAAACAAATCACCGATGGGCTCGCCGATGCAGTCTGGCCGGCGTGGGATGCGAATGGCAAGTACCTCTGGTTTCTTGCCTCGACCGACTTTGGGTTGAGATCTCAGTGGCTCGACATGACTTCGTATGACCACGACGAAACCTTTGGTCTTTATGCGACGGTCCTGAAGAAAGCTGACTCAAGTCCGCTACTTCCAGAAAGCGACGAAGACCGTGGCGTTGGCACTGGTCGACGCACAGCGCCGCCGGGAACTTGCGTTGGGGACACTCCAGCTGCCGATACAACGGCCGCGGATCCAGCTGCGGCGCCAGCAGCGCGTGGCCCACGGCAACCTGTTGCTGTACAAATTGATTTCGATGGCTTATCCCAGCGAATTATTTCCATTCCGGGCGTACCCGAACGGCAATATTCGAATCTGCAGTCGGGAGCTGATGGCATCGTTTATTTTCTTGAAGCTTCCACCGGAGGACAGGTAGGCGGGGGCAATGAACTGTGGCGCTACCGGCTTTGCGATCGACGCGCGGCGACGTTTGTCAGCGGCGTCGCTGCGTACGAAGTTAGTGCCGATGGTCGCAAGCTTGTTTATCGAGCTGCTGCCGGCGGACAAGGTCAGGGACAGGGCGGTCCCGGCGCCGTTCCTCCGGTTCCGTCACTATTCGTTGTTGATGCGGATCGCAATCCGCCGCAAGCGGGACAGGGGCGTCTCAACGTAAGGCTGAGGATGTATCTCGAGCCGAAGGAAGAATTCAAACAGATCTTTAATGAAGGCTGGCGCAACCAGCGCGACTATCTCTACGTTCCGAATCTGCACGGAACCAACTGGCCCAAGATGAAAGAGATGTATGGCCAGCTGCTGCCGTACGTAAACCATCGAGCGGATCTGAATTACTTGCTCGACATGATGGGCGCCGAAATCGCGATTGGCCATTCGTACGTCCGTGGCGGCGACATGCCGGGCGTGCCTCAATCCCAGGGAGGCTTGCTGGGCGCTGACTTCGCCATCGAGAACGGTCGCTACAAGATCACTCGAATCTATGACAATGAAAGTTGGAATCCGGAGCTGCGAGCTCCACTTTCAGCGCCGGGCGTGAACGTTTCCGTAGGCGATTACATTCTGGCGATTAATGGTATTGAGCTGAAGGCGCCGGACAATATTTATCGTTTGCTTGACGGCACTGCGACTCGGCAGACCGCGCTGACAGTGAACAGCAGGCCGGCCATGGAAGGGGCTCGTCAAGTCACGGTGGTGCCGGTCGCGAGTGAACAAACGCTGCGTACTCGCGCCTGGGTTGAGTCAAACCGGAGACTGGTTGAGAAACTCTCCGATGGCCAGCTGGCTTATGTTTATCTTCCCAATACCGGACAGCCGGGCTACACAAGCTTCAACCGCTACTACTTCTCGCAGCAGGATAAGAAAGGCGTGGTTGTTGACGAGCGCTTCAATGGCGGCGGCTCGGCGGCTGACTACATCATTGATGTGCTCGGGCGAGACTTTGACGGGTACTTCAATAACGTGGCTGGCGATCGCTATCCCTTCACGTCTCCTGCAGCAGGCATCTGGGGACCGAAGGTAATGATTATTAATGAGATGGCTGGATCGGGCGGCGACTTGATGCCCTACATGTTCAAGCGCAGGAAAATTGGCTTGCTGATTGGCAAGCGCACGTGGGGTGGCTTGGTCCATACCGCGGATACACCGACGTTTGTAGATGGAGGCTCGATGATCGCGCCGCGCGGCGGATTCTTTACGCGTGATAATCGCTGGGCAGTCGAGAATGAAGGTGTTGCACCTGACATCGATGTCGAGAACTGGCCCAAGGATGTTATCGCCGGTCACGATCAGCAACTCGAGCGAGCAGTGGCCGAGGCAATGCGACAGTTGAAAGAGCGACCAATTGATCGACTTAGCAAGGAACCACCACCCCCCACCTGGGGCAAACGGCCGTAGGCGAAGACGAGACGGCGCGTATTGAGGAAATATGAATAGTAGCGCAGCAGTGCCTTATGCCACGGGCTGGCCCCGTGGTAACTCACGCTCGTCGCTACCAAACTCGGTTAGGAAATAAATGGATGCCACGGGCTTGTCCCGTGGAGGGTCACGCTTGACAGCTAAAGATCTTCGACATTCTAGCCGCCAGCGTGAGCCTCCACCGTGCTAGCCGGTGGCATCCACGAAATTCTTCTAATGATTTGTAGTTGCCAACGTGAGCATCACCACGGGGCAAGTCCGTGGCATAAATTCAAACTGAGTCTACTCAGCGTAAGTCCAATTGCACGGGAGGAGGCAATATGAAAATTGCTGGATTGATTATCGGGATACTGGGGATGATCCTGGGAGGAATTGGTTTCATCGTCTGCCTGGCCCTGCCGTCCATGACGAGCGGTCGAGTCAGCTTCGAAGAATCGATGCTCGGCTTGATTCCGGCGGCGATCGTATTTTTCTTCGCGTTCGTGATTACGGTTATCGCTGCGATCTTCGTTATCAAGGCTAAGGGAAAGAAGGCTGCCCCCGCGAAGTAGTCGGCAAGATCCAAGCGCAAGGAATGATGGAGCGTGGGCTGTCGCGCCACCTCCAAAGATTGTCACCAATTTGTCAGTGTCACAAAACCGCCTGGCCGCGTCGCCGGGCCACCAGATTGTTTAGCGTTTCCACGGTTCTCGATCGGTCTTCGTTGTATTGCGCGGGGAGTTGTTGCAGCAATGCTACCGGCATCGCCTCGAGATCACCGTTAGTGACATTACACCGTAACAAGACGTCGCAGAGTCGGCTTATTAAGTCCGGGCGACCTGGTAACGCCGCCACGATTCGTCGAGCGAGAGACGGCGCCTCATCAGCACGCCAATCGAGCTGATCCAAGAGAACCGTCAGGGCCGAAGTCTTAAAACCTTCTTCAGTCCAACGGTCGGGCTCCAGCAGCAAACGAGGAATTCGATCATTGGTTTCAAGTGGAGTGATCAGCGAGAGAATTCGTAGCAGACCAGCCCTGTTCGGATCGCGCAGATAGTGTTGGGACAAGAAGACTCCGAACTCGGGTGAGGTGACATCGTGCGTGACGGGTTCCAGAAACGCGTGCCGACCCAACCTATCGTAGAATGCCACTTGGAGTTCGTCCGGCTTGTCTTTGCGGAATGAGTGCGCGATTAAAGCCACACTAATCTTGAGGTTCAAGTCAGCCGCCACCATTTCGAGCATGCAGCACAACTGTTCGGCGCGCTGATCGGTACTCATCACATCGAGCTTGTAAGAGGCAATCTCCCGCAGTAGTAAATCCCTTAAGGGTTGCTCTGCAGTTTTGGCTAGCTTTACCAGCGCACTCCAGATTTCAAAACGATTTGAGATGTGAAGAAACCGAAGATAAGCTTTCGCGCTTCGAATCGGAAACCCCTGCTGCCCAATTGCCTTACTCAAACATCCTGTTTTGCCATTGCTGGCCGCGATGTCAAGCGGCTTTACCCCATGCACCCACCGCTTCTCAGCCTTCTCCCAATCAAGCGCGTCGCCGAACTCACCGGCCCGCGCTAATCCGGCAAGTCGTATTAGATCGGAGGCCGATTGGGAGCTTGCCACACACTCCCCAATTAGCCAGGGGAGATCCGGAAGGAAAGCTGCTGCGGAGGACGCCTCCCATCGCTGCGCAATGTGCTCGAGTTCGGCGCTGAGCGTTTCCTTGTTTGGCTGCCTGAGGAACCGTAGCGCTGCCAGCGGTAATTGCCATCCTAAGTGAGCGTCGCCAGGCATTTCCTCGACTGGAGCGGAAATCTCTTGGCGATCGAGTGAGATAATAATCCTCAGAGCAATCTCATTCTCATGATTACCAAACCCACTAAGGTTGCAATCCAAATTGGCTTGCGACAGACTCACCAATCTGTTGGTCTTGCCCAGAAGATTTTCGCGTTCTTCCCAATCGTGCCAGGCATAAAAACGATGCCTTGAAAGCAAAAACTCCGGTGACAGTCTGTGGGCAACTGCGGCGAATCTCTTGAGCAGCGGTGATTCCTTGCCGAGAGTACTTAATAGAGGGAATAGTTTTTCCAGGCAGTCCACGTCATCGCGCCAGTACTTCTTCACAAGCGCGTGGCCCCAGCCATCTTCTTCCCTGGTCAGATCTGAAAGACATTGCCAACTCGCCGACCATCCTGGCTCTTGTGCCGATCCCAAGCGGCGCCCTAATTCCTCTTTCAGCACGTCTTCAGTCATCGCTGAGCATTGAGCTGCCAATCTCTGATGAAAAGCGAGCGACGAAATGTCCAGAAGTCTGGCTGCCGTCCGCATTAACGCTCGTGCGGTGTTGGGCTGATTTCGCGCTGAACCATCCTCAAGCAGATCGAGCGCGAGCTGGCTCCCGGCCAGGATCGCACTCGCAGCCGGATCATCGATTAACTCATTCGCCTCCTGGCAGAGCCCCAAAATAAATTCGCGCAGATGTCGTTCCTTCGCGAAAATCCGGCCCGCGGCAAACAGAAATACGTTGCGCCAATATAGTGAGGTTGAGATTGACCGTAAGTTTTCCTGGATCAGTTTTTCATGCTCACTCGGCTTTGCACCGATCGCATCAACGAGATGATCGGCCGCCATAAACTCTTGCAGCGATCGGATCTCAAAGCCGACGTGGCTGTCGGTGACGGCAGCCAGGAAGACCAGACGATCCTTGACCGCTTCGCACATCAGGCTAACCAGATTTTCGAGCTGTTGCCCGGTATGGCCTTCGAGCGTGAGTCTTTCGCTCACCAATTCTCTAAACTCAGGTAATGTCAACTTTGCCTCAGTCTCGCCTGCGGTCTCGCTGCGGCGTTGCAGCAGGTAGCCGATTTGCCGGTGCACCTGATCGACATCCGGCTTGTGATCGCGAAGCACGTCCGACCACTTTGTGCCACGTTCGGTTTCGCGGTCGTAGATTATCCGGTAATACTCTGTGAAAAGACTCCAGCGTTGTTCGGGCGGCCGTCCGACGCGCTCTACCAGCGCAGTCATGATGGTTACCTGCAACGGACTGCGCATCAGCCTCGCCGTCGCGGGTTTATTCGAGGCCTCCCTCAAACGAGTTCGATAGGTACCATTTTCCTGACTGCCTTTCGGGTACCGCACATCCAGTAGCCGGCGTCCGTAGTTCAACGCGCGCTTCTTTGATAGCGGCGCCAGCCACAAGTGTTGGAAATAGCGCTCATCAAATTCTTTGGAATAGCTTTGAGGACGGCAGGTGGCAAGTACCAGGAGGTCCGCATCCAGCGCATCGGCGTCAACCAGAAAGTCACTGATACATTTCAGGACTTCTACGCGGTTGCTGCTTGCTGGTACTTCATCAAGACCGTCAAACACGATGAACCACGGATAGCTTTGCAGCCAGAGTTTCATATCTGACAGCGAGAGTTCGCTCGCCGTGCGTAGGCCAATGCGTTGTCGCAGAAACTCAAGTAGTGAGCGTGCATCTGCCTCTTCATTTCTGGCGAGAAATGAGGCCAAAGTCTTGAGATCAATGTGCAGTGGATAACGACGGCCCCGACACTCAGCTATTGCTTGTCCTCTCTGGCTTATTATTAGTCCGAGGGCGTCTCGAACTTCTCGCGCCAGGGTATGCTGAACGCCTTGTAATATTTCCGCGCGATAGATCTGACAGGCGAACTGACCGAGCGTCGTCTTTCCCTGGCCGGGACCGCCAAGGAGGACAATCCGTCCGGATCTAACTGTCTCAAACCAAGCACTCAATGCCTGCGAAGGGAGTTTTTTCGTGAAGGCATAGCTTAAGACCCTCTCACGAGCACGTTTCGAAATCTTCTCCCGAGTAAGATCACTCGACTGAAGATTCATGCGCTTTAAGCGCTCAAACACGTCCGAGGCGAACGCCGTACGGTCGATTCCTATGCTCGAAATCTCGTCAGTGTTATCAGTGGTGTTAATCCACCCCTCGGGCGTCGCCAGGGATAAGGGTAAGCCTATTTCACTTTGGGCCAGGCGTTGGGACCCCATCTCAAACAACGTCTCGATGAAGGTGGGAGTCGAATTGTCTTGATCATCTTTCCGCGTTGATTCATCCGGTGGCTCAAGCAGCAGTCGAGAATCGACCGGCAGATCGACAAATACCCGTGACAAGGGAATCCGCTCCTGATCGCTGTGCCCGGCTTGACGAAGATTCGCATACTGAGCATCGAGCAGCTCCTTCTGCAAGTAAGTGGACATTACTTTCTCGAAGTCAGGGCGCTCATGGCCGAGCTTTGAAATGACCGTTTGCAGAACGTCTCCCGGAGTGATCCAGGCACTGTAGGTAGTCGCAATGTCACGATGGCCGTCGAGAAAACGGCTAATCTTTTCTCCGTCCCATACGTCACAACTCCGCCAACCCAACGCACGTTTGTATCCCTTCATTGCCGCGTCGACTCGATCGGCGCCGCCTGACTGCGCCTTAGCCGATAGCAAAACGTTGGTGGCCAGGATGTAATAATGTGGGGACCTGCGTTTGTCCTTGATCTTTCCCTGTCGCTTACCAAACTTCTTCATCTCGAGGGCTAATTGCTTTAGCACCCAATCGGCGTCCTGCTTTGGTGTACCGCGCGACCGCTGCAGAAATTTCGCTTGAATGATTCCCGATCCATTCCAGCCCGCTCGCTTATTCGGATATTCCACCTTTCCCTCGAAGGTAGCTTCGCGAGCGCCGTCGGGCCCGTCGCCAAAGATAACGACGTTCGGTCCGATAATTCTGGTCGAGAGTGCCTGAACTAACTGCTCGAATGCGCGAGGACTTAATCCGAAGAGATTGTAGTCTGGCATTATTGGAACTCCTGAACTTAACCGCAAAGGTTGTAAGGCAACTGTGAGTCTGGCGCTCGCGTGAATCAACTTAAGGTGAACATCTGAGCGGCATTAGATTGAGACTGAGCCGCCGATCTTGCCAGCCCTTGTCCAGGCGTGCAACTAAATTTCAACGCTCCATCAGTTTCCGCGCCATCCCGGTGAGTCACCTCCTAAACTTTTAGTTGACAGGCCGTGTGATCGGGTATAACCTCCTAAAACGTTAGGAGGAGATTGGCATGCCGCGGAAACAACCTGAACGTCTGACGCCGCTCGAGCTTGAAATCATGCACGTATTGTGGGACACGGGTCCTGCCAACGTGCAAACCGTGCAGCAAAAGCTGGAGCGAGAGCTCGCTTATACGACGGTCCAGACCATGCTGAATGTGTTGCACCGCAAGGGCAAGGTCAAACGAACTCTTAAGGGAAAGGGATATTTTTACCGGCCTGCAGTGAGCCGCAGCACAGCAACGGGCCACGCCGTTAGCGACCTCATTGACCGCATGTTTGGGGGCTCAGCAGAAGGACTCGTAATGAGCCTGGTCGAGGCGCGCCATCTCACTCCCGAAAAGATCGCCCATCTCAACGAACTTCTCAACAAGGAGGCCCAGGATGATCAGGACAAGTGAGTTCATCTTGAACTTTGTTTTGAATGCTACCTGGCAGATTACCCTGGTTGCGTTCGCGACCCTCATACTGGCCCGCGCGTTGAGACAAGTTCCAGTTCGGTACCTGCATGCACTCTGGGCCGCATCGTTGGGACTTTGTTTGGCATTGCCGCTCTGGAGTCTCATTGATTATCGAGACTCAACAATTAAATCAGCCGGCCAGCCAACCGCGAGAATTTTTCGAATACCGGCTGTGATAGGTCTGGCGATCGAGCAACCTGCGCAGGGGGCGGGAACAAACCACCCTGTTCCAGCGCTGGCTGCGGACCGTTCAAATTGGCGAGCAACTCTATCCGATCCTCGGTTGTTTCTGGGCCTGGCTGCACTCTATCTCTGTTTCGTTCTCTACCGAACCGCTCGGTTGGCTTTTTGCTGGCGACGGCTCAAGGCTTTGAGAAAGTCGATCTATCGAATTCAGCCTACCGAAGTGATGACGGTGGTGGCAGCCCATTGTCAAGCTGCCCTAAAGCTAAAGACCGTGCCAGTAGTTATGTCCGCACACACTCAAACACCGATCACCCTTGGTGCAGTGAAACCAGTAGTCATTCTGCCGGAGAGTTGTTACGGCAAGCTCGAGTTTGGATCTCAAGACGACACTCTGTACTCAGTTCTAGGCCACGAGATGGCCCACATTGCTCGCCACGACTTTGCCTGGAATATTTTTTACGAGTTGCTGCTGTTGCTCATTGGTTTCCACCCTTTGACGAAATACATGAAGCGACAAATCGATCGGACGAGAGAGCTCGCCTGCGACGAACTTGTCACCGAGAAGCTGCTGGAACGGAAAGTCCATGCCCGTTCACTCGTGCGGGTGGCGAGTGCGCTGGTGGTCCCGTCCGGTCAGCCTCTAACGCTGGGAATTTTTGATGCCGACATTTTGGAGGAGCGAATCATGAGATTGACGATTAACAGTCGCCGCCTTGGGCGAGCCACAGGCAAGCTGCTTGCGGTTGCCACCCTTTCGGTTTTGTGCCTTTCGGGCTTAGCCATTGGCACGTTTTCTTTTGAGTTGCGCGCGGCGCATCTACCTGCTGCCGGGACACCCGCCCGAGAAACGACCGCTCGGCTCGGTGCTGCAACGATCACACAGGAACCAGCTGCCGATAAAGCAACTCGCGAAGAAAGCCAGCGCGCGTTGGCCTCAAGCAACGCTAGAGAACGAGCACAGGCTGCCTGCGAAGCCGGACGACGCGGACTAACGGATGCAATTCCTCAGCTGGTTAATATGCTGGGTGACGACTCGCCAACGGAACCGTTACGGTGCTGGACTGAGGGTAAGTGGAATCCGGCCCTCGATACTTTCAAGCATCCATCACCCGGTGAACAGGCAGCGATTGCGCTTGCTTCAATGGGTTTGCCAGCGGTTGAGGTATTAACGAACGCGCTGGGAAGTAACAACGCCACCGTGCGACGCAATGCTGCGTGGGCAATAGGTGAATTGACGAACATGAAAGGCGGCGAACGTGGCCATGCAGTGCCGCCGCTAATTGCCTTGCTGGGAGACAGCGATGGTTGGGTCAGGATGGCTGCGGCCCGAGCGTTAGGTGAGTTGCATGACGATCGCGCGGGTGATCGCTTGACGGATTTGTTACTCGACAATGAGCCGGGTGTGAGACAAACGAGCGCGTGGGCGCTCGGCGAGATGAAAGAGAAACAAGCCGTGCAGACTCTTTGTCTGATATTGGTAACCGACTCACGCTCAGAAGTTCGGCTGGCCGCGGCTGAAGCACTCGGCGAGATTCGCAGTCAGAAAGCGATCTCCTCTCTTAATCAGGCGCTCAATGATTCTGAGCCGCGCGTCCGTGCAAAAGTGAAGTGGGCCATAGCCGAAATCGAGGACAGCGACGGCTAAAAGAGCAAAAGGATGAAAGGCGAAAGCCTGGAATTTAGCCGCGGATAAACGCGGATGATGCGGATCTGAAAAGAAAGAAATTTCAGATCCGTCGTTATCCGCGTTCATCCGCGGCTAATCCGTTCTTTTCATTTCAGCCCTTGTTACTGCGTGATGACGGTGCCCATTTGTACTACTTCGAAGTTTGAGCCTTTGATCGTTTTCAGCTGGTTGAGCTCGTTGTCGTTCCAGCGCGGGTCGGGAGAGCCACTGATATACCAGTTCGAGCCGTTATCAGCGACCATCATGCCGTACTTCTTCAAGGCCCTCAGAATCACCTGATTTCGCGGAGTAAAGCCGGAAATGTCGAACGACGCCTTCAAGCGCACGCGCATTCCCATTGGCGGCAAGTTCACACTGGTGTTGCTGCTGGCGAAGTGACGCGCGGGATAAACATAGCCACGGCGCGAATCATGAACTGTGAAGCGCAGCGCGTGATTGATCACGCCCTGCTCGTATACCTCATCATAGCGAACCAGTCCGGGGAAAATCGGAAGCCCCGCAGCATCGCCTGAAGTCCAACCTGCCGGTCGCATCGCATTTGAATTCAAGTCGAAGATCGCCCCGCAGTTGGCATTCCAGCTCGAGCCATTGTTGATGGGAAAGCTGTACCCCAGCTCGTACAGTTTCCAGTTGTCTCGATCAATCACCAGCACATGTCGATCGCCGTCTGAAGATGGACCACCTTCGATGGGTGCGGTTGGAGGTATCGGATAAGGACCGGGATCGCTTTCATCCCCGTAAGCAGTCCAGCTGACCGGCACCCGGGTCTGGTTTCCTGAAACCACTATGTAAGGAATTCCATTCGGCGCGCCGTTGTAGACAGTGCCAAAGTCAGGATGCAGCGTTGTATTCAAGCCAATACTCGCAATCAAGTTCGCTGAGTTTGTGTCGACCGGTAATGCTGAGATGTCCTGGTTCCATGGATTGTCGGGCGGGAAGAGCTGCTTGCCGTGAAGACTTGCTCCTGGACCAAGATCCGGAGTGGGCGCAGGCGTCGGCGTGGGCGTCGGAGTAGGCGTCGGAGTAGGGTCATCCGGTGGACCATCGCCGACATGACCAATTCCAATTCTTACCCGATTGCTGTGCTGTCCTTGATAAGTAATACCAACGAGAACGTCGCCGACGTCGCCAAGGTTGTCATTCAAGCGAACGACTACGGCTGTCATCCAGGCGAAGCCCGGCACTGGTCCAACGTATTCGACAGTTAACGGATATTGGTAAAGAGCGCCATCCTGGGCCTCGGCTGTAACTGCGGATGCAGTTTCGCCGGTCGCCAAAGTTAGGTTGCTCGCGAGCAGCGTTACTCGCGTTCTATCATCGCTGCCAAACGAGACGCGCGAGGTTAGCGCGAACGGTTCATCTAATGAAGTTTGCGCATCCAGCGCGATCGCGCGCGTGGAGTTAGGCTGTGTCAGCAGCACGGGCGCCGACAGGCTATCTGCTCTGCTGCTCGTCGCAATTACGGCGGCTATGCAAGTAACTGCGGCCATGCCAAAAACGGCAAGACGATGGTAACGGATCATCTTTGCGCGATGGTTTGCACGACTGTTCACACGACGGAGCCTCATCGACACCTACCTAAGTTATTAATCTGTCGGGTTTCGCTGAGGACGGGACAAGCGAGGAGGAGCAAGTACAAAACTTACATTACGGCCCAGCGTTGAGCTACGTCAAGAAAGAAATTCGCCGCTCTTGTACGGTTTGCGATGATCGCCGGTCTAATAATCAGCCACAGATAAACATGGATGACACAGATCTGAAAGCAGGGTAGTTCGCAGCTCAAGTTCAGAAGCGTCGCTCAGCTCAATCAGCTCAAAGTCAGGAAGGGTGGCTTGCCCCCGCCTCAACTTACAATGGCTCTCAACACGGCGGATCATCAAAACAGAAGCACGAGATTAATGTCGAGTGATGATGAAAGTTGAGGCGGGGGCAAGCCACCCTTCCAGACCTTGAGCTGATCGAGCTTGGGTGATTACCTTCAGAGCCGGTGCGATAAGCCTGGCCTGCCGCAACCTGCCGCGCTCGCTCATCCGGATTATTTGTCGGATTATTTGTGGCTCAACTTACTGTGCTGGCAAATAGTCCACCAGCCACGAGCTGAAGTTGTATTCAGTCTTTAGCTTGAAGGGTAGCTTGGATATCACCGGCGGAATACTCTCGATCTTTTCATTTCCCGCGCGTTCGCGCCTCTCAAATTCGGGCGAGCGCCGGCTCCCGGCGTACGAAAGCGAGATGCGATCGCCCGGCTGCAGAATCATCAAATCAGACATAAAGGCATCGCCGCTCGTCGAAGAAACCCACTCACGACCATCGTAACCTCGCGAATAACCACGAACCTCCTGGTGTGAAGCGAGCAGTGTCACCGGCGCATCACGCGGCACGATGATGATCGCAACACCGTCATCTGAACGGGTTCGTGGTGATGTCCCAACTCCCAGGTTAAGACGTCCCGGCTTCACCGCCTCAAACGTTGCGAAGTGTTCCAGGGTATAACCGCCGCTGCGAATGAGCAGCTTGTGCGAGCTGCTGCCGACGTAACGCATCATGTCTGCGGCCGGATTCGTCACCGTCGCCGAGTTCACGTCGGTGTCGCGAGAATACGGCTTCTCTTCATCAAAGACGGCGTCGTCTTTGGGGCTGTACTCTTTGCGCGTCAGCTTGAAGGCGTGCTCGCTGAAGTTATTGATAACGATCGGAATAATGATCCTGTCGCCCACACAGAACCTCGAATAGGAACCAGTCTGAGGCGGGCCGCGTCGGCATCCTGACGGACCAATGTTCAGCATGAAATCGCGTTCAACGTGCGAGTAGTGAGCGTCGCTGTAGTTGTAGCGATAGTTCAGGACGTAATAGCCCGGCTGGTTTGGTCTGACATGGACCAGCCAATAAATGCCGCCGCCTTCTGCGCTGCGGCGTCCCTTGAACTCGTCCTTGATGACATCAAAATCTTTCCCGACTGCCGCCGCGAACCGCTCGCGCAGCTGACCAAGGTCAGGCGATTTAGGGTTTTGCGGTTGGTTGCCCTTTTGGTTGACCTTGCTGCGCGCGGGCGTTGATCGATCCTGCGCCCAATTCAACGGAAGAAATAAGAAGGCTGATACGAAAACGAATAGGCCCAAAAGAGGTCCGTGAGTGGTAGCGCGTTGCCGGAACCCGTACTGGCTAACTTTGGCGTTTCGCATCTCTCATTCACACCCGGTTTCAACCGGGTGATCAGGTGGCCTCTTAGATTTCCGAGAACCGTTTTAACGGTTTACCACTCCGCGCGTAAAGAAAACCGTTGAAACGGTTCAGACTCTTCATTTGGTGCTGTCGCTTCACCGGGCTAAAGCCGCGGTGTGAATGATAGGCTTCTAACCAGCTTCTAAGAACCAAGCTCACCTTTCGGCGTCGTGAGCCACCCGAGCGTCAGGAACAATGCTACCAATCCCGACAGCACGATCGGCGGCAGAAAAGTAAACACCAGCATCACCAAAAAGACTGCGACGAAAACTATCACATGGATTCCCGCGACGCCCTTCAAGATGCCAAGCGGCGCTTTCTTTTTGAGCAGGAAAGCAAGTGTCAACCCTCCCAATAAGCTGACGAATGTGTAGCAGGCGCTCAGCGCCGTGAACAAACTCCAGAAACTGCGATGGAATCCCGCGCCCATGTCTTGCTTGTAATTCATCACGAGGTCGAGCAGCTGCCGCTCAGTCTCATTAGTCGCCACTTGTGGTACGCACAATGCAATCGAGTGAATCGCACCCGTCAGAAACAGGAACACCACCGCCATCCACAGCCAAAAAGTATGTCGCTTAAGCATCGAGGGGTCTCCAAAAGATTTCGCACGCCGTAGAAGTTAACTGCTCCAATGTTTCTATTACACGTAGGACGGCGATTCTTTAAGCTGTTATTAAGCTCGAAACTCAAATCGTTGCCTGAAATGAACAGAATGACAGGTCAGGCAAGCCTGGTTGAGTCTTCTAACTCTAGTAGTGTCACGTCAATTTCGTTAGCCAATAGGATTCTCATCAATCCATGTTGCGACTGCGAACGAAAAATCAACAAAATTGAGCTTGTCGGAGTTCCACTTGAGCTTGACGCATATCGAGGGCAAAGCCATCTGAAATTCTAAATAGCGTATTGAAATATGATCGCCGCTGGGTATTATCACGAGCTTGGGATCAAGTTCATTTCTCAACCAATCTCGAACCGCACTTATCACGTCACGCACGCTCGTTCCGCGCGAAGTTACGTCTTGTCCTTTGACATCAGATATGAACAATTCGTACCTGTGAGGATCGGTATCCAAGACCAATAAGATTTTCTCTTTTTGAATTGAATTGCCGAATCGTTGGCAGCCGATATCAAGTCCTAACTCAAATGGCATGTTGAAGCGTGGGAGGCCGGTAATCGCATCAAGCGTCGTGTGAGACAAGTCATGAATGCTGTACTTGCATTCCGAAATGATATCCGTGATCTTGTCGAGCCTAAATTGGCCAGCGTTGTTGGCTTCAAGCGCACACCTCGGAACGAACCCTATATCATGAACCGCGAAGACTATTGCATTAAAGACCCGTGTATAACTGACATCGAATGGACAGTTAATGAACACGTTCTTATTGAAGTCCAATGAACGTCTTTTGACATTATGCAAGCTCCTGCAGGAACTTTGCGTTATCGGTGGGATCCAAGAGGCTGCTATGAATCAAGCTCGTGGGTATAGTCAAACCCACGCTTGTACCGGGTTGTTTTTCGTTATTGTCGACCGCTCCGTCTAGAGCTTTTCCGAGACGCGTTGTCGATCAAGCCACTTGCGCGATGGGTTTCCTAATCTCGCGAATGGCCTTTTCCTTAAGTCGTCGAATGAGTTGGCGCATGCCGTCAGCACCCAATCTTTTCCCCGTCAGATTCTGATATAGGTCTTGTGCGATCTCCGTACCAAAAAGTTGATATGTCAACAGCACATCGGCATTGAGCAATCCCAAGGATACAACGAGGTGTTCGTACATCTGCGGCATGGCCGCAGCCTTCAAGGAATTCGTTTCTCTTGACGACAAATTGTTATCCCCACGCCGTTCCAGCACTTCTTTGATAGCTGATCTTATCTCGCCTGGATTGGTAACACTTGACGCCGCTGGGAAAAGTACTTTACGAGGAGATTTCGGCGGCCGGCGATCTGTTGAAAAACTATCCCTATCTCGGACGCGACCATCAGTTCGGTGAATGACGACTTCTGACCGTTGCCTCCGTGCAATACTTCGAGCTTTTTCTATGGCTTCGGCTTGGGTCGAGTGAACGCTCGTTAATCGTCCGTTGCCTTCACCTCTGACGGCCCATTCCTTACCTCGAGGAACAACATGTTGATTCTTCGCCATCTAATCCTCTCAATTATCCGCGAACTATATCAAATGACTCGCACTCAGCTCCACTCCATAAGCTGCAAGAATTCGATTGGCTCGACTATCTTGCCGGCGATTGCGGAGGCGGCGACGACGTAGGGGGAGGCGAGGTAGAGTTTGCCGGGGCCGCTGCGGCCGGGGAAGTTGCGGTTTTGAGCGCTGACCGTAACTGTTTCAGCATTCGGCGAAGCGCCTGGGCCGGCATTGATACAAGCGCCACAGGAAGGATCGATCAACTCAGCGCCAGCGCGCTCGAAGATTTCGATGTAACCACGTTCACGCGCGTATTGCTTGATCCTCTGTGAGCCGAATTGCAAATAGAGATGAACTCCGGGCGCCACGCGCTTGCCTTGGTCCAAAGCGTTCTGTAGCACTTCTGCATACATATCCATGTCCGCCATCTTGCCGCCGGTACACGAGCCGCCGTACGCGGCGTCGATGCGAACCTCTTCGCCAAGCGAGTCGATCGGAATACCGTTGCGAGGATCACCCGGCAAAGCCACCATCGGGTGAATCTCATCGAGATCGATTTCAAAGACAGCGGCGTACTCCGCATCAGGATCGCTGAACGTGAAGCCTTTGCGCACTTCATCAGGATCCAAGTCACGCGTGCGCACGATGTAATCGAGCGTGACCTCGTCCGGCTCGATAATCCCTGTCGTGCCGCCGGCTTCAACGGCCATATTCGTCAGCGTCGCTCTCTCATCCATCGGCCAGTTCTTCAAATCATCGCCCGCAAACTCCAAAACTTTTCCGATGCCCTTGCTCGTCTTCATGTACTCCGATGCGAGAATCACGAGCATCACATCTTTGGCGGCGACGTCCGGCCGCTTCTTTCCCTTCAAGACGTAACGCACGGTTTCAGGCACGCGAATGCGAATGTCTTTCGTGTACCAGGCATTCGCCATGTCAGTCGAGCCCACTCCAAACGCGAAACATCCGAGCACGCCGGCCATGCAAGTGTGCGAGTCAGTTCCGATCACAACTTGTCCGGGCAGCGCCAGATCCTCCACCACCGCGTTATGGCAAATAGCTTCCGAGCCGCCTTCGGGGTTCTCTCCGTATAGCTTGATTCCCTGGTTGGACGTGAAGTTTTCCTGGGTCGTCGCCAGGCCTTCAGCTTTCTCAAGCAATCCCATCTCGCGATGTTTCGGCGACATGACGCGGCTCAGAAAGGTCAGGTGATCGCGAAACGCGAAGACTGACTCAGGCTGTGTCACGCGAGCTTCCATTCCCAGAGCTTGCTTGAACAAAGCTTCTGCCATCGGAGTCACGTATTCATGCGAGAAGCGCACGTCAGCAACTGCAAACAAAGCGTCGCCGGGCTGCACTGCTTCAACACCGATTTCCCCAGCGCGCACAAACGCGTGACGCGCGATGATCTTTTCGACGATGGTCATCGGCCGCGCTTTAGTTTCGAGAGGAGGAGGCGCGATCTGTCCCGCCAGCCGAGCCTTGTTGTAGTTGAACAGTCCGCCATATTCGACAATGTCTTTCGAGATCGGATCAAGCCCTTTCGTGAACTCCGACAGCTCGATCTCTTCACCACGCCGCAGGCGTTCGATCAAGCCAAAGTCGGTCGAGGTAAGCAGCCCGATGTTTTGGGAGTTCTGACCATAAATCTTCTCGATGCTTTGGGCAATGACGAGCTGAATGCCTGCCCATTTTTCAGCGTAAGGAGCAGTCTCGCGCGACGAGCCGCAGCCTTTGGACAAGCCGGACACGACCACAGAGAAGCCGCCATTCTTCACTTCGTCTTTCTTGACAGCGCCTTCGCGCATGCCGACGTAAACATAGTGGCCCAGCGTTTCGTCGTAATAAAAACAAACCCAACCGGGAGTAATCTCGTCGGTTGAGATGTTACTCATGAGCGGCAATTCACCGGCTGCGAGTTTCGCGGCCAGCTCGCCTTCGAGGTCTTCGCCCTCGAGTTGGCGTCGAATGAGAGAAGTATCCTCAGTCAAAAAAAGTATGCGTCCAGCGAACGAAAGCCGGTCGGAACGCTTCTCAATTCTGGTTTCTGTCATGCTTTCCTGTTCCGAAACGTGATTTGAAAACATTATAAGCCCAAGCCGAATGAAACATGGAATGCAGCAACTTTAGCCGCAGATTGCGCAGATTACACTGATGTTTGTTGAATCAAAGTTCCGTTGACGCATTTCTCTTACTGGATTGGTGTAAATCCGCGCAATCTGTGGCCAGATTTTGAAACTGACAGCAACACAAGAAGGAACACGCCTGCTGTTCGCGTCGATGGCATGTGACTGGTGATTTGAACTATAGTAATCAGGGAAAATGCCCGACATTGATTGTTTCAAGATTGCGGGCGGCTGCCCGTCGGGAGGCGCGATAAAGATGCGGAAACTTACGCATGAGTTGGTGATGGGATCGGTGCTGGTCGTTGCTTTGGCGGCCGGCTTTGGCCTGAATATTCAGGCCCAGACAAGAACCAGCAACACAGTCCAGGAGACCGACGATAAGGTCAAAGTCGATCTCTACACGAAGTTCGTCGACAACTACAAGAACAACCGGCCCTTGGCTTACCAGACTGCGAAAGATTATCTGCAGCGCTACGCCAAAGAGAACGACCAGTATTCAGAATACGTGCAACTCTGGGTGGCAGAATACGAGCGAGAAGATCGATTGCGCCAGCTGAGACGATTGGTATTTGACGATCGTAATTTCGCCGAAGCGTTCAAGCTTGGTAAGCAGGTGATGACCGAGAATCCGAATCATCTCGATAGCCTCGTCGCTTTGGCGAACGCCGGATACCTGGCTGCTAACGCTCGCAACGAAACCTTCAACACAGAAGCGCTCGCCTACGCTCAGAATGCAATCGGGCAAGTCGAAAGTGGTAAAGCGCCTGAGACGTGGGATCCATTCAAAGGTAAGCCTGACACGCTCGCCTATCTCTACGCGACAGTTGGGTTGATGAAATTGAAGAACAATCCCAGCGAGTCGATTGACGCGATCCTGAAGACCGAATCTTTGGATAGCGATCTCAAAAAGCTGCCCACCCTTTATTACTATTTGGCGCGCGCTTACGAGACCGGCCCCTATGCAAAGCTATCGGCTGACTATCAGGCCAAATTCGCGGGTAAGCCTGAAAGTGCTGAAAGCAAGCAAGCTTTGGAGAAGTTAGGACAAGTCATTGACCGCATCGTCGATGCCTACGCGCGCGCGGTTGCTGCGACTGGTACAGACGCGCAATACGCGGCGAATCGGACTGCCTGGATGACGACGCTGACTAACTATTACAAGTTTCGGCATCAGGACTCTGACGCTGGTTTGACCGATTATGTCGCGAAAGTGCTGTCGACGCCTATCATGACGAAGCCACAGTAATGTACGACAGGCTGCCAGCCTGTCGCGCGGCGGATGCAAAACCGTGGTATCAAAGCAGGTCGTGGAAGATTTGCCATATATCATTTGCCATTTTTCATTTTCCATTTCCGATCATGCGAGTGGCCGATCATTCTGGTCCCTCGTGGTCTCTAATGACAAATGAAAAATGACAATTGATATATGGCAAATCTAATAACGACGCCCTGGATTTGAGCCACTCAACTTACCCCAGCGACTGTACTAATCGTCAGAGCTCTCCTCACCTGACTCAAACTGCATCGCTCCGGCAACATTACCTTCCGTATCTTCAAAAAAGATAAGCGTCCCGACCGTGGGAATGTGAAACTTCGGCATGACGATCTTGCCGCCGTTCGCCTCTACGGCTGCGATGGTGTCGTCAACTGAAGGGACGCCGATCGTGCACTCAAAGCCGTACATCGGTTTGCCTTCAGTAATCTGACGACGACCTTGCAAGGCGCCATGAATTCCCACGTTACCGTCCGGTCCCGTCTTGATCATGTAGAAGTTTGGTGGACCCCACGGTGTGAATTGCCAGCCAAAAGTACTTTCATAAAACTTTCTCGCTCGCGGGACATCATCGGCATTAATCGAGAAGTGCTCGACATTATTGACGTTATTTGACATCAGGGAACCCTCTTTCTTTCGAGATTTGTCTTACCAGTTCCTGGTTCTTTGTCCTTTGTTCTTTGTAGTTGAGTGTTGGTTAACTTGGGTGGCCACGTCGTCACCGGTGAAACCTGGTGGTAACGCAATCATCCAAGCTGCCCGAGCACATCAAAGAACAAAGACCAAAGATCTAAGACCAGAACACGCAATGTTCGTCCTACTCAAGCCTCGCGATTCTACGCGACGCACCGCAGGTAGTCTTGCGCTATACTGCCAATCGATGCCGAAAAAGCGACAACCTGTGGATCTAGAGGAAGGAATCGAGATTCGAAGCCTCGCCAGCGGATTTAGCCCCGGATTTATCATTGATCCACATTTCCACGACTGGCATCAGCTCGTTTACGCCACCCGCGGCGTGATGACGGTGAACACCAGCAGCAGTTCGTGGGTCGTTCCCCCTCACAGGGCCGTCTGGGTGCCCGCGAAGATCGACCACGAAGTCGAAATGGTTGGCTCAGTTTCACTCCGCACGCTTTATATTAAGGTTGGCCTGTCAACCTCGCTGCCCAGTCAATGCTGTGTAGTGAATGTCTCGCCGCTGCTGCGTGAGCTGATCGTGCATACAATCAAGCTCGGCATGCTCAATCGTTTTGTACCTGCTCAGAAGAGACTAATTGGAGTTATCCTTGATCAATTGGAAGCTTTGCGAACCGTACCGCTAAAACTGCCGATGCCGCAGGACGCACGGGCGGCGCGAGTGGCGCAACTTGTCCGTAGCAATCCGTCGGAGAATAAGTCTCTGGACCAATTGTCGAGTAAGATTGGCGCCAGCAAGCGCACGATTGAAAGACTCTTTCTTGCTGAAACTGAAATGACGTTTGGAAAGTGGCGGCAACAACTGCGGCTGTTGCACGCTTTGAAGTTGCTGGCAGCCGGCGAGAACGTCACCACAGCAGCGTTTGCAGTCGGCTATGACAGCACGAGCGCATTCATCTACGCGTTTAAGACTGCGCTGGGAACAACACCCGGTCGTTACTATTCGGAAAAACTTCGATAAGGAGCGGAAACTAATGAAGAGAGTTACGGGAATTGGCGGCATATTCTTCAAGAGTCAAAATGCCGAACAACTTCGTGAATGGTATCGCGCGCACCTCGGCATTGAAGCCGATGGAAGCAATGGCTACATGTTCGAGTGGCGCGAGAGCGAGGCCCCAGATCAGATTGGTGGAACTGTGTGGTCAGTCTTCAAGGGCGATACCAAATATTTCGAGCCCAGCAATTCGTCATTCATGATCAATTATCGGGTTGAAGATCTGCACGCTGTCCTGGCGCAGCTGCGCGCAGAAGGCGTGACTGTGGACGAAAAGGTCGACGATTCTGAGTACGGGAAGTTCGGCTGGATCATGGATCCCGATGGAAACCGCATCGAACTCTGGGAGCCACCAAAGAACTAGACGCGAGGATGGGGAAATACGGAGGGCCTAAGCGGGCAAATTGCAGAAACTTTTTGCAATGCCTTCAGAGCAGTTGTTTGAGTCCCGGAGGGACCGAATGTTTATAGAAAAGGAGTGCCGTTCAATTAAATGTGGAGCTCCGTAGGAGCATAACTCGAATTGCGCTCCTACGGAGCTGCTTAGTTTTGTCGAGTTCTTTCCGCTATAAACATTTGGCCGCTCTGCGGCCCGGGCAGAAATGATGAACTTCTCCTTGATAGCTCACTAGCGATAGCACACTAGCTGAACAAAAGGTCTACCATGCCAGATACTCGTTCAATCCTGTCTGCGGTAATACTCGTAACTTTTGGTTGTCTGGTCTCTGCTAGCGCCCAAAACAGCGGCGTGAAAGACATTGCCTTCAGAGTGTCAATGACGGAGCCACACACGCATTTATTCGAGGTTGAAATTCGCATCACCAATGAAGCGAGTTACTCGCCGCGGCAGGAAACTCTCGTGATGCCGGTTTGGGCGCCAGGCTCATATCTGATTCGCGAATTTGAGCGACACGTTCAAGACTTTGAAGTTATCGACGGCGCTGGCCGCCCCCTGATGTGGGAAAAGGTAAATAAGAATTCATGGCGAGTGATGACCAATGGTTCTCGCGAATGGCGCGCGAGATATCGTGTCTACGCCAACGAGCTTTCCGTGCGCACCAGTGAACTGAACTCTGATCACGCCTTTTGGAATAACACCAATTTGTTGATGTATCTGGACGGTCAGCTCAGGCACTCGTCAACGTTGCAAGTGCATCCTTTTGGCGACTGGAAAGTGGCGACGGGCTTGCCACAAGTTGAAGGTCAAGCAAACATATTTCGAGCCCCGGACTTCGACGTGCTCTACGATTCACCGGTAGAAGTGAGTGACTTCAAGGTACTTTCTTTTTCAGTCAAAGGTGTGCCGCATCGAATCGTCATTGATGGCGACGGGAATTACGACGCGGAACGCATGCGGACTGATGTGCAGAAGATTGTCGAGACTGAAGTGGCGGTCATGGGGAATGAGATTCCCTATCACGATTACACTTTCATTTTGCATCTGCGCGCGAATGCGGGTGGCGGCTTGGAGCATTTGAATTCCACCGCGCTGGGTTATCCGCGCTTCGGCTTCAAGATGACGAGCAGCGATCGCTCCACTTCAGCGTCACCTTTCGGAGAAACATCGGAACGAGATTATCGAGGATTCCTCGCGCTCGTATCGCACGAGTTCTTTCATCTCTGGAATGTAAAACGCATCCGGCCTGACGCGCTCGGTCCATTCGATTACACAAAAGAGAATTACACTAAGATGTTGTGGGTCGCAGAGGGAATCACCGACTACTATGCTGACCTCGTTCTTCGTCGCGCCGGCTTAACCTCAGACGAGGATTATCTCAAGAACACAGCTAAAGCGTTTCAAGCACTGCAGGAAACGCCGGGACGATTCCAACAAAGCGTTGAAGAGTCGAGCTATGACTCGTGGATTAAGTTCTATCGTCAAGATGAGAATTCGGTTAATTCACAAGTATCGTACTACGACAAAGGCGCTATTCTTGGCTTGCTACTCGACCTCGAGATACGCAAAGCGAGCAAAGACACTAAGTCGCTGGATGACGTAATGCGTTATCTTTACGTGGAGTTCTTTAAGAAGAATCGGAACTATGGGCCGCAGGATTTTCAGAAAGCCTGCGAGCTAATGGCCGGAACCAGCCTGGATCGGTTCTTTATTCATTTTGTGCGCGGCAAACAAGAACTAAAATACGACGCTGGTTTGAATATAGCCGGTTTGCGACTCGACACCAGCGGCGGTGAAGAAATCAAGGTTCCTAAATTCTTCCTGGGAGCAGAACTGAAACAAGAAAATGATCGGCTCCTCGTAACCAAGGTGTATCAAGGCGGTCCTGCTTATCAGCAAGGATTGAATGCTGACGATCAAATAGTTGCGATCGATAACATGCGGGCTACGAAAACTTTTCTGGAAGCTCGCCTGGCTGAAAAGAAGTCGGGAGAAGTTGTTCGACTGACCGTGTTCAGGTTTGATGACTTAAGAGTTTTGGAGATAAAGCTGGGCGCCCGCAGCGAAACAAAATACCGAATCATTCCCGTCCCGGCGCCTACAGAAGAACAAAAGAAAGTCTACCAATCATGGTTGCTCGCTCCTCTGAAAGCGATGTAAAGACTTTAGCCGCAGATTACACAGATTTCACCGATGTTTTTGTGTGGGGGAGAGGAGAAGGGTACTGGAGAACGCAATGCTTTCGATACCACTGATTTTTATCGACAATCCCTGCAAAGCAGTTGCGGTTAATCATGCTTCCGGGACATTTGCTCTTACATCTGTGCAATCTGCGTAATCTGCGGCTAAGGCTTTCAAATGCCAACTTTCAAATACATCAAATTCAGTATCGATGACCGCGTGGCGCGGGTGACGTTTGCCAGGCCGCCTCTCAACGT